>Ga0335070_10001218_pt1 | contig 29593 bp, 24 predicted proteins | sample Lox_Sample_13_FD_206722 | JGI IMG/M metagenome (GOLD analysis project Ga0335070, IMG submission 206722) | Soil microbial communities from Loxahatchee National Wildlife Refuge, Florida, United States - Lox_Sample_1.3 | ecosystem: Environmental > Terrestrial > Soil > Wetlands | place: USA...
CGAGATGCCCAATGCCGACATGTGCTGCGGTATGGGCGGTTCTTTCAGCGTCTACCATTATGATCTGACGAAAAAGATTGCTGATAAGAAGATGGACGGTATCAAAGCAACAGGCGCAGACATCGTTGTCACGGCATGCCCCGGCTGCATGATCAACCTGATCGACAATGTCGCCCGGAGCAAGATGCCTCAGCGGGTGCACCATATCCTGGAGCTTGTTGAGTAATATCGGGCGTGACCGTTGTTCGACATCAGAGGGCGTTGATAAGCAGCTCAGCAGGCGGGGCGCCCCATTGGATAAGGGAAAAGCTACATCGCAAAGAAAGTGAAAAAAATCTCTTGACAGAGATAGCTGTTATGTAATTATATCTACCAGTCAGTATATCACTAGCATATAATCGGGCGGCGGGTGCAACGGAGTCTCGTAGATCTGCCGCGAAGAGCGTCAGGTAAACAGGAGGTACGATCATGAAGGATTTCAGTTATGCCGCCCCCAAGACAGTCAAGGAAGCCATTTCGGTGCTGGCTAAGGTGAAGGGGGACGGAAAGATTATGTGCGGCGGGCAGTCGATGCTTGTGTTGATGAAGCAGAACATGCTGACCCCCGAACATGTTGTGGACATCAAGGGGGTTTCCGGGCTGAATTACATCAGGTACAGCGAGAAGGAAGGTCTCAGGATCGGCGCCCTTGCGACACACAGCGCCATCGAGAAGTCGCCTATCATCAAAAAGAACTGCCCCGTGCTGGCTGAGATGGAAGACAACCTTGCAGTCGTACAGACCAGGAACTGGGGCACCATCGGCGGGAATGTCTGCCACGGCGACCCGGCTGCGGATCCCCCCTCTGTCTTTATCGCCCTCAATGCAAAATACAAGATTATGGGGCCGCACGGCGAACGGCTTGTGGCGGCCGAAGATTTCTATAAGGATTATCTCGAAGTCGACCTGGAGCCCGACGAACTCCTTTGTGAGGTCCAGGTGCCCACGGTGCCGGCGAATGCCGGAGTTGCCCACGACAAACTGATGGCGCAGAAAGGGGATATGGGTATTGTCGGCGCGGCGGCCATGGTGACCCTGCACCCCTCCACTGGCGCCTGTGAAGATGTGCGGATTGTCCTTACGAATGTTGCCTCTACACCTTTCAGGGCCAGGAACTCCGAGAAAGTCCTCATTGGTAAGGTCATCGACGAGAAGCTCCTTGAAGAAGCGGGCAAAATCGCGTCCGAAGAGGTTAACCCCCCGTCCGACGTCCACGGCTCGGAGGACTACAGGAGAGATATGGCGCGGGTGTTTCTGAAGCGCGTGACGGCTAAGGCTCTCGAGAAAGCCAAGCAGAAGAAATAACCCGTTACGGAGGTGATACATGAAGGAAGAACTGAGAGATCTTCGATTTACACTTAACGGAAGAGAAGTCGAACTCAAGGTAAAGCCCAAAACCCTGCTGCTGGAACTTCTGAGAGAAGACTTGAAGCTGACCGGCACCAGAACAGGCTGCGAAGTCAGTGCATGCGGCGCCTGTACGGTCAACATCGATGGAAAGGCGGCCCGGGCCTGCTCGATCTTGGCGGTCCAGGTTCACGGTCGTGAGGTGGTCACCATCGAGGGTGTTGCCGACGGGGAGAAACTCCATCCGATTCAAGAGGCCATGGTCAACCATGGCGCCATTGAGTGCGGTTTCTGCACCTCCGGGATGGTCATGTCAGCTAGGGCCCTTCTTCTTGAGAACCGCCGCCCCTCGCGAGAAGAGATAAAAAAGGCGATCCAGGGCAATCTTTGCGCGGACAGCGGCTATATGAAATACGTTGAAGCCATCGAAATGGCTGCCAAAGCAATGCAGGGAAAGTGAGGAGGCGACTATGGAAGACTATAAGAACACCTATTCCATCCTCGGAAAGCCCGTGCCCAGGGTTGACACACGACTCAAGGTAACCGGGCAGGCTAAGTACGCGGCCGATTATGAGATGGGTGGCATGCTGTGGGGAAAAATAAAGAGGGCGCCTTACGCCCATGCGAGGATCCTCTCTATCGACACCAGCAAGGCTGAAAGACTGCCTGGGGTCAAAGGGGTGATCGTCGGGAAAGAGTTCGGCGGTTTCACGTGGGGATGGCAGGCACACACCCGCGACGAGTCGCCTCTGGCGGTCGACAAGGTCCGGTACATGTACGAAGGCGTGGCGGCTGTGGCCGCCATAGACAAGGAGATTGCCGAGGAGGCCTGCGACCTGATCGATGTGGAGTACCAGGAGCTTCCCGCCGTGTTCGACCCCTTTGAGGCGATGAAAGAAGGGGCTCCCCTCGTTCACGAGAATAGGCCGAGAAATATTCTCGTCGAATATCACTGGAACTTCGGTAACGTGGACAAGGCATTCGACGAATCTTACCTGGTACGGGAAGACCTCTTCCAAACGCCGAGACAGGCGAAGGGTTACATCGAGCCCCCCGCAGTGGTTGCGTGGTGGGAGCACGACACGCTCCACTACATAGGAGCGAAAGGCAGCCCCTATATGCTCTGGAGGATCCTGGGCAGGGCCTTCAACCTTCCCTTGAACAAGGTTCGGATCATATCGCCGGTGGTCGGCTGCGACTTCGGCGGTACAAAGAACGACGCCCATGCCCTCGACTTTACGTCGATCCTGCTCGCGAAAAAAACCGGGCGACCGGTCAAGATCGTGTACACACAGTGGGAAGAGCTGACGACCTGCCTCAGGCGCCACGCGATGTGGGTCAGGGTCAAAATGGGTCTCTCCAAAGACGGCATGATCAAGGGACTCTACACGAACGTCGTCGCAGACGGGGGCGCATACGCCCGCATGAGCCCGGTCACCATGTATCTGACGAATGGCCAGGCTACCGTGCCCTACAGGATCGACAACTTCAAAACAGACACGTGGAACATCTACACGAACAACCCTATAGCCGCCGCGATGCGCGGTCATGGCATGTACCATAGCCGGTACGCAATCGACTGCCAGCTCGACCTTATGGCCAAAGAGCTGGGCATCGACCCGGTGGAGATCAGGCACAAGAACTCGATCGACAACCCGAAGCCCGGCGAGACCTACTACACGGTCAATAAACTGAGAGTGGCGACCTGCGGCATAAAGGAGTGCATCGAGCAGACCGCAAAGCTCTTCGGGTGGAAGGAGTACCAGAAGAGAGAGAGGGCCGGTGGCCCCATTGTTCACGGCGCCGGGATTGCGGCATCCGCATTCTTGAGCGGAGCGAGGCTCACGGGTCACAACTCGTGTTCCGCCATCGTCAGGATCAACGAGGACGGGAGCGTCAACCTTCAGACGGGTGCCACGGACGTGGGCATGGGATCGGATACGGCCATGGTCGCCATAGCGGCAGAGGTTCTCGGACTGGAGATGAAGGACGTGGAGATCAAGCGGGTCGACACTGCTTACTCCTATCCCGATCCCGGATCATACGGCAGCAGAGTCACCATCTACGCGGGAGAGGCGACGATGAAAGCGGCGGAAGACGCCAAGCGGCAGCTTCTGGAGGCCGCGGCAAAGGCGATGAACGTCTTTCCCGAAGAGCTGGATATCAAGAACAAAAAAGTCTTCATGAAGACCGACGAAACGCGGGCCCTCCCGTGGCTCGACGTGGTGAGGGAGGCCTGCTATGCCAGCATCGGCAATGTCATCGTAGGGAGAGGTGTGTCAAAAAGAGGCACCAAGGGTTTCTCCCCAAAGGCCTTCGCAACGGGAGAGGGAGATGTGGGTACAAGCTACGGGTTTGCCGCCCAGATCAATGAGGTCGAAATCGACACGGAGACCGGCGTGGTCAAATGTACGGAGAAGAGCGCCATGGCGGACGACTGCGGCTTTCCCCTCAATCCGGCGATTGTGGAGACACAGTGCATCGGCGGCTCCTACCACCAGGCGATCTCGGCAGCCATCTACGAGGAATTTGTCATGGACCAGGGCTCGACCCTGAATCCCAACTTCGTCGATTACAAGCGCCCCCGGGCCTACGAGGCGCCATTCCCCAAATTTGCCCACGTCATCACCAATGATCCTTTCGGCCCCTTCGGGGTGAAGGAGGCAAGCGAAGCAACGACCTGCACGGGCGCCCCGGCAGTGATCAACGCCATCTACGACGCCACGGGCGTCATGATCAAGAATATGCCCGCAACCCCTGAAAAGATGTGGCGGGCCCTTAAGGAAAAGAAAGAGGCCGAGAAAAAAAATAGTCATTAATGCCCCAAACCCCATCTGGTCCGCTTCGGCGGGCCGGATGGGATACTCTCTCCGGTGAGGGCTGATGAAGGGGAGATGTGCCGACTGCAAAATCAAGGAGAAGCTGAGGAACTTACAGGTCCTGTGCCACATCATGCGGGCAAGGGAAAAAGAAAGATGCGCGGCTCATGACGAGGGCAGCGATCTCAAGAAACGCCCGCCGGAAAATAATGCAGGCGAGGCGACGATAAGGAGGAGATGATGCTTATAGAGGGAACGTTTACGGTGAAGGCGCCCATTCAGAAGCTCTGGGACATGCTCCTGGATCCTCAAACCCTGGGCTCTTGTCTGCCCGGGGCTGAGAAGATCGAGAAGATTGACGAGACTACCTATGACGCTGTCGTGAAACAGAAGGTAGGCCCCATAAAGGTGAAGCTTGCGTTCCGGAACAAGCTCATAAACGTCCAGTCACCCACGCACCTGGAGCTCGACGGCGAGGGCGAGGACGTTACGAAGCTCGGTCACATCAAGCAGAAGACGACCGTGGACCTGAAGGATTTGGGCGACGGCCAGGTCGAGGTCTCTTACAAGTCCGACGTTTCCATGGTCGGCAAGCTGGCCATGTTTGGCGACAGGATCATGAAGGCAAAGGCAAAGGACACGGAAAAGGAATTTACCAAGAACCTGGCTGAGAAGCTCAGAGGGCTGGCATAACGTTAAATCTATCTTTAGAAGGAGGTAAGAAATGGGCAAAGCAGTTGCAGACAAACAAGAAAAAAAATCTGAAGGTAGGACTTTGCTTTCAGGGAACGAGGCCTTTGCAAGAGGGGCATATGAGGCGGGCGTAGTTCTTGCTGCCGCTTATCCGGGGACGCCCTCTTCTGAAATTATGGAAAATGTGGCCCAGTATAAGGAGATCATCGCGGATTGGGCAGCCAACGAAAAGACAGCATTTGAAATATGTATTGGAGCAGCCATGGCTGGAGCAAGAACCATGGCGTCCATGAAACAGCCCGGCGTCAGTGTATGCCTGGATGCGCTCCTGAATTGGTCGCACACCGGCACGCCCGGCGGATTTGTACTCGTCGCCTGTGACGATCCGGGACAGCACAGTTCCCAAACAGAGGACGACACTCGCATGTATGCCAAACTGGCAAGGGTTCCGTGTCTGGATCCGAGTGACAGCATGGAAGCAAAAGAATTTGTAGGGGAGGCGCTGGCGCTGAGCGAAAAATTTGATACCCCTGTGATTGTGAAGTCAACAACGAGGATTTCCCATTCGAAGACGATTGTCGATTTATACCCTCGCACCGATTACCCCGTTAAGGGGTTTGAGAGAAATCCAAATAAGTACGTGGTGGTGCCGGGTCGGGCCATCCTGAGAGAAACCGAGGTCATCAAGAGACTGGCAGCGCTCAAAGAATATGTGGAAACATCTCCCCTCAACCGGATAGAATGGAATAAAAAAGAGGTCGGGATCATTACGTCGGGGATCGCCTATTATCACGCAAAACATGTCATGCCCGAGGCAAGCTATTTGAAGCTGGGGATCTCCTTTCCTCTTCCGGAGAAGATGATCAAGGAATTTGCGTCCAACGTTAAGAAATTGGTTGTCATCGAAGAGACTCGTCCTTTCTTCGAGGAAGAGATAAAAATTATGGGGATAAAGAATTTCATCGGCATGGACTATTTCAGGGTTCAAGGCGAATTGAGTGCTGATGTCGTCCGAGACGGTTTGAAGAAGGCTGGAATTAAGATGGAACAACCCTTTCCGGTGGTTCCTCAGGCAGTAGATGCTCCGCCTCGTCCCCCCGTCATGTGCCCCGGATGTCCTCACAGAGGAATTTTTCTGGCATTCAAGAAGATCGACGCTAACGTTTATTCAGACATCGGTTGCTACACGCTGGCCTTTGCTCCTCCCATCAACGCCCTCCATACCGCCATCTGCATGGGAGCAAGCATCGGGAATGCTGTGGGGATGGCCAAGGTAAAAGGAAGCGATAAACCGATTATAGCGGCCATCGGTGATGGGACTTTTGTACATTCCGGATTGACGCCATTGTACGACGCGGTGTACTCTCAGGCAAATGTGACGATTGTCATACTGGATAACCGAATCACCGCGATGACCGGAGGTCAGCCGGCTGCTGAGAGCGGCTTCAGGGCGAGCGGTTCCCCAACGGTAACAGTAGATTTGGAGAAGCTTGTCGCCGGGTTCGGCGTAAAATTTATAAAGCATGTCGATCCGTACGATATCAAGGGCTGCGTAGAGGTTCTTAAAGAGGCCATTGCCTTTGAGGGGCCGGCTGTCGTGATAACGAACCGTCCATGCGCTCTCATGCCAAAGAAGATTAAAGGCAAACCCTATATGGTCGATGCGGAAAAATGCACGGGATGCGGCGTCTGTATGACCGCAGGGTGCCCGGCAGTGGGAGTGAGTGACCAGGTGGCCAGGAAGTCGAAGAAGGGAGAAAAAGCCAGGACTATTGACCCTGTCGTTTGTACGGGATGTTCAGTGTGTCAGCAGGTCTGTGCAGTTGGTGCAATCCAAGTGATGGAAAATTGATGGAAAGGGGTGCTAACATGAAAAAAGAAGAAGCGACGAATGTGTTGGTTGTGGGAGTAGGAGGTCAAGGGGCTGTTATGGCGACGGAGCTCACCTGCGAAGTCGCTTTGGGTTCAGGCTACGACGTAAAGAAAGGTGAAGTCCATGGTATGTCACAGCGGGGCGGCATCATCGCAAGTAACGCCCGCTTCGGAAAGAATGTTACAACTCCTGTTATCGGAAAGGGTGAAGCTGACTACATTCTCGCTTTTGAGGCGGTCGAAGCCTTGCGGGCCGTCGAATATCTCCGGCCCGACGGCACTATCATTGTGAACGAGCAGCAGATTGTGCCTCCCATAGCACACTTCCTGAAGATAGAGTACCCGAGCAATGTTAAGGAGAAGTTACAGGATGGGAAACGCAAAGTAATAACGTTGAACGCGTTTGAGAAGGCGCGGGAGCTGGGGAGCGAGCTGTTGGTCAATACGCTTCTCTTGGGTGTACTCTCGCAGAAGCTCGGACTTCCGGAAAAAACGTGGAAAGAGGTTCTGGTGAAACGTTTTGGGAAAAAGATGCTCGACCTCAACCTCAAAGCTTTTGAAGCTGGAAGGGCGATGAAATTTTAGAGTTCACGGGAAAGGAGGAATTACCATGACCGTATCCGAAATGATCGCTCGAAACGGTAGAGTGTATCCCAATGAAACGGCACTGGTTGAAGTTGATCCTGTCCTAAAGACTAGAAGAGCGGTAACATGGAAGGAGTTCGATGGGAGGATCAATAAAGTAGCGAATGCGCTGATTGATCGAGGCATCAAAAAAGGAGACAAGATCCACACGCTTATGTATAATTCCTTAGAGGTCCTCGAAATACAGTGGGGAGCAATGAGGGCGGGGGCATGGATCGCGCCTCTCAATTTTAGATTTACCGGCCAGGAAATTCTCTACTGCGCCGATGTGGCGGAAGCAAAGATGATGATTCTGGAAGAAGGATTCATCGACAGAATCCGCGAGGTTCAAGCTCAGTTGCCGACAGTAAAGCATTACATTTCTATCGGAAAAAATACACCCAGAGATATGGAAGATTTCGAAACGGTGATGATGCAGTCCTCATCTGAGTCCGTAGAAGTGCCGTTAGACGATAATGAAGGATGCTCACTCTATTTCACCTCCGGCACGACGGGAAAACCGAAGCCGATCCTCCTCACCAATAAGAACATTGAATGTGCGGCGATCACTAATAACACAAACTGGAATATAAAGCACAACGATAATTTTCTTCTCCTCCAGCCCTTGTACCATGCAGGTGGAGGAATGATGTGGGTAGGTGCGGTGATTGTCGGCGCTCCTGCGGTCCTCCTCAAGGGGATCATAAAACCTCTTGACGTGGTGCATGCAGTTCAGCAAGAGAACGTGTCCATCTTGTTTATGGTTGTCCCATGGGCCTTGGATATCCTCGGATTTTATGACCGCAAAGAGCTCTCCGCGGAGGAGTATAACCTCAAACGCTGCCGTCTTGTCTCTCTGGGTGGTCAGCCTGTACCGCCCGCCGTGATTAAACGGTGGCTCGATCGCTTTCCCCACATGGAATACGACACCATGTACGGCCTGGGAGAAGCAATGGGACCGGGCTGTTGTCACATGACGTCTAATGACCCGAAAAGGTGGGGCAGTGTCGGTAAAGCGAGCTTCAACTGGGAGGCGCGTGTCGTGAACGAGAAAGGCGAAGACGTCCCTCGGGGAGAAGTCGGAGAATTAATTGTAAAAGGCAATGGCGTTATGAAAGAATATTACAAGAACCCGGAAAAAACGGCTGAGACCATTAAAAAGGGCTGGTGCTACACAGGCGATATGGCAAAGGTGGATAGCGAAGGGTACCTCTATCTGGTGGACAGGAAGAAGGATGTGATCATCTATGGGGGAGAAAATATTTATCCCGTGGAGATCGAGGACCTGCTCCAGACCCATCCTAAGATCCATGATGTAGGTGTTATCGGTATCCCGGACGAGAGATTGGGAGAGGTTGTGGCAGCGGTGATTCAGGTTAAGCCGGGCGAAGCATTGACGGAAGAAGAGGTGAATAAATTCTGCAGTGACCATTTGCCCAAGTATAAGAGACCCAGGAACATATTTTTTGACAATGTTCCCCGGAACCTGACAGGCAAAATAGAAAAACCTCGTCTGAGGGAGAAATATGCCGGCTTCGGAGAGATGTTCAAAGTGAAGTGATCTGGCAAAGATGTCCTACGCGCCATCTTGTGCAGGGATTGATATAGCTCAAGTTCCTTACGGGTCGATATTTTCGTAAAGATCTTTTTCTGATAGTGCGTGTGGATATCCATTTCCCAGGAAAGGAGGTCGGGACGTAGTAATCAAATTTGACTAAATAAAGGAAAAGGAGGGGGGATCTATGCAACCTGATGTCGAAGCATTAATCATGTTTCCATGGTACGTCTGGTGGGTTTTAATCATAGGATTAACCTTGTTTACCTTTGTTGGCACCTGGTTAGTCACAAGGAGGTGGCCAGAATGAACCCACAACAGTTTATGGCGGTACCTCAACCCACCACATCCGGAATCGTGTGGACATCCATAGGCATGGCAATACTCCTCGGTGTCTCTATTTTCCTCGGTCTCCTTGGGAAGAGACAATGGAAAACGTTTGATGAGTATCTAGTGGGGAAAAGAGATATCGGACCGGCCGTTACAGGGTTTGCCTTTGCAGCGTCGGCTATCTCGGGATGGGCATTCTGCGGAAGCACCGGCATCGTCTATACGATAGGGTTTTCCGGAATGTGGTTTGCCGGTATATGGAGTCTCGTTGGACAGATTCCATGCGCGTGGCTCGCGGCTGTTAAAACGAGAGAATTCTCGATGAAACTCGGTGCAGCAACATTGTCTGAGACTCTCGGAAGGAGATTTGAATCGAAAGGGCTCCAGACGGTGGTGGCGTTGAGTATGCTCATGTTTCTCTTCTTATACTCCATCGGTCAGTTGAAAGCAGGCGCTGGTGTTTGGTATGCGGTTACCGGACTTCCTCCATTCTGGTGCCTAATCCTCTCCGTATTTATCGTTTATCTTTACATAGTCTTCGGTGGATACATAGGAAACCAGTGGGCCATGGCTTTCCAGGGGGCATTCCTGGGACTTGTTGGTCTGGTTCTTGGTGTAGCGGCAATAGTGTGGGCAGGTGGCTTTCACAATATTACCGCGTCACTTTATGCCCAGAATCCGGCACTCATCAAGTTGATGAGACCGGATCTTCCCACAACTGGAGCGACTGAGTTATTTTCGAGCTTGGTCGGCATTATTGCAACGCCCGTTATCTTTTTTACGATGCTGATCGGTTTTCCACACAACGTGAGCAGGTTCCTCGGCATGGGTAAACTCAAAAAACGGGATTTCTGGGTCCTCGTAATATGTATCTTCGCAGTCACGGGTATACCCGTTATGCTTGATTGTTCAAGCAACGGTCTTGTCGCGAGGATGATGTACGGCCCGCAGCTTCTGAAGATCGAACCATGGAAGGGAGACCTCGCAGCGCCGATGCTTGCCTACGGCGCAGGGGGGAAGTTCCTGCTCAGTTTTTATGTGATGGGGCTTTTTGCAGCTGCCCTCTCGACGCTGGCAGGCATGGTCTTTATCATGAGCGCAAATGTCACAAAAGACGTGATAAAACTCTGGAGACCGCAGACGTCGGACAAGTCCATGCTATATTTCGGGCATTTCCTGCTTGCCGTTTTTATCTTTGCGCCGTTCTACTGGACCCTCGTCAACCCGCCTCCACTGCTCTCTGTGTTTATGGGTCTCGCCGCAATGGGTATGGGAGCCATATTCTTCCTGATCACCACGATTTCTTATTACTGGAAGCGGGCGACCAAATGGGGCGCTATCCTGACGGTTCTTTACGGGACAATCCTGACGCCGATAGGCGGTCATTTGGTTTTTGTGAAGAAGACGCTTGGCATGGGCACCTTCGAATGGATAATGCTCGGTGGTTGCTGCTTCCTCTATTTCGTAGGAAGTCTTGTTACAAAACCACCGTCGGAGAAGACCATTTCCCTTCTGTTCCCGGCAAAAAAGTAGAAGAAAGGCAGGAGAGAACAGAAGACAACAGAAAATGAAGTTCCCGAGGCGCGCCGGCGCCTCGGGAATGGCCCAACCGGGCCGGACATCCAAACAAAGAGAGAGGCACTATAGATGACGAATAGAGCAAATGGCAACGGGCTGGCAAAGGTTGACTCTTATTACGAGGACTACGGAAGTCGAGCGAGGGCGCTCGCGAAAGAGGGGAAGAGGTCAATAGGCTATATATCCGCCGCCGTCCCTCTCGAGATCATCAGCGCTGCCGGCTTTGTCCCGGTAAGAATCAAGGGGGATCCCGGAAAGGCCGTGACAAAGGCCGACAGCAGGATGGAGACACTCGTCTGCCCTTTTCTGCGAAGTGCCTTCGATCTTACCCTGGACGGCCGGTACGATTATCTGGACGGGATTGTTATCCCTCACACATGTGACAGTGTCAGCCGCACTTACGATGTCTGGAAGCATAGTGTGCCGCTACCTTACTACCATTTCCTGAACGTGCCGCACCTCGACGATGGACCGTCAATGGAGTTCTTCATCCACATCCTGAGGACATTCATCAAAAGTCTTGAGCGGCACACCGGCAAAGAGATATCTAATGAAAGCTTGAAGAATGCCGTTGAAGCCTACAACGAAAACAGGCGTGCCATGCGGGCAGTCTATGATCTTAGAAAGCCTGATCGGCCTCTCATCTCAGGAGTTGAGATGATGAAGCTTCTCTCGGCCGTTAAGGCCTTGCCTGTAGATGAGTCGACGGCTTTGGCCCGAAAGGTTGCCGACGAGGTGAAGGGACGGAAGAAATCCTCGCCGCGGAAACCGGTGCGCGTAATGCTTGTAGGCGACCAGATTGACGATACGGCGCTTATTGAAATCATCGAGAATGCGGGTGCACAGGTGGTGATGGACGATCTTTCGGTGGGCAGCAAGCTCTATTTCTCCGACATGGAAGCGACTCGGGACCCTGTAGATGGGATCGCAAAGTATTACCTGGAAAAGGTCAGCCTGCCGACATTTTACAGAGATAGCGGCGGCAGCTATGAGGAGAATCTCGAACTGCGGTTCGGACACCTTAAGAGGTTCGTTTCCGAGTTTAGTGTGGATGCCGTGATTCTCCTGGTCTACAAGAACTGTGACCCGTATGGGTTCGAGGTTCCCGCTACAACAACTTACGTCGAATCATTGGGCACGCCTGTTTACTACCTCGAGGACGAGTATTCCTCGTCATCGCTCGGCAGACTGAAGACCAGAATCGAGGCATTCCTCGAGACTCTCGCTTAGAAAGGACGCGACAAGTGGCAGAAGAAAGAAAACAGAGAATGACAGCAACGGCGGCGGCGGCAAAGGTTCCGAAGATGGTGAGGGCCAACTTTACGGCAAACCTGAAGGCCAAGGAGGAAGGAAGGCCGGTAGCTTTCAGCTTTATCGTCAACTGCTATGATGAGATTCTGAGGGCCATGGATATTGTTCCTGCCTGGGCCGAAAGCTATTCCGGCATATGCGCTGCGAAGCACGATGCAAGAAGATTCCTGGAAAAAGCGGAATCACAGAATTTCTCCCGCTCCCTATGCACCTATGCGACGTGCGGACTGGGCTTCGAAGCCTGGAGAAAGGAATTGGGCGGCGAGATGCCTCCTGACGCACCCTGGGGAGGCATAGCGAAACCGGATTTTATTCTCGGAACAGGCCAGATGCTATGCGACCCCAGATATAAATGGCCGCAGGCAGTACAGCACTATATGCCCGATGTACCGGCTTATATAGGCGGCTTCTACTGGCCGCCCTACGATGAGAACATGGACCAGAGAGAAGTGGAGGATTATTACCTGAAGTATGCCGTTAAGGAGCTGAAGGGGGCCATCACCTTTATCGAGAAACAGACGCAGAAAAAAATGGACTGGGCCAAGCTGGAGGGATTAACGGACCTCGTGGATCGGACCTGGGACATGTTTATCGACGCCTATGAGCTACGCAAGGCCGTGCCCGCTCCAATGGACACGGGCGATGCCATGAATACCATGGTTCCCTTGGCGTTTATGCTCGGAACCCAGGAGGCGTACGATTTCTACAAGGCCCTCTATGACGAACTGAAAGAGAAGAACACGCGAAAAGAGGGTGTTGTTGAGAATGAGAAGTATAGGCTCCTGTGGGGCGCGGGGTTGCCCCCATGGTTTGCGCTGAGTGATTTTCAATATTTCAACAGCAAGGGAGCGGTTTTCCCCGCCGAAAGAACTTACCGCGAGGCGGAACGGATCGACAGGCTCCACCTGCCGAAACTGAGCGACCCACTTGAACGGATCGCGCTAAGATGGATGAGATACTGGACGAACTGGTATGATGCGGCGAGAAAGCGGAAAGACTCTATACCGGAAGTGGAGCGGCTCATAGAGTATATCGAGGACTACAAGATTGACGGGGTTGTGTTTCACCAGGCTTTCTCCTGCCGTACATGGCATTCGGGCATCATGCTGCAAGCGCAGATTTTGAAAAAAGTGTATAAAGAAATTCCGATACTTGTGCTGGAAGGCGATATCGTTGATATCAGCTCTTACAATGAGGCAGATGTGCACGCACGGATAGATGCTTTCATTGAAGTGGTGGACAATTTCACGAAGAGGCGGTAATATGCGTAAGCCATGAGCGAACTTATCAGCAAAATATTTCTTTTAAGGAGGACGGATCATGATGAATAACGGACGCTGGATGACGGCAAAGGATGTGTTGAGGGTGAATGCCTTTAAGTGGCCTAACAAGATAGGCGCAAAGGACATGTATAAGGAATATACCTTCACACAATGGAACGAGAGATCATGTCGACTTGCCAACGCCCTGGCCGGTATGGGCATGAAGAAGGGCGACAGATTTGCGGCCCTCGGGTACAACTGCGTGGAGTGGATGGAGATTTACGCTGCGGCTGCCAAAGGGGGGTTTATCTGCGTTCCCATCATGTTCAGGTTATCGGCTGCTGAAATGGAATACAACATCAACCACTGCGAGTCGAAGGTTTTTATTGTACAGGGCGGAAAGGACCCTTCCGATGGAAAGGAATTCCCGTGGATCGACATGGTGAACGGGATGAAGAAGAATCTCCCTACCGTAAAACATTATGTCTCTTTTGCGGTGGGCTCCGAGACATATAATGGGTACATTTCTTACGAAGAAGCGCTGGCAAAGGCCAGCCCTGAAGAGCCGGACGTCGTGGTGGACGCGGACGATATCTGGGTCATCATGTACACGGGAGGTACGACCGGAAAAGCAAAAGGCGTGATGAAGAGCCACGCAAACCTCTTCTCCCAGTATTTTATTTCCATCTATGAGCATTCATTCGATTTCAGCGACACGGTCCTCCTGGTTATGCCGTGCTGCCATGTCAATTCCCTCTTCTATTCCTTTGTTTTCACCTGGATCGGCGCGACCGTGATGTGCTACAACATGGTGAGCTTCAACCCGGAGAACCTCCTCAAGACCTTCTCCGATCACAAGGTCACCTTCACCTCTCTTGTACCCACCCATTACATCATGTTGCTTGCCCTTCCCGATGACGTGAAGAAGAAGTACGATCTGAGCACCTTTAAGAAAGCGCTCATTTCATCCATGCCCGCCAGAAGGGATACGAAGCTGGGCGTCCTCGCCATGTTTCCCAATTCAAAGCTGTGGGAGGCTTACGGATGCACGGAATCGGGCATAGCGACCATCCTTAAGCCGGAGGAACAGCTCACGAAGCTCGGCTCCTGCGGCATAGAGGTCTTCGGGACCGATCAGATCAGGCTTTATGATGAAGAAGGAAAGCTTGTTACCAAAGTGGGGGAAGTCGGGGAGGTCTACACGAGAAGCCCGATGGTCTTCGAAGGATACTGGAAAGAGCCTGACCGTACCGCTGCAGCCATGAAGGGGGAGTTTTTCGGCTCCGGCGACATGGCTTATCGGGATAAGGATGGCTACTACTTCCTCGTTGACCGCAAGGCAAATATGATCATCACCGGCGGGGAGAACGTCTTCCCTTCAGAGGTCGAGAACGTGGTCGGCGGCCATCCCAAGGTAAGGGATGTCGCGGTCATCGGCATACCTCATGAAAAATGGGGCGAGCAGGTGAGCGCCGTTGTTGTGCTCCACGAAGGGCAGACAGCCACACCGGAGGAGATCATCACATACTGCAAAGGCAAGATCGCCGGATTCAAGGTTCCGAAGAATATCATTTTTATCAAGGATGCGGAAATGCCCAGGTCCGGCGCGGGCAAGATTCTCCACAGGATGCTGCGGGAGAGATACGGCAAGTGGAGCGACCATAAGTGAAAAGCGAATAGGCGGTACGCAACACCGGTTGCGTACCGCTTTTTTTTTGCCGACAGGCGTTATACGTAACGGTAGGTATACGATTTCACTCTGTGGTATATGGGACAGCTAATCAATTAAGACGGAAATTGAAACCAATAAAAGAAGAGGTGAAAGTTTATGATACGATGGGTGGTCGTGGTAATGAAGGGTATGCGGGAGATTTCATGTCTTTCCCTGCTTTTCATCATAGTCATCACCATGACCGACGTTGTTAGCAGGGCCATTTACAAGCCAATTATGGGAACCTATGAGCTTGTTTCCTTTGCTGGAGCTGTGACGATAGGCCTTGCATTGCCCATTACTGCCTGGGAAAAAGGGCATGTATTCATGGAGTTCATTGTCGAAAGACTGTCGGCAAGGACCCAGGCTCTGCTCTCAATTGTTACAAGGGTGATTGTGATGCTCCTCTTCTTCTTTATCGGGATCGCCCTTTACGTTGTTGCCACGGAGATGAGGACGTCCGGTGAGGTTGCGGCAAGTCTTAAAATACCTGTCTATCCCATCGCATATGCCGTATGTGTCGTCTCCTTCTTGTTGTGCATTGTCTATATCTTCGAAATCATAACGATTGCGAGGAACAAAAATGAGTGATGTGACCGTTGGTCTTCTGGGAATAGCCCTGCTGTTTATCCTCTTTGGTTGCGGAATCGAGATCGGCTTCGCAATGGCAATCGTAGGCTTTGTAGGTTTTGGGTATCTTCAGTCTTTTGATTCGGCGCTCGTAGTACTGGGAAGAGATTTCTTCGATGTTCTGTCATCTTACGGTTATACCGTGTTTCCGCTGTTCATTTTGATGGGCCAGATTGCGTATAATGCGGGCATTGCGGGACGACTCTATGATGCGTCCTATAAATTCCTCGGCCATATTCCCGGCGGGCTGGCAATGGCAACCGTGGCTGCTGCGACCGCCTTCAAGGCCATCTGCGGGTCATCGACTGCAACGGCGGCAACATTCTCGAGCGTGGCAGTGCCGGAGATGGAGAAACACGGATATGACAAGAAGCTCTCGACTGGTGTAGTAGCAACAGTGGGCACGCTGGGTGCAATTCTCCCCCCGAGCGTTAACCTTATAATTTATTGTGTCATTACGGAGCAATCTGTAGGAAAACTCTTTATAGCCGGCATAGTTCCCGGATTGATAATCGCATTCATGTACATGCTGACCATCTATGCCTGGGCAAGGCTCAATCCTAGAGTCGCCCCTGTAGGCGAGAAGTCAGAATGGGTTGACAGGCTGAAAACTCTTCCTGAGATAGGGTGGATTGTTGTTATCTTTATCCTCGTGGTCGGGGGGATAATGAAAGGATTTTTCACCCCCACGGAAGCCGGTAGCGTTGGATTTGTCGGGGTGCTCCTTTTGGCAGTGGCCAAAAAGACAAGAAGCTTTCGAGTTTATGCCCAGTCTTTCCGTGAAGCACTACGCACATCCTGCATGGTTATGATGCTCCTGGCAGGCTCTTTCATCCTCGGCCGTTTCATTGCCATCACCAACATCCCGCAAGCCGTCGCAGAATGGATTACGACACTCAACATGAACCGGTATTTGATCATGGCGATGATCGTGGTCATTTACCAGATCGGCGGTTCCTTCATTGAAGACCTTGCCTTCATGATTCTCGCGACACCTATATTTTATCCTGCCATGGTTAAGCTCGGCTTCGACCCTTTGTGGATAGGGATTATCCTTGGAGTCACCATTATGATTGGCGTTGTTCTGCCCCCCATGGCAATCGTTGTTTTCGTCGTGAGTAAAATTACCAACGTTCCCCTGAACGTGGTCTATAAAGGGGTGTACCCATTCCTCGCAGCCATGGTCGCAGGAATGATCCTTCTATTCCTCTTTCCGGGGCTCGCCCTATGGCTTCCATCGATGCTTTACAAATAAGAGGCGAGTGATTGCGCTATGACGTCTATATATATCAGGGCATTGCATCTGAATTTATGAGGCCATGCACTGTTAAATAAACAAAACAAGGAGGTGTACTTATGAAAAAAGTCGGGGTTCTTGTAGTCTTGAGCGCACTCATGGCTCTGACCTGCTTTACCGCTGGAACCTATGCCGCTGATGTGATCAAGTTGAAGTTTGCAACGCACTATCAGCCGACGCACGGCAATGCGGTGCTTTCCAGCCAGTTCTGTGATGAGATTAAGAAACGCACGAACGGAAGGGTCGAGATCGGTTTCTTCCCGGGTGGAATTCTGGCGAGTCTCCCGAAAGTGGCCCAAGCGGTTTCAACCGACGTGGTGGACATCGGTCTCGCCAATATCGCATCCACGCGGGGCCGCTTTCCTGTGACTGAAGTGCTTGACCTGCCTCTCGGCTTCTCCAGCGCTTATGTGTCCAGCCACGTGGCGAGTGATTTCTATAACAAATTCAAACCAAAAGAGTGGGACAGTCTTCATATGCTTTACTTCCATGCCTGTGGGCCCAATGTTGTGTTTGCAAGTAAGCCGGTCAGAAAGCTGGAGGATATGTCAGGTCTGAAGCTCAGGGCGGTAAGCAGAGTGGCCGACGTAGTAAAAGCCCTTGGCGGTACGCCCGTACCCATTGAAATGGCTGACATTTACGAGTCTCTCAATAAAGGCGTTGTGCAGGGGTTCTACGGGCCTTTTGAACAGATAGGCGGGCACAAACTCGTGGACATCATTAAGAATGCAACACCGGCTTTACCGGTTGGAAGCGTGTTTACCTTTTATGTGGCGATGAACAAGAACAAATGGAACAGTCTCCCCGCAGACATCAAAAAGATCTTTGATGAAGTCGCCGCGGAATACGCCGAGAAGCAGGCAATTGTCTGGGACGGGATTGATATGGAAGCTATACAGTATTTTAAGAAAGGTGGCGGGCAACTCTATTTCCTGTCAGAGGAAGAGGGGGCGAAGTGGAAAAAGGCTGCCGCGCCGGTTTTTGTCGATTTCACAAACGACATGGTAGGGAAGGGATTTAAAAAGGCCGAGATCGAAGAGTGGATGAAATTTGCGCAGGACCGCATTGCATATTGGGAACAGAACCAGAAGAAGCTGAAGATTAAGGTACCGTATTGATTAGCGAGACGTTGGAAAAACTAAACTACTAATCAGGAGGAGACTTATGAGTCACAAAGATTTAAGAGATTTTCTTACTGCAGTGGAAGCCAAGGGTGAGCTAAAGAGAGCAAAGGGGGCGAACTGGGACGTGGAGATGAGCTCAATCGTTGAGCTCATTTACAGAGATGGCAAGAACCATCGTCCAGCGGTACTCTTTGATGAAATACCCGGCTATCCGAAAGGCTACCAGGTGCTATTCGGGACCATTGGCTCTACGTGGAGGATAGCCAAAACATTAGGGCTGGATGAAACCAGGACCGACCCTATGAGCGTGGCTAATAACTGGTATCAGAAGAGCAAGAACCTTAAGAATATCCCTCCGAAATTTGTCAAGACCGGCCCGGTGATGGAGAATGTGATGACAGGGGGTAAGATAGATATCTTAAAGTTCCCCATACCAAGACATCACGAATATGATCTGGGCAGATACTTCGGTACCCAGCATGCAGTGATCCAGCTGGATGACGGGGGGTGGGTCAACTATGGGACATATCGGGTGATGGTTGTAAACAAGAATACGTTAGCATTACACGCTACTCCGGGCAAGCATGGAGATATCATCACCTATCAGAAGTATTTTGAAAAGAAGAAAACAATGCCCATAGCAATAGCAGTAGGCATGGACCCGGTGTTATGGTGGTTATCCTGTCAGAGGGATACTCCCTGGGGTACTTCCGAACTTGATGCCGGGGGCGGGATCAAGGGAGAGCCGATCGAGGTAATAAAGGGTGAATATACGGGTTTACCGTTTCCTGCGGCCGCAGAAATTGTAGTGGAGGGTGAAGTAAGACCCGATGATTTTGTAGATGAAGGACCGTTTGGAGAATGGCATGGTTATTATGGTAACCGGGGGCTGATGACCGTACCTGAGCCAGTAATTCACATTAACGCTATCTATCACAGGACTAACCCTATCTTTACCGGCTCACAGCCTGCTGTGCCTACCCATACCTTTACCTTATTCTTAGGGGTAGCGGACTCAGTGTCAATAAGGAAGAGGTTGGAAGCCTTTGGTATTCCAGGGGTACAGGGAGCTTGGTCCCACTACACGGGGAGCGGGGGACTCTTCAATGTTATCTCAATAAAGCAGATGTACTCCGGTCATGCTAAAGAAGCAGGCTTAGTAGCCTCACAGTACCCGGCAGAAATGGGCTCTTTTACGGTAGTAGTGGAAGAGGATATCGACCCTTCTAACCTGGACCAGGTAATCTGGGCCATGGTAACCAGATGCCGACTGGATAGACAGGTTCAGATGCTAACAGGGTGTCATACCAATAATGTGAATACCACCATCCCCTTAAAAGAGAAGAGGTCATCGGATAAGCCTGTACCTTTAACCGCAGGCAGGATAGTAATAGATGCCTGCCGTGACCTTACTTGGAAGGAGGATTGGTATCCCATCGCCAGGCTAAGTGATGAGCTTAAAGCTAAACTTACCGATAAATGGAAGACGCTCTTTACCGAGACTGGCGTTTTATGAAATGCATAGGCTGCCGTACAACTAACAAGTCTTAGCAAAAGAGGTGCACTGGCTTTAATACCTGGCAATAAAATTAAAAATAAGAAGAGAATAGCTAGCTATCGGTGAAAAGCACGAAAGCGAAAAGCAGAAAAGTTGGCACGCGACTGTAGTTGCGTGCCAACTTTTGACAAACGAGATAAAACAAGGGGGGAGTGTTATGAAAACGCTGGAGGCCTGAATTCCGGCGCATTCAAACGGGGGTACATTGGAATGACAAATATCTATAGATAGCGGCTGATGCAGCTATCAAGTAACGGACCGGCTCAGAATTTCTTTTTCAGGATCAGGGAAATGGCAGCACCCATGAGAGAAACAAATGCGGACAGGAGAAAGGCGCTCGTAAAAGTGCCTGATACATCCTTCATCCAGCCGGCGATTGCCGGACCCATGGCCTGGCCTATACTATGGGAGAGAGTTACGAAACCGAGAGCCGCGGGAGCAAGCTTCCCGCCCACCGCGTCCCCTGCGGCCGCCGCCATAATCGTCGGGACGGACCACGCCGTAATGCCGAAGATCACCGCAGAAAGGTAAAACCCAACGTTATCTTTCCAGAGCGCGAATATAACGTACGCCAGGGCCAGGGTAATATAGGCGAGCATAGCGCCGTACCGGCGGCCAAGCATATCGGAGATACTTCCCCAGATCACACCGCAGAATATGCTAAGAACACCAAGGACGGCGAAGACCCCGCCTGCTTTAGAAGGCGTCAGGTTGCATTCCTTGCATAGGTACGCAATGAAAAAGGTTATGTAGATAATGTAAGAAAAGCCGTACATGAAATAAACACAAGCCAGTTTCCAAATCTCAGGTTCCCTCACCACATCTCTCCACGCTGAAAAGAGGGTCACCTTCGGGCCCGCCTTGGGCTCCTCCCGGCCACCGTACATCTGTAGCCCTTTCTGAGCAGGGTTGTCACGAAGGAACGCGTAGCAGACAAAGGCAAGGATAAAAACGGTGGTGCCCATGCAGAACCACGAATACCTCCACCCGCTCCGGGCGATGACGGAGGGCAGGGCTATACCCGACAGAAAAAGCCCCAGACCGATGCCGCCTGACACGATCCCTGTGGCAAGCCCCCTCTTCCTCGCTGCAAACCATGCTGCGGGCAAGGCCATTATGGGAATATAAGCGCTCCCGTTGGCCGCGCCTGTAACCAAACGGGTGAAAAAGGCGAAGATGAAGGAGTTCGAAAGTCCGGTCAGGAAAAGGCTTATCCCGATGACCAAAAGGGAAATAAAGACCACCCTTCGGATCCCGAAACGGGCGGCGAGGAATCCACCGAAAAGTCCCATACAGAGATACCCGATAAAATTGCCCGTAGCGATAAGGCCGACTTCTTTATAGCTGAGGACAAGGCCTTCCCGCATTGAAGGAAGAATCACGGAGTAGGACATCCTCCCGAAGCCATGAGCGAGAATTGTAACGAGAGTACCGGTGAAAGCGATAATCCAGGCATAATGTGGCATCGTCGTCCCCCTTTTTTTGATTCTAAAAGCATTACCGTTTCTTTGTCAAGCAGAATGTTCAGACTTTTCGGTATGAAACGACACGTTGTTCTGGGAAGGGTTTAGCAGGAGAAAAGTGATTGAAGTGGAATTGGACTAATGGTAAAAGTTTCTAATCGAATGTCGTGTCGTGACTGAGAAAAATGCGGAAGCGCAGGGTTCCAAAATTCCTAGGAGGTACGTCTTATGAAGAGAGATGTGTTGCAGTCATTAAAAGAGCAGATCAGGGATGAGCCTTTTGCCAACCATATGGGTATCAGCCTTCGAGACATTGGGCCCGGGCGTGCGGTAGCAGAGGCCAGGTTTTCGGAAGAGATGACAAACTTCAACGGGTTAATTCACGGAGGAGCTATCTTTGCTCTTATGGACGAAGCTTTCGGTGCCGCATCGAACTCTCATGGCACTGTTGCGGTGGCTTTAAACCTGGACGTTATATTTCTCGAAAGTCCGAAAATTGATTCTCTTCTTACCGCTGAAGCCAATGAACAGAGTCGGAGGGGCCCCATCGCGACCTATCATATTGAGGTTGTGCAGAGAGATAAGGATGGGGATCGAAAAATAGCCGTTTGTCAGGCCCTCGTTCACAGGCAAGAGAAGAGGTTATCGTTTCTGGAAGAAGAAATAAAATGAGATAGAAGTGGGCGGTGGAAAAGGTTTGCTCCTGCGGCTCTATGACAATGTTCTTGGTAACCAGGGTGGGCCCGCCTACCCCCGTCTTTTCCGTAACTGCGCCCCGATGGAATGCGCTTTTTCCAGATAACGACCGATCCCGTAGTAAGTGCGGCTCCCCGTGATATAGAAGAATGGGCTTACTTTCTCCATGTCGAGCATCCCGTCCTCGCCGAACATTGACTCTTCAGCCTTAACGTCCAGAACCTCCCCGATGAACCGTGTGTGGAGCCCGAGCTCCAGGGCGTGAAGCAGCCTACACTCGAGGACGAGAGGGAACTCAGCCACATAAGGCGCGTCGACGACGTCGCTTCGCACCGGGGTGAGACCTGAGGCCTGCCATTTATTCGTATCCTTTCCTGAAGCTATACCGACGTAATCTGTTTCCTTCAAATAGTCCACGGAGGGAATGCTCACCGTAAAGGCATTCCTGTCCCTGATACTCCCGTACGTGTAAGTCGCTTTCCTCAGCGAGACGCCAAGACAGGGAGGATCCGAGCAGCACACGCCTCCCCAGGCCACGGTCATCAGGTTTGGCTTGCCTTCTTTGTCATACGTTCCGATGACCCATACCGTCGTCGCACCCACGACGATTTTCGCACCGAGAGACCGTTTCATTGCTGCACCTCCTCAGGCGGATAACCTTTTGATGGAGACAAACCTAGCCTCGCCACTGCTCATGTAGCATGTCGCGCCGGCCGATCCCGCTGACCTCTAATACCAATTTGCCTTCAAGCGTATACCTTCGTTGTCGCTGCGTCGCGCTCCTCGACGTACTGCTCAGTACGCCTGCGCCTTTCCTCCCACAGGGAGGGTCAGCTCCTCGCTGCCGCCCGGGGCACCCGGCCGAAGGCTGGGTCGTCCATCTTGAACGCAAATCGGTATAGCTCCTCCCATTTTTCAACGAAAGCCGGCCACGGTCAGCCCACAGGCCTCTTGATGACGAACACGTTACACGGACTTTCCCGTAGCACACGCTCTGCCGTACTCCCAAAGAGCACGTGCTCAAGTCCGCTAAGGCCGTGGCTCGCCATCACGATCAGATCGATGTTTTTCTCCTTTGTGTAACGGATGATTTCGATGTGCGCTTTTCCCCGGACCATTTTACGCTCACAGGAACCGAGCTCTTTAACGATCTCTTCGCAGAGGGCTTCAAGGCGCTTCTCCATTTCGGTGCCCATCAGGCGGGCGACCCGGATGTAATCGCTCTTCGTATCGGAAGAGAGCTCAAACTCAGCGATGTGGCCCGCGTCCTGATAGACGTGGAGGAGATGAAGAGCGGCAGCGTACTTCTTCGCAAGATCGATGGCGTAGGGTAGGGCCGCTTGGGCACTCTTAGAGAAATCGGTACAGAAGAGAATATTCTTATAGGTGACCATGGTCCCCCTCCTTACAGCATAAAGATAGCTACGATCACGACGCCGATAAACCCCAACAGAGTGGGAACGAGATTGCGCCGTGCGATCTCTACGGGGTCGGTACCGGTGATCGCTGCAGCAGGGATCACAGCCCAAGGGATGATCGTGCCTCCTCCCACGCATACCGCAAAATACTGTCCTAGTGCGCCTAAGGTGGCGATATTCAGGTGCGTTGGTCCGCCCAGGGCCTGAGCCAATGTCCCCATCAAGGGCAGGCCCGCAAACCCCGAGCCATCGAGTCCGGTGATCCCTCCAACCAGACCCTGGACAATGGCTACAGGGACACGGCTTAGCGGGACTGTATTGGCCAGCGCCTGACCCAGGTCGAAAAGAAGCCCTCTCGCCCCTTCCCCGAAGACCGCTTTTGCTGTTCCAGGAGCGCCCATGAAGAAAAAGCTGGCTATGAGAAAAACCGGGGCGAATATACGCACGCCGAACATGAAGCCTGCCCGGGCATGGTCTGCCAGTTTTCCAAAGCCTTCTCTCCCGTAAACACCGAGACCCACGATCACCATGATGAGGCCGACCGTGCCGCCGAGCAAGGCAGTTGCATCCCCTCCCCGCAGTTTGAAGTAGAGCATACCAATAACGTCGAGAGCGAACAGAATGGCGATGACCCAGAGTGCGACCCTCTTGAAGCCGGGAGCCGCGTTGCTCCACTTTTCTCTTTCGGCCATGGCTTCTGCTGAAATCTCAAACGGGGCCCACTTTACAACCTTTCCGCCAAGGGCTTTAAGGTCTTTCTTTACTGACAGGAAGGAGAGCGGCAGGGCGATTACACCCCAGACGATGAGCAGGGGAAGGCTTTTCGCCATAATGTCAGCGACCGGCACGCCGGAAGCCTTTGAGGTAATGCCGGGCGCGCCCTGGATGATGAAGTCCGTAGTGAGGGCACAGCCGTAGCCGAACATGCTGATCGCCATCGCCGCATTGATCGGAGGCAGTCCGATCTCGACGGCTGCTGGTAGGAGAAGAGCGCCCACGAGAGCGATCGCCGGTGAAGGCCAGATGACCCACGCCACGAGCATGATCACAAAGCCCATTACCCAGAAGGCAATGGTGGGAGATTTCATCATCTTGCGAACCGGCCGAAACATTATCTCGGCGAGACCGCATTCCTCGAGCATTTTAGCCATGGAGACGATCATGGAGATTATTACGACCGTCCCCAGGAGTTCGCTGAACGCGACGTTGATGGAATTGAACACTGCTTGGACGGCCTTCACCAGATCTCCGGTGATTACCCACGAGAGCACGAAGGAACCGACAATGCAGATGAGAGGCGTGTCCAGCCTAAATGCCATTGCGACGAGGACAAGGATAACGAATAAAGCGTAGATCCAATGTGCAGCGGTAAGCTCTACCATAAGTCCCCCCTAAATGAATTGGATAACGTCGAGGCGGGTCTTCCCTGTCAGGCAAAGACACCCGCCAGTCCTGCCTCCGTAACCTTCCTTCGAATTGCCTCAGGATCGGTGAGATAGAGGTTCTTCGCCAGCATCCTGTCAAAGTAGACCGAGCCGGAGAACGTATATTTGTAAGCGAGACCTTCTTCTGTCTCCATCCTGGCGCGGACGTGGCTTATGGCATCGCCGACTGCGAGTGTATCGGGCAAGACAAGAGGTTTCTCTCTCTTGATCCATTTGACCGCATTATGGCCCGCGAGTTCCCCTGTGACCATGGCTTCGGTTATACCGACCAGAAGGCCGGCCTTCTCCCCGGCACAGAACAGATTCTCAACGCCCTTCACCTTGAGCGCATCATCCCTGGGTGCCATGCCTATGTACCGTATCGAGTTGCCCTGCCCGCCGGCGTACGGGTCCTTGTAGCGCGCTTGTTCCATACCGGGAAGTTGCCGCAATATCTCCAACGGGAAAAACGGTACCATCAGTTTCGCATGGCCGTTGTCGAGGATCACGAGGTTCTCGCTGAATTCGGGAAGAGCATACTGCTGACAGGCTTTGATCTCAAGCTTGCCTTTCGATTGCAGCGCTGCAGGCACAGGGATCACGACGACTCCGGTCTTGTTTAGCGTCTCTACGATCTCACGGGATAGCGTTTCCTTGTGCACTTCGCAGGCTCCGCTCATAGCGCCTATCCGGTCTCCTTTCCTCCCTACCAATTCGGTAACGCCGCATTTTGCTGTCAGGCTTGCCCGTCCGCCGAACGAGGGGCAGCGCAGGATGCACATGGCACAGCCGTTACCGTATTTGGTGCACTGTGCGGGAGGACCTGCCGTGCCTGTCGTATCGATAAAGACACTTCCTTCCACGCGCACCTTTTCATCTTTTGTTTTCCCGGTGACCGCCTTGATCTGACCATCCTGTATCTCCGCGTCATCGATCCTTGTTACCAGCTGGATTTGTACGCCTTTTTGCAGGAGAAACTGTTTGACCACGGGTTCAATGATTGACGAATTGTACATGGAGGAATGACGGTGGGATGGAAAATCCATATTTTGGTGGAGCGACGTCTGATCCGTGAGCCGGAAGAGATCTCCTCCGGACATTGCCAACATCTCCTCAGCGGCCGTGAAGCGACCGTTGTTACGCATGATGCCGCCCACCAAACCACAGCCGAGCAACATATCTGTTCGTTCAAGCAGACTGACCTCGGCTCCTTGTTTCCTTGCGGCAATGGCAGCCGCGCAGCCTGCCCATCCTCCGCCGACGATTACGACCTTCATAAGTACCTCCTTACTAGTTGCCCTGTTTTATTTTTGTTTAGCCGCCCTGTCGCAAGGCGGCAAAGGGTTGCGGCCGATCTCTTCAGCTTTCTTGAACCAGGAATAGACCGGAGGCAGTTCACTCAGTTCGGACTCGGTAACGACGTCAAGAAAAACAGGGCTCTGCGCGCTGAAAGCTTGATCAAGCCCCTTCTCCAGTTCCTGGGGCGTTTCGATGTGAAAGGCCTTGAGGCCGAAGCCTTCGGCAACACGGGCCATGTTGCCCGCCGTGAAATCGACTGACAAAAACTTTCCCTTGCAGTGGAGCGCCTGCAATGCCTTGATCCATCCGAAAGAGCCATTGTTGAAATGGATGAGTACGGCCGGGATGTTCAACCTGACGAGCGTCTCCAGTTCTCCTGCAGCCATGCCGAGGCTCCCATCGCCGAACAGGCCAATCACCCTTGTCCCGGGACTGGCAAAAGCAGCACCCACCACTGCGGGGATGGCGTAACCGAGACCCCCGAAAGCTCTCGGGATCAGGAATCGGGAGCCGCCGCCCTGCAGCTTCAGGAAGCGGGTAATATAAGGGGTAGGCGTGCCTGCATCAGCGATCACGATAGCGGGCGAGGGAAGACGCTGGTTCAATTCATGTATGATACGTTGCGGTTTTATGGGAACCGCAGGAGAATTCAGGGCTACCCTCGATTCTTCCCAGAAGCGGACTCTTGTGCGGTTCAGCTCGTCTACCCACGTCGATCGCTTGCGAGCGCCGCCTTCCTTCTTCAACAGCTGGATAAGGTCTGCGAGTACGAGTCTTGCGTCACCGGCAATGTCAACCGTGTTTGCAAAGTTGTTGGAGAGTTGCACAGGGTCAAGGTCGATCTGGATGATTTTACGAGCAGGCTGGTAGGAGGGCAATGTCCAGCGGATGGTCGAGACAGATCCTCTTTTGCAGCCGACATAGAGGAGCAGATCCCCTTCTTCTACGGCCTGGTTGGCGTACGGATGGAACCCGTTGTCACCCACGACGCCGAGTGCGAGCGGGTGATCGTCCGGCATGATTCCCTGGCCGGAGATCGTAGTGACGACCGGGGCTGCCAGCAATTCGGAAAGGGCGATGATCTCCTGGCCGGCCTGGGAATGGTTTGCCCCGCCACCGGCGATGATCACCGGCCGTGTCGATTCCAGGAGGTATCCTGCGGCCTCTTCCAGTTGCTTGCGGCTTCCGCGTGTCCGGTAGGCAGGGTAGTCGACACACTCCGCCTCTGAGAAAATCATTTGCTCGCCACCGGAGAACTCTCCCGCGAGGATCTCATGCGGAAAGGCTAGGTGCACTGCTCCCGGTCTTCCGGTAGTGGCCACCCGGAAAGCCCGCCGAACCGTCTCCGGAATCTTCTCTACCTGTTTGAGGAAGCTTGACCATTTGGTCACCGGCTCAAAGAGCTTGTGGTGATCGAGCGCTGTGATGGCGCCCTTGCCTTCGTCAGCAAGAGAGATATCCGACGTAAAAAGAATCACGGGAATTGACGAGGCGTTGGCTTCGGCCACGCCGGGTATGGAATAGAGCGCACCGGCACCGCTCGGGCATTCAAAGATACCCGGTTTACACGTGATACGCGCATACGCATCGGCCATGAAACCGGCGGAACGCTCGTCGCGGGCCATGACGTGCCTGATCCCCGGCAGTGCATCATGGATCGCTTCGTACAGAGTGAGGCTGGTATCTCCGGGTACGCCGAAGATCACCTCTACCTTATATTCGAGAAGCATCCGGACAAGGACTTCAGCGCCTCTCATCGTCCTCCCACCGAAACGGATATAAGAATATTAGTATCTTTCACGCGGAAAGAACAGCATTTTTTACACCGCGGTTGACGGTTCACAGTTCACGGTTCACGGCTTATCGCTCTCTGTCCACTGCTTACTGCTTACTTCTGACTGCTGCTCACTGCTCTTCTCATATCACGTCGAAGTTGATTCCCTGAGCGAGCGGAAGCTCTTTCGACCAGTTTATGGTGCACGTCTGACGGCGCATGTATGCCTTCCAGGAATCGGAGCCTGACTCACGGCCGCCCCCCGTATCCTTCTCTCCGCCAAAGGCCCCGCCTATCTCTGCTCCCGATGTGCCGATGTTCACGTTGGCAATGCCACAGTCTGATCCTCTGTGGCTGAGGAATCTTTCAGCCTCGCGGAGGTCATTGGTGAATATCCCAGATGAGAGCCCTTGAGGCACGGCGTTATGATAACTGATTGCATCGTCAATCGTCTCATACTGGATGAGGTAGAGAATGGGTGCGAAGGTCTCCTCGTGAACGATGGGCAAGTCAGCCGTGGCTTCGCAGAGACAGGGCGTGACGTACGTGCCCGCATCAAACAGGCCTCCAGAAAGCACGTCTCCACCATAGAGCACGCGGCCGTCCTGCTGCGCGAGTTTCCGAAGTGCCGCCTGCATCGATCCGACGGCCTCCCGGTCGATAAGCGGTCCCATGAGTGTGCCCTCTTCGAGAGGGTTGCCGATGGAGACCTGCTTGTACGCCTTGACGAGAGTGTCGCAGAGAGCCAGATAGATGCTCCGGTGGACGATCACGCGACGCGTGCTCGTGCAACGCTGTCCTGCTGTTCCCACTGCGCCGAAGAGAATGGCCCTCAGGGCCAGATCCAGGTCTGCACTCTGGGTAACGATGATTGCGTTGTTTCCGCCCAGTTCGAGGAGTGTCCTTCCCAAGCGCCGCTTTACTGTCTCCCCGATATGACGACCCATGCGTACACTTCCCGTGAAGGAGACGAGGGGAACGCGGCGATCGTTGATGAGGGCTTCTCCAACGTCATTGCCCTTGCCGACCACAACGTTGAGAATTCCCTCTGGCAAGCCATTCTCTTTTAACACGCGCCACGCAATCTTCGAAGCCGCAATCGCGGAAAGAGAGACTTTGGAGGAGGGTTTCCATATCACCGTATCTCCTGCGATGAGGGCGAGCATCGCGTTCCAGGCCCACACGGCCACCGGAAAATTAAAAGCTGTGATAACACCGATGGGGCCGAGCGGATGCCACTGCTCGTACATTCGATGCAGGGGGCGTTCGCTATGCATGGTCAAACCATAGAGCATGCGCGATTGTCCCACGGCGAAATCCGCGATATCGATCATCTCCTGGACTTCCCCTTCGCCCTCGGCCCTGATTTTTCCCATCTCCAGGCTCACGAGGGCGCCCAACTCCTTCTTGTGCGCGCGGAGGGCATTCCCTATCTGTCTCACGATCTCTCCTCTTTTCGGAGCTGGCACCATCTTCCATTCTTCAAAGGCTTGATGGGCGCGGAACGCCACCTGCTCATATTCCTCTTTGCTGGCGCATCGAATCCTGCCGATCACACTTCCGTCAATCGGAGACACGGACTCGAGCAGCTCACCCTTGCAGGTAAGCCAGGAACCGGTACCAGCGCCCGATTGTTCATCCGCTACATCTAACTTCTTCAGAATCTCGTCCATATGTTTCACGTTTCAGCGGAGCAGACATTTGGTGCGTTCCGCTAAGGATGCCTTTCTTCACCCTTGATTTCTGCTGATGTATCAGCGCTCATCTCT
>Ga0335070_10001219_pt1 | contig 29583 bp, 24 predicted proteins | sample Lox_Sample_13_FD_206722 | JGI IMG/M metagenome (GOLD analysis project Ga0335070, IMG submission 206722) | Soil microbial communities from Loxahatchee National Wildlife Refuge, Florida, United States - Lox_Sample_1.3 | ecosystem: Environmental > Terrestrial > Soil > Wetlands | place: USA...
CACTCCTCTCGTCGATGACGCTGGGCGGGTACTGGGCGTTGCGTCTCTGGTGCAAGATGTCACCGAACGCGAACGCGCCGAAGCAAGATTTCGCGGCCTGCTCGAGTCCGCGCCTGATGCCATGGTGGTGGTCGACCACGACGGCAAGATCGTGCTGGTCAACGCGCAAACGGAAAGGCTCTTCGGCTATCCCCGCGCGCAACTCCTGGAGCGCCAGATTGAGATGCTCGTTCCCGAACGATTCCGCGAAGAGCATCCCAAACACCGCCTTGCGTTTTCCGCCGAACCACGCATGCGTGAGATGGGCAAGCGGTTGGAACTATTCGGCCGACGCCAGGACGGCAGTGAGTTTCCCATTGAAGTCAGCTTGAGTCCTTTGCAGACCCAACAAGGAGTTCTGATTTCCGCCGGCATTCGCGATGTCACCGACCGAGTCGCCTTGGAAGAACGGCTGCGGCAGTCGCAAAAGATGGAAGCGATTGGACGGCTGGCGGGCGGTGTGGCCCATGACTTCAATAATCTGCTCACCGTTATTTTGGGCTATTCGCAGATCCTGGCGGAAGGCGTGCAGCCCGGCAGCCGGCAAGCGGAGAGCACCAGTCAAATCAAGTCCGCGGCGGAGCGCGCTGCCGGAATCACGCGCCAGTTGCTGGCTTTCAGCCGCAAGCAGGTTCTGTCGCCGCGCATCCTCAACCTCAACGACACGGTGATGAATCTGGATTCCTTGCTGCGCCGGCTGATTGGAGAGGACATCGAAGTTCTCACCGTGCCGGCGCGTGATCTGGGTTCGGTCAAAGCCGATCCCGGGCAGATCGAACAGGTCATCATGAATCTAGCGCTCAACGCGCGCGACGCCATGCCGCATGGCGGCAAGTTGACCCTCGAAACCTCGAACGTGCAGCTGGATGAGACGTACGCGAGCGAACATCAGCCCATTTCGCCCGGCCGATACGTAATGATGGCTGTGAGCGACACTGGCGTTGGCATGAGCCCGGAGGTGCGGGCGCGCATTTTCGAGCCGTTTTTTACCACCAAGGAAGTCGGCAAGGGAACGGGACTTGGCCTTTCCACGGTGTATGGAATCGTCAAGCAAAGCGGCGGGTTTATCTGGGTGTACAGCGAACCCGGGCGCGGCGCTACCTTCAAAATCTATCTGCCGCGCACCGACGAGCCTGCCGAGCAAAAGAGTGGCGATAGCCGGCTCGCCAACGTGTTGCGGGGCACCGAGACCATTCTTCTGGTGGAAGACGATCCGCAGCTGCGTCAGTTGGCTTCCTCAGTCCTGGCCCACTGCGGCTACCGGATGTTGGTTGCCGGGACGCCGCGCGAGGGACTGGAAATTGGAAAGAGTAATCATAAGGACATCAAGCTGCTCATTACTGACGTCGTCATGCCTGGCATGAACGGGCGTCAATTGGCCGAACAGATTTTGCAGGTCTCACCCTCGATGAGGGTCCTGTATATTTCTGGCTACACCAACAACGCCATCGTGCATTACGGAGTTCTGGACGAAGGCCTGTGGTTTCTGCCCAAGCCTTTCAGTTTGTCGGCATTGGTCGGCAAGGTGAGGGAAGTGCTCGACGCGAGCGCCGATGCTGTCAAAAACCAGAACATCAATCCCAGTCTCTGATCAGCGAGTCGCCCCTTCCGCCCAGTAGGAACTTCGCGCCAGCACCTCGTCCTTGCCGCCATTTCTCAGTCGCACCCGAATCTGGTGAAATCCCGGATGTGGATTCTTCGGTTCCATGCTCAGCAAGTACCGGCTGTGCAGGTGATTGGTGAAGTCATTCATCCGCACATCGAACTTCTTCTTCGACGTGAATAGCTCGTACTCGCCCCCCGTCATCGATGTGATTGTGCTGGGGACGTTCTTTCGCATGGCTTGGGCGAGGCGATATCCGAGATCGAGAAAATTCACTCCTTCATGCATGTCTTCTTTATTGTTCCCGCGCGCGGTATCGAGAACGTTCGACAAGCCGGGCGAGAAAACGAGCGCGTACATCAGGATGTTCGACTGCCCAATCGCAGACGCGGTTTCGTCGATTCTGGCGTGGCTGCCGTGATCGCGAGTCTTTGATCAGGAGCAGCACGCGCTGCCGTCCGTCAGGCTCATCCTTCAGCAGGTTGACGGAATAGCGCACCGCATCGAGGATTCCCGCACCACCGTCTCCCGGCTGCAGGTTTTGCAAATCGGCGTCGACTAAAGCCTCATCGCTTGTGAAGCGGCGCGTCAGTTCGACGCCGCTATCGAATTCCACAATCGCCACGCGAGCCGTGCCCTGCGAAAACAGCGGATCGAGCATCGTCTTGAGCCCCTGCATGCGCGGGAATTCATGGTAGGCGCTGCGCCCCCGTTGAATCGCTACCACCAACGAAACGGGCTGCCCTTCGGGAGCTTCGTCCAGGCGAGCCGTTTGTTCGACGCCATCGTCCTCAACAACAAAGTCCTTGGCCTCGAGTCCGTACACGATTCCGCCCTGCTGATCTTTCACCAGCGTAGGAATCAATACGAGGTTGGCTTGGGAGCGAAGGGTGGTTTCCTGCGGAACTGCAGGGAAGACAGAAATCAGGACGAGCAGCAGCGCCGCGTACTGCCGGCTAGCCTGCTTTGCGCTCGTCGCGAAGCACCTCATCGAGGGCATCTGCTAATAGATGTGCGCGCTGCTGGTAATCGGTTGCCCCGCCGTCTTGTTTTTTCTTCAGCAGATGATATTCGTCGGCGATATTCAGCGCTGCCAGCACGGCCAACCGCACGGTGTCGATGGTATTCGTGGCCGACGCGACCGTGCGCATCTTGGTGTCGACGTATTCCGCGAGCTTGAGAATGTACTCCGGATCCGACCCGCGCAGGTTGTAGGCTTGATCGAAAATCTCCACCCGCACACTGGCGTTCTGCGGGTCCTTTATCGACTGATCCTTTGTCGCAGTAGCCATGACTTTCTCCGTAGACAAGTGGCTTGCTACGTCTGTTGCACCGCCGGCTAGCTGGCCTCGGCGATCGATTCGATCTGCTCCAGCATCTTCTCCACGCGGGCGCGGATTTCCTGCCGCTCCTTCTTCAACTGCACTGAATCCCGCCGCAGCGTAGTCAGCTCTTCTTCGCGCTCTTCCAACTGCTCGCGCAACCGCTGCGCATCGCGCTCCGCCGAAGCTTGCGCCTGCTTCGCCGCTTTGTACATCTCTATGGTGCGATAAACCTTCTCTTCCAGCGCCTGAAAATTGTCGGCCGGAACCTCATCTGCCACGGGATGGATTGCATTCGTTGCCATAAGTGCGTTTCCCCACAAGTCTTTAGGACTTGCTCGCAGTATACCCCAGATTTTTGTGGAGAACTCGGCACGAATGGTCGCGCTTTCCTGGTTCCCGCGGTCTACTACCACGCATTGAGCCATCTCAAGAAAAGGACAAGGCTGGATACAGCCAATACCGGCCCTCCCCAGATACGAAATGTCGATCGCCGGTTGAGGCTCTCAATCATCCGTTGCGGAGTCTGATGCGATAGGACCAGCGGTTGCGACCGGTCTCCGGCCGCGAGTACGCAGCGTGGACTCAGCTCGAACGATGCATCCATGTTTGCGGTAGAGGCGGGCAGGTCCACCGAACTTATCCCTAATGGTTCAATCTGTTCGTAGCGTTGCAGGCTCGCGGCTTCCCGGCTCAGGTACCCGCCCGTATGTGATCGTTCCTCAAAGTCTTTCAGCATGCCCAAAACCACGAGAGGATCGCCGGGTTGAATCGCGTACTCCGTCACATTGGTGTCGCCAAGGGTGGAAAGCCCGTGTCGCTGCAGGAACCGGCGTGAATTCTCTGTGTTTGAATCTCCGGAAGTCGATCCGTCGTATGACACCGGCAATTCCAGCGTGGCATTTTGAGGATCCACCATGAGGCGGCCCGTCTCGTCCTCCACGAACAGCGGCGTGCACAGCGTTTCCGAAGCTCGCGCCTCTGGCTGAGTGTCGTCTTGCGCGTTTCTTCCGTCCCAGGCCACAGCCCGGTAGAAAAGGCAATCGACTCCGGCCAACGGCGAGATCAGGGTGTAGGGCCCGGCAGCTCTTCCCGCAACCTTAACCGGCCCAATCGCGGCGGCTCCGATCTTCGTGATTGGGGTATCTTGAATCCATCGCTTGCGATTTAGAAGTTGAAATCCGTTGAAGAACAGATACAGGCCGACAACAACACCCGAAGCCGCGAACAGCAGTCGCACCGCAGCCACTACATTGATGCCAAATAGCGGAAGCAACCATGCCAGCAGCCACCCGGCGAACCATAGATGCTGTGCGTATTTGCGCATTATGTTTGAGTGGGTCAGCTATGGTCGCTGCAGCCGGCTGAGTCGGCGAGAAGCTTCATCCAGGGTCTCCGGCTTCTTGCAGAACGCGAAGCGCACCTGCCGCGCTCCATCCCGAGGATCCCGATAAAAACTCGATCCGGGCACGCAAGCTACGCCAATTTCCTGCACAAGGTGCCGGGCGAACGACAGGTCGTCTTTATACCCAAACGCCGAGATGTCGGTCATCACGTAGTAAGCGCCGCGCGGACGGAAGCACCTGAATCCGGCTTTGGTCAGAGCAGGCATCAGGTGATCGCGCCGCACCCGGTATCCCTCCGCCAACTTCGCGTAGTACTCCGGCGGCAAACTCAGCGCGGCCGCCCCGGCTTCCTGCAGCGGCGCCGGAGCACCGACCGTCAGAAAATCGTGCACTTTGCGAATCGCGTTCGTGATCTTTTCCGGCGCAACCGCCCATCCTACGCGCCATCCCGTCACGCTGTACGTCTTCGACATGCCGTTGATCGTCACCGTGCGATCACGCATCCCGTCCAGCGACACCATCGAAATGTGCTCGGTGCCGTCATACAGAATGTGTTCGTAGATTTCGTCCGTAATGGCGAGCACGTCGAACTCCACGCACAAGTCGCGGATCAGCTCCAACTCCGCTCGCGTGAAGACCTTGCCGGTGGGATTGTTCGGCGTATTCAGAATGATGGCCTTGGTGTGCTTGTCGAAGGCTCGCCGTAATTCTTTTTCGTCGAAGGTCCATTCACCGCCCTCGGTTTTCGGCGGCCGAAGCTTCACGAACTTAGGCTTGGCCCCGCTCAGCACCGAGTCCGGGCCGTAGTTCTCATAGAACGGCTCGAAGATCACGACTTCGTCGTCCGCATTGCAGACGGCGAGCAGGGTCGAGATCATGGCCTCGGTCGAACCGCAGCAAACGGTGATCTCTTTCTCTGGATCGACGGTGATCCCCTGCCAAACGCCCATTTGCCGCGCGATGGCATTGCGCAGGCTTTTCGCGCCCCAGGTAATGGCGTACTGATTTACGTCGGCGCCCACCGCGGCCTGTGCCGCTTGCTTGATCTCGGCGGGAGCGGAGAAGTCCGGGAATCCTTGCGCCAGATTCACCGCGCCATGCAGCATGGCCTGCCGCGTCATCTCGCGAATCACCGACTCGGTGAAGTGCGAAACCTTGTCGCTAAGAAAATGCTTTGGGACGGAAGCAGCCGTAGAGCCGGCGCCGCGCACGGACTTCTTGCGGAGGGACTTAATTAGAGGCCGCCTTGTTGCCGCTTTTCGTTTGCGTGAAACACGATCAGCCATGAAAGGCAGACTAGCATAAACGCGCGACACGGAAGTTGGAGGCGAAGGCAACAACTAAAACCCAAGACCGAATACCCTAAATCCAAGCCCCAAAACCCACGCTGAGCCCTAGCCCCTGGACCCTGACCCCTGAATCACGGCTTGAATCCCACACTCTGCCAAAGCTCCGCCGTGTGATACATCGCGCCATTCGTGATCACATATTCGACGTTGCGCGTGGCATGAATATCCTCCAGGGGGTTGCCGGTAATTAGAATAAGGTCGGCACGTTTCCCCTTTTCCACCGTGCCTACCTCCTTGTCGATGCCCATGGCGCGTGCCGGAACAATCGTCGCCGCCTGAATCGCTTCCATCGGCGTGAACCCGGCCTGTACGTACAACTCGATCTCCCGATGCAGGCTATATCCCGGCACAGCCTGATCGGTTCCGGCGACCACCGGAATCCCTGCTTTATGCAACGCGCCCACAATGCCCAGTTCCTTCTGGAAAATCTTTTCGCCCATCGCTGACCGTTCCGTCGGCGGCTCGACATCAGTCAACGGCTGCGCCAGTTCCGGTGGAATCTTGTTGATCCCCGGCTCAAAGCTTGCCGGAGGTTTGGCCGTGGTCGCCGTGAACAATTCAAACAGCGCCATCGTGGGATCGACCACGGTGTGATGATCCTTTAGAAACGTGAGCGCCTTCTGCGCCTCTGGCGAATCCAGATTGAGCTCCGCCATCGCTTTCATCCGGTCTGAGCGCGCCATATCGCCAGCAAACGGCGCATGCATGATGTCGGTGATGTAATGAATATGGTTGATCTGGTCCTGACCGGCCTCGATCGCTTGAAAGGCGTTCAGGCCCTGTGGCACGTGGCCCGTAACGGTCATGCCGAGGCGATGCGCTTCATCGGCGACGACCTTCAACTCGTCCAACTTCACCGAACTGTAGATCTTCATCTGCTGGAAGCCGGCATCGTGATAGCGATCCACCCACTGCTTGGCCTGCTCTGGCGTATCCACGCGCTGTACGCCCAGCGCTAACGGCCCGGTGCCATCGACAATCCCCGCCAGCAGCAGCCGTGGGCCTAGTCCCTGGCCCTTCGCGATCGCGTCGCGCACTGCCGTAATGAATTCGAATTCATTGCCGCAATCGCGCACCGTCGTGACGCCCGCCGCCAGATAAATCGGTCCCCACTCCACCTGCTCAAAGTGCGCGTGCATGTCCCACAGGCCGGGCAAAATGAACTTGCCCTTCGCGTCGACCACGGTCGCGTTCTTGGGAATCTTCACTTTCGACTTCGGACCAGCCGCCGCGATTCGTCCGTCGCGAATGAGCACAGCCGCATCCGGAACTGGCGCGTCACCGGTCCCATCAATCAACGTTCCACCGATCACGGCGAGCACCGAGGCGCGGCTGCCCGGGATCCCCTTCGAAATCTCCGAGAGCGCCTTCATTCCGTCCGCACCCGCGTGCGCCACGAAATCGCCCAACGCACTTTCATATCCCTCGCGAATGGCTTCAAAGTGGTCGAACTCGGCGTCGGTCGTGATCGAGGCCACAAGCTTACGATCAGCATCGAACCACAGCGTCTCGCGTCCCCAGATGAGTCCTTCGACGGTGTAGCGATCCAGCTTCTCCTCTTTATTCCCAACCTTAATAATGTCCTCTCCGCGCGGCTCGATCCTCACGCTGCCGCTACCCGGCAGGGTGGCCAACTGCGCCGGAGATCCGTGTGTGGCCCAGTAGCGCACCATGAGTTGCTGCATCGCGGTCGGAGCATACCCGGCGGTGGTGAAGAATGGTCCCGTAGGCGCGGCCGAATCGGTCTGCTTGTCCCGGCTGCGCAAGTGCACCTGTCCTGCGTCGATGGTCAACGACTCGTCAATCGAGACGATGCGGGCCGTTCTGCCCTTGATTTCGAACGACTGCGGCGTCAGGTCCTGGGCGCCGCGGAACGTCACTGCCAGGGGAACAGCCTGTCCGCGATCCGTGAACTTGAAGTCCATAGTCGCGACCAGGGAATCGCCGTCGCGTTTGATCTGATAGGTTTCCTGTCCGATCGCCTGCTCGAACTTGTGCAGTGTGAACTGCCCTTGCTCCACGAGTTGGCTGGCGTCTGAAGACGCAGCCTGCTGCGCGTTCAGGGCTGTTAAGAACGAAGCAAGGAGCAGACAAACGGATACGAACGGGAGAGGACTCTGCAGGAACTTTGAATTTTTCATGATGATGGAATCTGACTCAAAACGCTCTAAGTGCCAAACCTCTGCGCCGATCGAGCCTTCGCCTTGGCGGCTTCTTCCTCGCGATTTTTCGGAGGCGCCGTAGTCTCCAGCGAGTGCAGCAGACGGTTCGCCACCGCGGCAATCTCTTCCATCGCAGCTGTGAACGCCGCTTCGTTTGCCTTGGACGGCTTGTTGAACCCGCTGATCTTCCTTACGAACTGCAGCGATGCGTCCCGCACCTCTTGCTCAGTTACAGGAGGATCGAAATTAAACAGATTTTTGATATTCCGACACATAACCCACACCCACTTCGACGGGAAAAATGGTATCACGTAAGCACGGCCACCATTCTGGGCAGCCCGCGACGTCCGTGCAGCGGTGATTCGCCCCTATCTGCCGAAGAAAATCCCTTGTCCTCTGAGAGTGGGGCGTTCCCTTTCCCGCCACGCCTCCATGCTATAATTCTTTATTCTCAGTCGCTTAGAGCACTGGAGGACTGTATCGACAAACGTTTTATCCGCACCAACGATCGTATTCGCGCTCGTGAAATCCGCGTGATTGACGACGAAGGGCAGCTGCTTGGTATCATGCCGCCCTACGAAGCGCTGAAAAAAGCCCGCGAAAAGAACCTGGATCTGGTTGAGATTTCGCCCACCGCGCAGCCTCCCGTTTGCCGCATCATGGATTACGGGAAGTATCTCTATCAGCAGGAAAAGAAAGAGCGCGAAGCCAAGAAGCACCAGAAGACGATCACCGTAAAAGAGGTCAAGTTCCGCATCAACGTGGACGACCACGATTACGAGACTAAGAAGAATCACGTCCTGCGCTTCCTGGATGAGGGTGACAAAGTGAAGGCCACGATCTTCTTCCGTGGGCGCGAGATGACGCGCACCGGGCTCGGGCGCCAGATTTTGGAGCGCCTGATCAAAGACGTGGAAAGCGAAGCCATCGTGGAGTTTCGTCCTCGTCAAGAGGGCAACACGCTGCACGCGATTCTGGCTCCGAAGAAAGCTGAAACCGGTGGCGGCCAGAAAAAGCAGCAGCCGCCGCAGGGTGGACAGCCCAAGACGGCGCCTTCGTCGGGACCGCAACCCGTCGCTCCAGCGGTGGTAGCCAAGCCGGCGTCGTAACGATTCCAGCAATTGGCCGTTGGCAATTGGCATTTTGCGCTTCCGAGAATGCCGATGAAGAGTTTTTGTGCCAGCTCACGGCTCATTGCTCAAAGCTCATAGCTGAGGTTGATATGCCGAAACTAAAAACACACAAGGGCGCCGCCAAGCGCTTCAAGAAGACGGCGACAGGAAAGGTGAAGCGTGGTCACGCCAAGCTGCGCCACATCCTGACGTCCAAAGACACAAAAACCAAGCGCAAGATGCGCAAGGCCGGATTGGTGAGCGATGGCGATCTCGCCAAAGTCCTGCGCATGATTCCGTACCAGTGAGAAAAATTGTGTGATTTTGCGATTAGTCATTGAGCGATTGAAGCCACTGAAAGAGCTTTAGTCGCACAATCACCCGATCACTCAATCGCACAATTTCTCGGGCGCGTGAAGAGGTCAGTGCACCATCCCTTACCTCCAGCCGCCATAACCGAAATACAAAAAGGAGAAGACCATGCCTCGTGTAAAACGCGGAACCAAACGCCGCGCCAAACGCAAAAAGATATTAGACCGCGCAAGCGGGTACTTCCTTACTAAATCCAAACTCTACCGTTCCGCGAAAGAGGCCGTCGAGCGCGGCCTGAAGTTCGCCTATTCCGGACGCAAGCAGCGCAAGCGGCAGTTCCGCTCGCTGTGGATCGTCCGCATTGGCGCCGCCGCCAAGCTGAACGGCATGAGCTACAACCAGTTCATTCATGGCTTGAAGAAAGCGGGCGTGGAACTCGATCGCAAAATCCTAGCGGACATCGCGGTCAACGACCCATCGGGGTTTGCCTCGTTGGCCACGCAAGCCAAGGGCGCAATCGCCTCATAATCAGCGCACTTTTTCCGAAGACTGTCATCCTGAGTGGAGCAAACCGATTCGCAACGCGAGTCGGTTTGCGCAGTCGAAGGATTCCTATCAGTTCAACGGCAATACGATTCTTGCGGCGAGTTCTTACCGCGGCTCAAGGTTGAACGTGCCCTACACCGTTCCCAAACTAACGGACTACTCGCCCGCAGCGCTCGCTAGCGCTGCCGACGAGTGCATCGCGGCCTGTCAATCCGAATCTGCCGAAGTCCGATCCGATGGCGACCTCAAAATCTTCCGCGATCGCTGGATGGCCCGCAAGAACGGCGTCCTCACCCAGATTAACGATCTCTGGCTGAAAGGCGCTCCCAAAGAAGCGAAGCGCGAAGCCGGAATGCGCGTCAACGAACTCAAGACACGCATCACGGAACTTGTTGAAGGCACGCAGGTCTCCGCCGACGCCGGTTCGCTCGGAGCGGAGTGCGTCGATATCTCGCTCCCCGGAATCCGCCGCCCCGTCGGCGCTGAGCACCCGGTTGTGAAAACGGCCAACGAGATCGTAGCCGTATTCCAAAAACTCGGATACTCCGTCGCCGAAGGCCCCGTCGTCGAAACCGATTACTACAATTTCGAAGCTCTGAACTTCCCGCCGAATCATCCGGCGCGCGACACGCAAGACACGCTGTTCATTGCTGGACAGCAATCGAAGCCGCAGCGCGAGCGCCTGTTGCTGCGCACACATACGTCTCCTGTGCAGATTCGCACGATGGAGAAAATGCGTCCGCCGATCCGCATCGTGATTCCCGGCACCGTGCACCGCAACGATCCGCCCGACGCCAGCCACTCGCCCATGTTCCACCAGATCGAGGGACTCGCCGTCGACACAAACATTACGTTCGGCGACCTGAAGGGCACGCTCGACCACGCCATGAAAGCCCTGTTCGGCTCCAGCGTGAAGACACATTTCCGCCCGTCGTTCTTTCCGTTCACCGAGCCGAGCGCCGAACTCTACGTCACCTGTTTCATCTGCGGTGGAAGCGGGAAGCGCGAGGGCAACAGTCCGTGCCGTCCCTGCAAGCAGACGGGATGGATCGAAGTCCTGGGCTGCGGCATGGTCGACCCCAACGTGTTCGAGTTCGTAAAAGACAACGGCTACGACCCGAAAAAAGTTTCCGGATTTGCCTTCGGCATGGGCGTCGACCGCCTGGCCCTGTTGAAGTACGGAGTCGACGACCTGCAATACTTCTTCCAGGGCGACGTAAGATTTTTGCAGCAGTTCGGATGAAGCGGCCGTTGGTCAATGGTCGTTTGTCGTTGGCCGAAAGCAGACCACCGCAGATGGCGTCATCCTGAGGGGAGCCGCAGTTCAGGCAGAGCGAAGGATCTCCCGCGCTACGAATGCATCGCGTGAGCCAGATGTTTTCGCCAGGACGACGGAAAGCTGATAGCTAATTCATGAAATTATCCGCACAATGGATCCGCGACTATGTCGACCTGAAAGTCGACGACCATCGTCTCGCCGAAGACCTCACCAACGTCGGCCTCGGCGTCGAAGGCATTGAAGGCCAGGGCGCAGACACCGTTTTCGAAGTGGAGATCGGCACCAACCGTCCCGACGCGATGAATCACTACGGCGTCGCGCGCGAAGCCGCGGCCATCTACGACCTGCCGCTAAAACAGCTGTCAGGTCTCAGCCGTCAGCCCTCAGCAAGATCGCTGCACGATCCCGCCTTCCCCATCACCGTCGAAGAACCGAACCTCTGCCCGCGCTTCTCCGCGCAGGTGATTCGCAACACGCACATCAAGCCGTCGCCTGACAAAGTCGCGCACCGCCTGCAACTGCTTGACCAGCGCCCCATCTCGAACGCCGTGGACGCCACCAACTACGTACTCTGGGAAATCGGCAAGCCCACGCACGTCTTCGACATGGACCTGCTAGAGGGCGGCAAGATCATCGTCCGCAAGGCCCGCGCTGGCGAAACCTTGAAGACCCTCGACGGTGTCGAGCGCAAGCTGATCACCGAAGATCTCGTCGTCTGCGATGCCAAAAAGCCCGTCGGCCTTGCCGGAGTCATGGGTGGATACGACACCATGATCACCGAGAAGACGCGCAACATCGTGATCGAGTCGGCTTGGTGGGATCCGGCGATTGTGCGCAAGATGTCGCGCCGCCACGCAATCCACACGGATGCTTCACACCGCTTCGAGCGCGGCGCCGATTTCGAATCCACGGTCCTTTCTTGCGACCTGGTTGCCAAAATGATTCTGGACTCGGGCGGCGGCGAACTGGTCGGCGAGGTGGTCGACGTCATCGCCAAGAAGATGGATCAGGCGCCCATCGTTCTGCATCTCAGCGAGGTGCGCCGCATTCTCGGCGACGGTCTCGACTCCGGTCTGGTGTTCCGCCTGCTCAAGCGCCTCGGTTTTGAGCTGATCCCCGAAGGGCAGGACGATCAGCAGTTCCGCGTTCACATCCCGAGCTGGCGTCTCGACGTCGAACGCGAGATCGACGTGATTGAGGAAATTGCCCGCCTCCACGGCTACGACAAGTTCAGGAACACGCTCCCGGCCTACAGCGGCGCCGTCGTGGAACTGCCGCACGCCCCCATGGACGCTGCATTCCGCCGTCGCGCCCTTGGCCTGGGATACAACGAAGCCGTGTCGTTGACCTTCATCTCGCACGCCGACGCCGAAAGATTCTCGGCGGGCACCACCGTTCTGGAACTCGAGAATCCGCTGAGTGAAGAAGCCTCCGTCATGCGCACCTCGCTGGCACCCGGAATGCTCGACATGCTGGCATGGAATCTGAATCGCGACGTCCCTGAAGCGCGCCTGTTCGAAATGGGCAGCGTGTATGAAATGTCGGGGGCGGAACGCACGGAACCGCGTCGCGCTTGCCTCGGCGCCACCGCCGATGCGGTGAAGGCTGCCTTACCCTCATCCGCGGCCCTCGATGTCAGCAAAGCTGACAACGCCGCTGCCACCGAACTCTTCCGCGGATTCAAGGGTGATATCGAAAATCTTCTCGCCACGTTCGCCGGAGAAGTTGCCTACGATCGCGAGGTTGCCGACTACTATCATCCCGGCCGTTCCGCCCATGCCCGCGTGAATGGCGCGACGGTCGCCCAGTTCGGCCAAATCCATCCGGAAGTAGCCGCCGCCCGCAAGTTGCGGCAGGACGTCTTCCTCGCTGAATTCGACCTTGGGCAACTCTACAAACTCGGCCTGCGTCCGGTGAAATTCGAGCCGCTGGCAAAGTATCCCGCCGTCGAAAGGGATTTCTCCTTAGTCTTCGCCGACGATATCTCTTTCGATCAACTCCACGCCGCCGTCGCAAGAATCGGCATCACTGAGATGCTCGATTTCCGTCCAATCGAAATCTTCCGCGGCGGTTCGATCGCCCCCGGGAAATACTCGATTCTCGTGCGCGCCCGTTTTCAGTCGCCGCAACGAACGCTCCGCGACGACGAGATCGCAAAGTGGTCCGCCGACATCGTCAATGCCTTAACGCAACTAGGCGGCACGCAGCGAGCGTAGAAATGGAGCGTGTGCAGCCGGCGTAGCCCGCGCGCAGTCTTTGCCATCCGCCCTGCCATCTGCGAAACTGACCTCTGACTCCTAACCCCCAACCATGGGCCGCATTCACGTTCTTTCCGAAAACGTTGCCAACAAGATCGCCGCTGGCGAGGTCGTGGAACGGCCTGCGTCGGTGGTGAAAGAAATGCTCGAGAATTCGCTCGACGCGGGCGCCACGCGCATCAAGATCAGCATCGAAGCAGGCGGAAAGAAACTCATCCAGATTATCGACAACGGCTGCGGCATGGTCCGCGACGACGCCATGCTCGCCTTCGAGCGTCACGCCACGTCGAAAATCAAGAACGCAGAAGACCTCCTGAGTGTCGCGACCCTCGGCTTCCGCGGCGAAGCCCTGCCCTCGATTGCCTCGGTCTCGCGCCTCCACCTCGAAACCCGAGCCCAAGAAGAAGAGTCAGGCACCGTGGTCGAAATCAACGGTGGCAAGATCGCCCGGGTCGAAGAAGCGGGGCTCCCTCTCGGGACCTCCATCACCGTCCGCGACCTCTTCTTTAATACGCCCGCGCGCAAGAAGTTCCTGAAATCCGAATCGACCGAACTCTCGCACATCGCATCGCTCGTCACGCATTACGCCCTCGCGCATCCCGACAAGCATTTCGAACTGCATTCCGCCACGAATGCGATGCTCGTTGCCCCTCCGGTCGCCGGATACAGCGAGCGTGTCTACCAGGTCTTCGGCAAGGACACGCTTGATCAACTGATTCCGGTCGCCGCGCGTCAGCCTCTCGATCGGATCGGTCTGCCGCAACCTCCACCCTGGCGTCGCAAAGAAGTAGATGAAGACGGGGAACCGCTTGAGCCCAAAGATCCGGGCGAGATGCGCATCCATGGCTTCGTTTCGAAACCCGAAATCCAGAAACTGAATCGCAACTCGATTTTCGTCTTCGTCAACGGACGCCTCATCCGCGACCGCCTCGTGCAGCACGGCCTCACGGAGGCTTACCGCAACATCATTCCGCCCACCGTCCATCCCGTCGTCCTGCTCTTCCTCGAACTGCCGTCGGGCGAAGTCGACGTCAATGTGCACCCCTCGAAAACTGAAGTGCGCTTCCGTCAGCAAACGGTCATGCACGATTTTGTTCGCGACTCCGTTCGCGGCGCTCTGATGAAAGCCCGCCCGGTGCCGCAGTTCGTCACCGAAATGCGGGCTCATGCGACGGCAAGCCAGGCGCTGACTCCGGGTGCCCAACCTTGGGAACCTTCCACCGACGGGAGCGGTCTTGCCCAGCCCGCGCCGAATCCACCAGGCGAGGGAGGATTCGCTCTCCAGGCTGCCACGCTGCCGCCGATCTCCTCCCGCTTCCAATTCGAAGGCGGCATCGCCGTTGAAGCCAACGCCGCCATCCCGGTAGCTCGCGGACTGGAGAACGCCCCTTTAAATCCAAATTTTGCGCCCGGCGCCCCGCTGCAACTCGAAGCCGTCCCCGATCCCGGCTGCTCTCCGGCCCTCGACGTCAACGAGGAAGAGCCAACGCTCTCCGCGCTTGGCACGCTCCGTCCACTCGGCCAGATTCGCAACTCCTTCATCCTCGCCGTCAACGAGGACGGTCTCTGGATCATTGACCAGCATGTTGCGCACGAGCGCGTCCTCTTCGAAAAAGTCCTCAGGCAGCGCGCCGTGCAACGAGTCGAAAGCCAGCGCCTGCTCATGCCGATCGTGCTCGAACTCTCTCCGGCGCAGCAAGCCGTCTTCACTGAAATCTCCGACGAACTCCAGCACAACGGATTCGAAGCTGAGCCCTTCGGCGCACGCAGCGTGGCGGTGAAGGTTGCCCCGGCTGGAATACAGACAGCCGAAGTCGAGCGCATGCTGCACGAGTTGCTCGACCAACTCTCGCGCGAAGAACAGTCGTTGAACCTGGAAAAGATTCGCGCCCGCATCGCCGCTTCCATCGCCTGCCACGCCGCCATCAAGGTCAACATGCCGCTAGAGCAAAATAAAATGGAATGGCTGCTGCAAGAGCTCGCTAAAACCGAGCACCCCATGTCCTGCCCACACGGCAGGCCAGTGGTGTTGCGGTATTCTGTTAAAGACATTCAGAAAGCATTCAAGAGAATCTAGTTCCGACCCTCAGGGCTCGGGACTCACAGCTCAATGACCGATCTCGAACTTCAGCAACTGCGGCAGGAAAAGTGGCGGCTCAATGGCAAGCCCATCCGCACCATCGAGGAGGCGCGCGCCTTCATCGAAGACATCGGGCTCTGCACCATGTATCCGCAGCGTCCGCCGCTGCTGGTGGCGACATTCGTGGGTGCATATGTTGGCGCCGATGATCGCCTGCCCGAGTGGCAACACGCATTTAAGGATCCTCGCGCCGCCGATGCCACCGAGTTGATGGTCCGTCTTCTACGCGAGCGCACCGCGTTTGAGTCGAACCTGTTCGAAGAAAACAACGGCCTCCTCGTCGCCGCGTCCGTCTTTCCTTATTTTTATGCGCTCAAGGGTGAGCGCAATCCCAAGCTGGCCCCGAAAGGCGGTTCGCGTTCTCCTTATTCTTCGCTCGCCTCAGATGCCTTTGCCGTCATCCAGCGCGATGGCCCGATTTCCAAGCAAAAACTTGTCGAACGTCTCGCGGGGGGGCTGTCCGTCCCCGCCGTCGACAAGGCGCTCGGCGAACTCTGGTCGAAGTTGCGCATCACGCGCGTCGACTACAAAGCCAGCGAAGGTTCTATCTGGGATGTGCTCTACCGCTGGGCTCCCGAGGCCGTGAAAGAAGGCGTTGGACTTTCCGTCCCCGAGGCGCTCTCGGCCCTCGTATCGAAATATCTGGATTCCGTAATCGCGGTTGAGCAGACGGACATCGAAGTGCTTTTCGGGAATCTGATCGCGCGTTCCAAGGTGAAAGAAGCGATCAACGCTCTTCTTGCGGCGCGTGAGCTCAGCTTCGTGCACGTGGCCGGCAAGTCCATGCTGCAGATCACGCCAGAGAAAATCGCTTTCGCCCCAGATTCCCGCGCCAGTTCGCGGTAACGCCTTCAAGTATTGATGGACAAATTCCAACGTACCTCCTATCGCGGCCGCCTCGCGCCTTCGCCCACTGGCCTGCTGCATCTCGGCCACGCGCGCACGTTCTGGATCGCTGCCCAGCGTGCCGCCGAACACAAGGGCGAGCTGATTCTTCGCAATGAGGATATCGATCCCCAACGCTGCCGCGTGGAATACGCCGCCGCCATGTTCGAGGATCTTCGCTGGCTCGGTATCGACTGGAGTGAAGGCCCGGACCGCGGGGGCCCATTCGCGCCGTATTCTCAGAGCGAACGGCGCAATTTCTATCTCGACGCCTGGAGAAAGCTACTGGGTGCCGGATGGATTTATCCCTGCTTCTGTTCCCGCAAAGACATCGCGCTCTCTGCCGGCGCGCCGAATGATGACGATGAGCCGGTGTACCCGGGGACCTGCCGGCCGGAGCGGCATGCGAAGTTGCAATTCCATCCGCACGAAGCAATGGCTGCGACCACCGCGTGGAAGTCGGCTTCGCCTCGCGGATTCAACTGGCGCTTTCGCGTGCCCGACGAAGATGAAATTTCCTTCACCGATCGCCACCTCGGTCCGCAACGCATCACCGCCGGCCGTGATTTTGGCGACTTCATCGTCTGGCGGCGGGACGACGTTCCCGCCTACCAGTTAGCCGTCGTCGTCGACGACGCGGCTATGCAGATCACCGAAGTTGTGCGCGGAGCCGATTTGCTGCGCTCGACGGCACGACAAATTCTGCTGTTGCGAGCGCTCGGCCTCCCGATCCCCGATTACTACCATTGCGATCTCGTGCGGGACGAGAACGGAGTGCGCCTCGCCAAGCGCCATGACTCTCTCGCCATCCGCAAACTCCGCGCCATGGGATGGACTCCGGAACAAGCGCGATCCGAACGTCAAGTCTAAGAACGGGGATGCTAAGAGACCTGATGTTGAGAAACCTGGATGCCCTATATTTCGCTGCATTTGCCAGACATGGGAACCGATGCCGCAAGTCCGCTTACCGCTCGTTCGCGCCTGAGCCGCCGTGTACAATCATTAGCTTGCATGACGCTCGATCCCGCCAACCCAGCCTCACGAAAACTCATTATCGCCATTGATGGCCCGGCCGGCGCGGGAAAGAGCACCATCGCCTCGCGGCTCGCGCGCAAGCTCGGCTACGTGAATCTGGAGAGCGGCGCCATGTATCGCGCGCTAGCGCTGAAGGCCATCGACAGCGACACGTCGTTCGACGACGAGGCCGCGCTCGTCAAACTGGCGGAACAGTCCCGCATTCGTCTGGAACCTACCTTGGGTGGCAATCGCACCCTGCTCGACGGCCGCGATGTCTCCTCCCGCATTCGCGAGCGCGACGTGACCGAAGGGGCTTCACGGGTTTCAGTTCACCCAAAAGTCCGCGAGTGGATGGTCTCTCATCAGCGCGACATGGGCGCCGGCGGCGGCGTAGTGATGGAGGGTCGCGACATCGGAACCAAGGTTTTTCCCGACGCCGATTTGAAAATCTTTCTCGACGCTGATCCCGTGGTCCGCGAGCAGCGCCGCATGGAGCAGCAAAAAATTAAGGGCGAAGTTGCGGCGAATGTGGCCGCGGAACTGCGCGAGCGCGACCTCCGCGACCGCACTCGCGCCGCATCTCCACTGAAACCTGCCGATGATGCCGTCGTGATTGATTCGAGTTCCATGAGCGAAGACGAGGTCCTCGCAAAGGTCGAGGAACTCGTCACTAAGAAGCAGAAATAGCGGTAGTTATGTTTCGACTACGAGAAAGCGCCGCAAGTCGCGGCGCTTTTTCTTCGCTCAACATGACAAACGACCTAATTCTCGGTCGGCTCCACTTTCTCCTTCGGCGCAGGCAGAGCGCGTCCCGCCTTGCCAGGCTCGGGTGGTAACGGCGGTTTCGGTGCGGAAGCACTGCTGCGATTGATTTCAATCCCACCGTGCTCGTTGTTCAGCACAATGTGCGATCCTGCATTGCCCACCGACCCTGTTGCCGTGGCCTCGTGTTCGCCATTGTTGACGTGAAGTTCAGAGAAGTCCGTCTGAATCTCGCCGCCTCGCGAAACGGCGTCCAATCGGAAGCCGGCTTTGTCGGGTACGCTCAACTGGACATCTTCATTCCGGTTTTCGATTTGCACATTCCCCATCGTTCGCATCCCGACTTCCACCGTGCCGTTTTCATTTTGCAGGCGCACATCCCCGACAACGTTTTCCAGTCGAATGTTCTTGGAACGGGTCGTCAGGTGCAGCGGCCCCGTAATCTCATCGGCATGAAGATCGTCGGAATCCAGGTCCAACGATCCGTCGATGCGCGAGAACTCCATGTCGGTGCGCGAAGACTTGAACGACACCGCTTTCGTAATCCGCGCCACTTTCACGCTCTCCTGAAATTCTCCATCTAGTTGCACCGACCCTTTTATGTCGGCCACCGATACTTCGCTGACGCGGCCGTCCACGTGTACGTCGCCGGTGACTTGCTCGATTTTGACAGAGCCCTTTTCTTGCGTGACCTTCACACTGCCGGTCACGTCTTCCACCGAGGTGTCGGCGTGCTGCGTCGAAATCTCCACATTCGCAGTGCGCCCGGCAACATTGACGTCGCCTCTCCGCGAAGTAATAGACACCGCTGCTTTGCCCGGCACGGAGATGTCGAGGTCGGTCTCGACCGGATGATCACCGGCTCCTTCGACCTTTGCATCCACAGTCACCTGGCCGCCGATCGCGGTGATGGTCGGCTTGGTTTCGCTGTCGTACTTGTTCGCGCTGTTCTGGCTATCTGCGCCAATCCGTTTACGAACCACGACGGAGATCTTGTTGTCGTCAGAGGCGTGAATGGCGACCGCCCCGCGATTGTTGATAACCTTCAGGCTGGCTCCAGCAGGGAAGTCCTGCTCCAGGTGATCGTTGAAGTTGTAACTGTCGCCGAAAATCCCGTTGAAGTCGCTGTCATCGAAATTGAAGTTGTCCCTCAGCCCAGACCAATTGACGCGCTCCAACTGCGTCGCAATCAGGCCAAAGACCATGATCATGATGACCAGGAAAATCCCGCCAGCGCCGATACCACGGGCGCGAGTGCCTTCCCGCTGCGCCTGCTGATACTCCACCAGCTTAATGATGCCCCAAATGATCAGCAGCGCAGGCCAGTAGCTAGCGAACACATGGGCCAGGCGTCCGACCGAAAGCACGCCCATCGTGGCCAGCAGGAACACAACTCCAATCACGATCAGTACGAAGGGGCCGGCGAATGACCGGTGCCGCGGTGGCGGCAGCGGCGGCTGCGGCACTGGCGTGTACATCGGAGGTGGTTGCACCGGGCTAGACATTGGACACCTCCCCAGAGGACGATTGCGAATCCGGCGGCGGTGGCGGCGCGCCCGGTCCCGATGAAGGCGGAGCCGGAGGCAACGGGCCGACATGCCCCGTCGACGAAGACGTGCTCTGCAGCAGTTTCACCACACCAACCACCAGAATCCATGCCGGCCAGGTGCGATCGAGCGGCGCAACGTCGGTAGTTTGCAACAGCAACAGCACACCGGTCAGCAGAACCATCGATGGTCCCATCAGCCAGCGCGTGCGGCAACGTCCGCACGTGCACCGGACCTTGTCGCGCTCAAAGTTGCGATAGAACATCCATGCGCCCAGCAACACCAGGATCATGGGCCAGAAGCGTTCGAAGCCGAACTCCCAGAATCCCATCGTGTGCAGCAGGAACAGCACACCCAGGCCGATCAGGACGACGGCGCCAATCGGTACCTTGTGCGCTTCGAACTTCTCGCCCGTACCAAAGGTTGCGCCCAGGCCCAGTGGATCGGGAGCCGGCTGTCCTTCTTGCAGCGCGTGGGCCGTTCGCACGGCATCGATGATCTGGTACACGTAGAAGAACGCGATGCCGATGCCGAACAGCCAGTCCCAGTTGTGGGAGTGGCCGGAAGCAAAGATCAGCAGTGCGAAGATCAGCAGATGCGCCAATCCCTTCGCATACTGCGAGCAGTAGACCGCGCCCACGCCGAAGGGGAAGAATCCAGCCAGGATTCCAGCGACCGCGGGATTCGGACCGGAATTGCCTCCGCCTCGCGACGAATTCGTCGGCATCGCTACCGGCGTAAAGCTCGCCTGCGGTTGCGGTGGAACAAAGCCAACGCTTCCGGGGCCTGGCATCGGCGCCTCCAGACGCGCTGCCAGACACGATTCGCAATAAATCACACCGCGGACATCGCGGGTACAGTTTGGGCAAAGTGGCTTGCCGCATGTGCGGCAGAAGGCCACCGCAGCAAGATCCTGATGCGTGGCGCAGTTCATACGAACCTCCTGTGCGTGGTCACCGACACTACAGAAAGATCGCAACAGAGAAGAGATGGACCCATAGGAGCGCTAGCCAGAATGAGATGGTTGTCCGTCTGGCTGTAGTTTCGCTCCTGCTTCTGATCGGGCTGTTGTGTTGTGTCGTTCTTATTGTCCTTCGACTTGGATTTGGTCGGTCCAGGCTCTGCCGGATTCAGTGAGCGCTTTACGCCGTGAATCGCAGCTTGCAGTTGCAGGACCGGGCGGACATTGTCCACGTACCGCACGACGCGTGCTTGCGTCGCATAGTACGTGTGCCGGATATCGCTTGGCCGCAGGTTGAGGAGTCCGCGTACATCCCCGGGCTTCACCCCAAGTACTGTCAGGCCCACCGACAGCGCAAAGAACGCCATGCCAAACGACATGGCAAAGCGCGGCTGGCGGACCGTCTCCCACACCGGCTCAATGAAGCCGGAGATGGAAGCCTGCATGCGCTCCAGCCATGAGACTTGCGGCTGGGCCGAGCGAACTGTTGTCCGCAGGCGTTGGGTGTCAACGCCCGTCGTGGATGCCAGGATGTTATTCACCAGGCTAGCTGGAGGCTCCACCTCCGTGAGACCCTTCAGCCAGCTGCGGCCCGCCTCAGCTTCGGCGAACAGCGGCCCACACGCCGTGCAACCTTGGGCGTGAGCCTGGAAGCGGTCGAGATCGGCCCCCGTCAGCACGCCATCGAGGGCGTCCGACAGCAGCAGGTCGAACTCGTGACACTGCATTCCGTTGCTGGTATGGTCTGGCATCACATCACCTGCCTATAGGTACGTTGTAGAAGGCGTGCAAGTTCCGCCCTACCCCGATTTATTCTCGATTTCACGGTACCCTCCGGAACCCTCAAAACAGAGGCAATTTCTTTGTAATCCATATCTTGTAAGTCCCTTAGAATCACTGCTTCCCGCAGTTCTGGCGATAATTTGCCCAAGGCCTGGTGCACCGTCTCGCCGACCTCCCGGCTGCGTACATGGGCGTCCGGAGTCGGCTTTTGGTCAGGTATTTGCTCACTGAGCGGCTGGGCGTCCTCATGCTCCGACGCAGCAGTATCCATGGAGTCGGTCATCCGGTCCTGCTTGGTCTTGCGGAAATGATCGACCAGCAGGTTGCGGGTGATGGTCGTCACCCACGTCACAAACGCCCCTTTAGTGTGGTCGTAACTGGACAGCGTCCGGTACATCTTGATGAAGACCTCTTGGGTCAGGTCTTCAGCGTCGTCACCCGATCCGGCGAAACGATAGCAAATGTTGTAAATCCGTCGATTGTAGGTCTGCACGATTTCCTCCCAGGCAGCCGCGTCTCCGGCGATACACCGCCGGACCAGCATCGCAACGACCTGGACGTCTTCCACTGAAGCTCCCCGGAAATGTGCTGAACCACTGAGACTGCGGCTCGGGTGGCCCATCCTTTGCGCTTCCGCAAAGGGCGGGATTCACTGAGACTCTCCAAGCCCCACAAGACAATACGGTTTTCTGGGCCTTGAAGTTCGCCAGCCGAGCTAATTCACTGGAAACAGGGCATTGTAGCAGTCACCCCGCAGCCGACGCCGTGTCCGCCACTCTCGTTCTCGACATCTCGGAGTACAATTCAATCCAAAACTGGAGCTTGCGGATGCAACGGTTATAACCTGCAGTTCACTATTCCTAAAGGTGTGTTGTTGGGACTCCGTTGGTAGGACCGAATGATCGGGCAACGGCTGTCACACTACCGGATAATTGAGCAGATCGGCGCGGGAGGGATGGGCGTTGTTTACCGCGCGCACGACGAGCAACTGGATCGCGACGTCGCCATCAAAGTACTGCCTCCAGGTTCTCTGGCCGATGAATCTGCCCACAGGCGCTTCCGCAAGGAAGCGTTGTCACTCGCTCGCCTGAATCATCCCAACATCGCGATCGTGCACGAATTCGGCAGCCAGGATGGCATCGACTTTCTGGTCACTGAATACATTGCCGGAATTGGCCTCGACGAAAAGCTGGCGCTCGGCGCGCTGCCCTCTCCGGAAGTGATTCGGCTCGGCGTGCAATTGGCGGCTGGGCTCTCGGCCGCGCATGAACAGGGCCTCGTTCATCGGGATTTGAAGCCGGCGAATCTTCGCCTCACCGTCGACGGACGACTGAAGATTCTCGACTTCGGTCTCGCACAACTCATGCCGCATCCGAGCGAAATGGGACAGACGGTCACAGCCACAACTTCGCAGGAGACCAGCGGCACACTGCCCTACATGGCCCCCGAGCAACTCAGCGGGAAGATCGCCGATGCCCGCACCGACATCTGGGCCGCCGGAGCCGTGCTCTATGAAATGGCCACCGCGCAGCGGCCATTCCCGCAAAAAGTTCCGGCGTTGATGATCAATGCCATTCTGAATCAGCCGCCGAAACCGCTCCGCGAGGTCAATCGTGGAGTGCCCTCGCTGCTCGAGACCGTGATCCTGAAAGCTCTGGCCCACGATCCGGCGCAGCGCCAGCAATCAGCCAGTGAACTGGCCGCGGATCTCTCGCGCACGACTGCACTGGAAGCGTTGCAGACCAAGCGAAGCCCGCTCGTTCTCGCTTTGCTCGCGGTGGTAGTCATTCTCGCAGTCGCGGGATATTTCCTGATTCCTCGCAAACGTCCAGCGAACGCGCCGCCACTCGGCAACCATCGGCGGTCCGTGGCCGTGCTCGGGTTCAAGAATCTCTCGGACAATCCAGAAAAGTCCTGGCTCTCCACCGCGCTCTCGGAGATGTTGACCACTGAACTCAGTCAGGGCGGGGAACTGCGCACCATCCCCGGCGAAACCGTCGCGCAGATGAAAGCAAGCCTCGCGCTGCCCGACGCCGACAGTTTCGGCCAGCAGACGCTGACTCGCATCCGCCAAAATCTGGGCAGCGACGACGTGATTCTCGGCTCGTTCCTGCCGCTGGGCAATGGCTTGCTGCGCTTCGATGTGCGCCTGCAAGATGCGGTCGTAGGGGAAACACTTGCCTCGATTTCCGAGAAGGGCAGCGAGACTGAGATCGACAGTCTCGTCAGCAAAGCCGGTGCCGCACTCCGTGCCAAACTTGGCATCGCCGCTTTGTCTGACGCGGAGTCCGCCGTGGTGCGCGCTTCGCTGCCGTCCAACCCCGAAGCGGCCCGTCTATACTCCGAAGGCCTGCAGAAGTTGCGCCTCTTTGATGCCCTCAACGCGCGCGATCTGTTGGAAAAAGCCGCCGCTCTCGCGCCCGAGCACGCGCCCACCCACTCCGCTTTGGCGGAAGCCTGGGCGACTCTGGGTTATGACGCCAAGGCGAAAGATCAGGCCAAGAAAGCGTTCGATTTATCGTCGAACGTTTCCCGTGAAGATCGCCTGTTGATCGAAGGCCGTCTACACGAACTTAACGGCGAGCCGCCGCAGGCGATTGAGAGCTACCATGCCCTCTGGACGTTCTTCCCCGACCGTGTCGACTACGGCCTGCACTTGATTCACGCGCAACTCGATGGCGGCCAAGCCAACGAAGCCCAGAATACGCTGGCCGAACTGCGCAAGCTCCCACTCTCTGACGCAGAAATCGCCCGCACCGATCTCGCCGAAGCCCTCATTTCAGTATCGTTGAGCGACTACAAGCGCTGCCAGGCCGCGGCTGATCGGGCCGCTACCCGCGGTCGCTCTGTCGGAGCAACCTTGCTCGTCGCCGAAGCTCTGCGCGTCGAGGCCGACGCCACTGAGCGCATGGGCATGTCGGAGAAAACTATCCAGCTGTTGAGTGACTCAAGGCAGATGTTTACGTCCGCTGGGTTTCGCCAGGGGGCCGCGCGCACGCTTCTCATGGCTGGTGATCAACTGCTCGATCAAGGTGACTTCGCCAGTGCGAGGAGGCAATATGAAACCGCCCTCCCTGTTTTCCGCGAAATCGGCGACCAGAAGCGCATCCGCGGCACGCTGGAACGAATCGGCAACGTTTATTACGGGCAAGGCAAGTTGCGCGAAGCCGAGAGTTATTACAACCAGGCCTTGGTGGTCGACCGTGACTTCAATGATCCCAACGGACTAGCCAGCGACTACGGCAATCTCGCCAATTGCCTCGACGGTCTGGGCGACCTCAAAGGCGCGCTCAAGATGCAGCAGCAGGCCCTGTCCGCGTTCGAACAAATCGGCGAACGCCGCGGCCAGGCTGCGACCCTGAACAACATGGGAAATCTCGCGGCCGAGATGGGCGATTATGATCTGGCCAATAAGAATTTTGAAAAAGCTTTGGCGCTCGCACGAGAGATTGCCTATCGTCGTGGAGAACCGTATCCTTTGTCAGGGACGGGCGACGTTCTGTTTGCACAAGGAAACACGGGCGAGGCGAGAAAGCACTACGAGCAGGCACTCGCATTGTGTCAGGAAGTCGGTGACGACGATTTTGCGGCGCAGATTCGCGTCGCCTTGGCCGCTCTCGCCCTGCAGGAGAAACGCCTCGACGACGCGGAGAAACTCGCGCGCGCCGCTGCCGCGAATTTTGACAAGACCAATTCCGCGGGAAGCGGCGCCTGGGCGCACGGCGTCCTGGCGAAGGTGCTCTTGGCGGTCGGAAAGCAAGAAGAGGCGAAATCAGAAGCCGAGAGAGCTCTGGCGCTCTCCCGTGAGACCACTAGCGAAAGCCCGCGCTACGAAGCTGCGCTGGCAGATGCCCGAGTAAAGGCAAAGTCTGGCAATATCGCGGGGGCTCGTAAAGAAGTGGAATCGGTCCTCACTTCTGCGCGCAAGTTCGGCTACCGTTGGTATGAGTACCAGGCGCGTCTTGCTATCGGTGAGATGTTGTTGCAGACTGGTTCGCTCTCTGCCACGCCCGAATTGAAATCGCTGGAACAGGACGCCACCGCCAACGGCGCCCTGCTGATTGCGCAACAAACCCGCGCCCTGCTTGCGCCGTCAAAACCCTAGCTTTGCTTCGCCTACTCAGACACAGTATTGTTAGTGTTCGCGGTGTAAACGATTGTCCCCCGATGGGTTGCCTCAACCGCGAAGGGACCATGCGTGTCGGAACCGGCGAAACAAGATGCAGGAATTTGCATACCGGAAATTTTCCCCACGAGCTGTTCACAAATCCAACGAGTGTAGTAGACTGGCGTCCCCCATTTAGTCCTCAGGTTCACCTCCATGACCAAGCCTCTCGCGAAGAAAGTTCTGCTTATCGGTTGGGACGCCGCCGACTGGAAAGTTATCAATCCGCTGATGGATCAGGGCCTCATGCCGACGCTGGAAGATTTCGTCAATCACGGTGTGATGGGCAACATCGCCACTTTGCGCCCGATTCTTTCGCCCATGCTGTGGAACTCCATCGCCACCGGCAAGCGCGCCGACAAGCACGGCATTCTCGGATTCATGGAGCCGGATCCGCAAACCGGTGGTGTTCGTCCCGTTACCAGCACTTCGCGCAAAGTGAAAGCGCTGTGGAACATCCTCACCCAGCGCGGCTACAAATCGCACGTGCTCGGATGGTTCGCTGGACATCCCGCCGAGCCTATCAATGGAATTTCCGTCTCCGATCTGTTTCCCTATGCGGTCGGGCCGCTCGATAAGGAATGGCCGGTGCCGCCCGGCGCGGTTCATCCCGAAAGCCTGCGCGATACGTTCGCGAAACTGCGCATGCATCCCGCCGAAGTTACTGAAGCCGCGATTCTGCCCTGGATCCCCAAGGCCGGACAAATCGATCAGGAAAAAGACAAGGGCCTGCAGTCGTTCGCCAAGATTCTTTCTGAGAATTGCTCCATCCACAACGCCGCTACCTGGATTCTCCAGAACGAGGAGTGGGACTTCCTCGCCGTCTACTACAACGGCATCGATCACTTCTGCCACGGCTTCATGCATTTCCATCCGCCGCAATTGCCCGGCATTCCCGAAGACAAATTCGAAATCTACAAAGAGGTCGTGAACGGCGCGTACCGCTTTCACGACATGATGCTCGAGACGCTATTGCAGCTCGCCGGACCGGACGCGACCGTGATCCTCTGCTCCGATCACGGCTTTCACTCCGATCACCTGCGTCCCATGGGTATTCCGAACGAGCCGGCCGGACCTGCGATTCAACATCGTCCCTTCGGGATCGTCTGCATGAAGGGCGATCACATCAAGCAAGACGAGCGCATCTACGGTGCAACGCTCCTCGACATCACGCCCACGGTGCTCACGCTCTTCGGACTCCCTGTCGGCGAAGACATGGATGGCCGCGTGCTCGTGCAGGCCTTCGATGAGCCTCCCGCCATCACGCGCATTCCGAGTTGGGAGAACGAAGCCGGCGAGTGCGGCATGCATCCCTCGGACCTGCGCATGGATCCCGCTGCCGCGCAAGCCGTGCTGCAACAATTCGTCGCGCTCGGATACATTCAGGAGCCCAGCGAAGATCAGAACAAGGCCGTCGAGACCGCCGTGCGCGAACAGCAGTACAACCTGGCGTGTATGTACCTGGACTCACGACGTCCGCACGACGCGCTGCCCATCCTCGAAGAACTCTGGAAGAAGTGGCCCGATCAAGCCCGTTTCGCCCAGTATCTGGCGCAGTGCTATCTCGCCCTGCGCAAACGGGCCGAAGCGAAGGCGATCCTCGAGGAACTCATCAACAATCCTCCGAAGCCTGCGCCTCCGAAGAAGAAAGCCGGAGCCGCTGCGCAAGACGCACACGAGCAGCCGGAAACTCCACCTGAAGTTCGAGAAGAAGTTCCACAGGAAGTTCAGAAAGAAGAAGTCCAGAACGCCGAAGCGCCGCAGCCCGCGCCCGACGCCAAGCCTGTGCCGCGCCCCTGGGCCGATCTGCTGATGGGAATCATCCACTTCGAAGAAAACGACATGGACGCCGCCCTGTCCAGCCTTCTCCGCGCCGAGAGCGCCGATCCGCGTCTGCCCGATCTCCATCTGCGGATCGGAGAAGTGTACTTGCGCCAGCGTCGCAGCGATGATGCCGAGCGCGCTTTCCAAAAAGCTCTCGACATCGATGGCGATAGTCCCGCTGCGCACCTCGGCCTGGCGATGGTTCATCTGCGCAAACGCCGTAACGAGCAAGCTGCCGAACAGGCGCTGCAAGCCGTCGGCCTGCAGCACTTCCTGCCAATGGGACACTTTTATCTCGGAGTCGCACTCGCCCGTCTCGGCCATCGCGAACGCGCGGCGCTCGCCTTCGAAACTTCGTTGACCATGCTTCCGGGATTAGTCGCTGCTCACCGGTGGCTCGCCGCGCTCTACCAGCAAGCCGGAGGCGATCCGGGTAAAGCCGCGCGTCATCGCGAGATCTATTTGCAGATGCGCCGCCGTCGCGAGGAAAAAGCGACCGCCTGATCTTGGGCAGATTATATGAACGAGTCCCATTCTTCCTGATTTTGGGAAAAGTGGGTTCGTTCCCTGAACTGTCCAGCACTCGGACTATATTCGCGTATCGGACTATTTAATTCCGAGACTTACTCGTCGACCACAGAAGTCCGCAGCGTCCCTACGCCTTCCACGCTGACTTCCATCACATCTCCAGCCTGCACCGGGCCCACGCCTGCCGGCGTCCCGGTCGGAATTAAATCTCCCGGATACAAAGTCATGACTTGCGCAATGTGCCGGATCACAACATCCAGCTTGAAAATAAAATCGCGCGTGTTTCCCGACTGCCGCACCGCGCCATTTACCCGCGTTTCCACGCCCACGCCTGACCCCGCTCCGAAGCATGGATCAATCTCATCTGTTACTACCGGTCCCACCGGACAAAATGTGTCGAACCCCTTCGCCCGCGTCCACTGCCCGTCTTTATTCTGCAGGTCGCGCGCGGTCACGTCGTTCACGCAGGTGTAGCCCAGGATGTATTGCCGCATGTCCTCATCCGGTCCGGGCTTGTAGCATGTCTTGCCGATCACCACGCCCAACTCACCTTCATGATCCACGCGCTGCGAAATCTTCGGACGCCGCACCACACCTCCCGGCGGCAACAACGCCGACGTCGGCTTGAAAAAAATCAGCGGCTCGACCGGTACCTCGTGCCCGAGCTCCGCCGCATGCTCACGATAGTTGCGCCCCACGCAAATAATTTTCGACGGACGCACCGGAGGCAGAAGGGCCGCTTCTTCCAGCGCGATCGCCGCCGGCATCCGCCGCGTGCGCAAACTTTCCACGTCGCCATTCGCCTCTTCTGGAGGAGTCGCCAGCACGCGGGCGATGACGTCGTGCCCCCCCACTGACTCCACCAGCCCATATTCCGCCACACCATTCACTTGAAACCGGCAATATCTCATAGCGTCCTATCTAACCACATTTACGAAAAGTAAGGCGAGGCTTTGACTGCGAGGGATCAGACAGTTCTAAAATCAGCAATGCAACTGACAACTGAGTACTGAGTACTGAGTACTGACAACTGCTTCCTACGGCACACTCTCTTCCGCTTCCTCCGACCGCGAGCTCTCATTCCCCCGCGCATCCACCGACGAGACCGCATAGAAATAATGTTTCCCCGCGCTCACCCCCGCGTCCCGGTAAGCCGGCGACTTCACCATCTCGCGATTCACCTTCATCGCCGCCGCGCCCTCTTCATGCCGATACACGTTGTACCCGGCCAGGTCCACATCCGGTACGGGAGACCAGATCAAATCCACAAATGGCGCTTGCCCCGGCCCCGAAAACACGGCCTGCAATCCCGAAGGTACGGCCGGAGGAAACACATCATCCGCGAATACCTTAACCTCAGGTGTGTCCGCGCTCTCAACCGGTTGCGATTGCAGCACAGTTGCCGCAGCCGCCCGGTAATCATAGGTCTTTTCCCACTCGATGCTCGAGTCGGTCAAACTGTAGTCGCCCGCCTTGTCGGCAACGGCTTCACCCGCCAGCATCCACCCCGCGGTCCCTTCCTGGCGGCGGTATATGCGGTATTTGTACTGCACCCGCGCATCTTGAATCGATGGCGCGCTGCCACCCGTCCAACTCAGTGCGACGCCCTCCTTCACCACGTGTGCCTGAAAGTTCTGCGGAGG
>Ga0335070_10001220_pt1 | contig 29576 bp, 26 predicted proteins | sample Lox_Sample_13_FD_206722 | JGI IMG/M metagenome (GOLD analysis project Ga0335070, IMG submission 206722) | Soil microbial communities from Loxahatchee National Wildlife Refuge, Florida, United States - Lox_Sample_1.3 | ecosystem: Environmental > Terrestrial > Soil > Wetlands | place: USA...
CAATAGTTTTCGCTCTGGTCCTGACGATAGGCTCAATTGGGCTTGCACAAGACGTCGCCACGGATGTTGGCAAGGGAGCGAAGGACACAGGCAAAGCTGTAGAGACAGCTACTAAAGATACCGGTCGCGGTAGCGAAACGGCTGTGAAAGGCGCCGCTGATGCCACGGACAAAGCAGCCACAGAAACGGCTCGGGGCACGAAGAAGGCAGCCAGGAAGACGGCGCGAGTCAGCGAGCGTGTTGGCAAAAAATCTGCGGAAGAGATTGGAAAGGGCACAAGAGACGTCGGCAAGGGCGTGGCAAAAGGAGCAAAGAAAACAGAGGATGCAATAAAGTAACGCACGCGCGGGTTACAGAGCCATTCCGCGACGCAACTAAGTCGTTGGACAACGACACAAAGAGAGTCTTTACTACCAAGCCACTCGGCAGCGGCATGGGATTGGCTATCAGCCGTTCCATTGTGGAATCGCATGGCGGGCAGTTGTGGCCAAGCCCCGACAGTGTTGGAGGCCGCAACTCTTCACTTCCCGCTACTGATCAAGGTCACGGAGTCATCGCCCTTATTTGACTAGATTTTTGAGCCGGCCATACTCGGCTTTGGCTTGTCGATACATGGGAAGATCGGGGTCGGCGTCTTTCCAAATGTTAAGGAACTTTTCGTAAGATTGGCGGGCGGCTGCGTTGTCGCCCATCATCTTCTGCGCGCGGCCGAGTTGGAGCCAAGCCAGGGGTCCGATGACGTGTCTCACGCTAAAACCGGGATTGTCGATCAGCTTTTGGAATTGGGGCGCGGCCGATTGGCCATCGCCGAGTTCGGCAAATGCGAGCCCGCGGATGTAGGCGGGGTAATCAAGCGGCATCGCGACACGCTGGTGTAATCTGCACGACTTGACCCCGACCTGAACTGCCATCTAAAGCGCCGCCGGAGAGTCTTGACGGTCGCGTTGATGCTGTGGTCGAAATCCACGACCGTATCGTTTGTCCAAAGCTTGCTCTTGATTTCCTCGCGGGTCACGATTTTGCCCCCGCGCTCAACCAGCATTCGTAGGACTTGGAGGGCTTGCTCCCGCAGGAGGACTTTGCCTTCGCCGCCGACCGAGCCCGTCGGACACAATTCCCCCGACTTGACGTCAAGCTCAAACCCCCCGAACCGGACGCGATCTGGGACAGGCTTTTCCACGAGAAGGTGAGATTGGCTACGAGTGTACAACTTGGTGCTGGACCCCAAGAAAACCTATCAAAAAGACGGAGTGTTGGCAACCCAATGCCGTAAGTTTAGTCGTTTAGAATCAATCGTTTCATGACCACCCCCGCATTTCACCGGAAAATCACCGCCAGAGCATTTACAGCCAGATGGGCCGAGTATACACATGCCCAATACGCCATTCCGGATTGGGCTCTGGCTCCAGGTAGAATCCGCCCCGGCCCAATTTGCGACGAGAGGCTGTCTGGATGTTGGCGTCGCGCTGCGGTCGATCCGGACACTATGTGGGGGAGATTATGAACAAAAAGGGGTGGGATTTTTCCCTTTCTGCGGCTTTTTGTCACGAGACAATATACCGGCCGGGAACGCAATTTCCACCGAAACATGACTGGAGCATCACGACACCCAACCGAGAATTCACTAGTTTGCATACACAGGGTACGGAACTTGGGGACGACGTCGAGATGGGATCCGAGAATCAATCCAGAGCGCACCACAACCGAGATAGCGAGGCCGATATGAGTATCGCTGAGTTTGGACTGAGACCACAGGATTCGTTCACGAGCTTTTTGCCAGAAATGCTCTTGTCACAGCCGTTAGCGGAATCCAGAACCTTGGCGAAACAATACGAAGCGTTGTCGCGCTTCTCCATATCTCTTGGTTCCTTAACGCCGGAAGAGCTATCGCGCAATGTTGCCGCTTTGCTGCGTCCATTGCTCGATTTCGATTTCCTCGATGTCGTCGTTTTCAAAGAAGGGACCAGCGAAGTGCTCTGGCACTCCGTTGGAGCCGGGCAGTTCGCCCCACCCGACGTTCCGGTCGAGGAGACGACTTTCTGGTGGGTTCACCGACAACAGCAACCGCTCTGCATTGCAGACTGGAAGCTGGATCAGAGGGTCGCAGTGCGAAGAGAGGCGCTGAAGAGAACGGGAATCGAGTATCGCTCTCTCTGCCGACTGCCACTGCGCACGCCGCGGGGGCCGCTCGGAGTATTCAGTATTGCCAGTTCTCTACCGCACCACTATTCAAATGAGGAAGTGCGGTTCCTCTCGCTGGTAGCCGATCAGGTCGCACTTGCCATATTTCACGCGTTGAGCCGTGAAAATTCGCAACGCGCGCAGTCCGAGCTGGAAGTGCAGAGTGCGCGGCTCAAAGTGCTCGGTGTCTTGACCAACGCTGTGATGGCTAATCTGCCGGTAAATGATCTTCTGAGTGAAGTGACGGCGGGGATCCGGCGAGTCATCCCGTCCGATCTGGCGATGGTTGGACTTTTGGATTCCGAGGGTGAGCGGGTTGGCGTCAGCGCTTGCGACATGGCCGAGGACAACATGCTCGCCAAAGAGGCAGTCGATGTTTTGGGCGAGATGTTTGGCGCTCGCGTGTTCTGTTCGGGCAAGCCCTGGGTGGGAAATTCTGAAGAGTCAGACCAGGTGGATGCGGAGGGCGACCCGAAGTGGGCGGTAGCTGGCTTCAGGAACAGTTGTGTCGTTCCGCTTGCCGGCCGCGACCGGATGCTGGGGATTCTCGCTCTCGGCAAACACGAAGATACCGCCTACACCCACGACGAAATCGACTTTTTGTTGCAGGTGTCGAGCCAGGTCGCCGTGGCGGTTGAGAACGCGCTGGTTTACGGCGAGCTGCGAAAGCTGAAAGACAACTTTAGCGAAGAACGCGTGTGCCTCGAGGATGAGATCCGCAATGAGCTGAACTTCGAAGAAATCGTCGGCAGGAGCTCGGCCCTGCAGCGCGTGCTGCGTCAGGTTGAGGTCGTCTCCCCGACCGACTCCGGCGTCATGATCCAGGGAGAAACAGGCACGGGCAAAGAGTTGATCGCGCGAGCGATCCATAATCTGAGCTCTCGCCGCGATCAGCCGTTCATCAAGCTGAATTGTGCCGCCATTCCCTCCGGGCTATTGGAAAGCGAGCTTTTTGGTCACGAAAAGGGCGCATTCACCGGTGCCATCATGCGCAAAGCGGGCCGGTTCGAGGTTGCGGATAAGGGCACACTGTTTCTGGATGAAGTTGGCGATATTCCACTGGAGTTGCAGCCGAAATTGTTGCGGGTTTTGCAGGAGCGTGAATTTGAAAGGTTGGGCAGCACGCGCACCCTGCAGGTGGACGTGCGGGTAATCGCCGCCACTCATCGCGACTTGAAGCAGATGTGTGAGGAAGGGAAGTTCAGACACGATCTGTATTACCGGTTGCATGTTTTTCCTCTGCAGGTGCCGCCATTGCGCGATCGTCGCGAAGACATATCGATCCTGGTGCGCCACTACGTGGACAAGTACGCGCGGCGAATGAACCGGCACATCGAAACCATTCCTTCATACGCCATGGAAATCTTCGCAAACTATTCGTGGCCGGGGAATGTTCGTGAACTGCAGAACTTCATTGAGCGGGCCGTGATTCTGTCGCCGGGGAGCGTTCTTCGCCCGCCTCTCGCTGAACTGAAACAGGCATCCCTGCCGAGCCCGAATCCGAAGTTGAGCACCGCAGAAGAAGCCGAACGAGATCGCGTGCTCCAGGCGATCCGGGCGTCCAACTGGGTCATCGGCGGGCCAAACGGCGCCGCGGCGCGCCTTGGCATGAAACGGACGACCCTGGCATATCGGATACGCAAGCTGAATATTCCGGTTCGTCCGCAATGATGTAAGAGGATGTGGCAAGTCGCAGGAGAAAAAATATGTGGATGCGATCATGCGCTATTTGTAAAGCAATTTTGCGTAAGCGCCGTTGGTGCGACTCCCTTCGTTGTGGTTGCGGATGGGTATGGTAGGGGTGGAGTTTACGAGCTAATAGCAGCCCACCCTCAGAAACAGGAACTGGAGGCGCTCGATGTGGCGCATTAGTTACAGAACAATATCCCTCCAGGACGTCTTGATCATGGCCTACATGAACGTCCTGGAGCCAAAGTCATGGAACCAGCCCGCAGGCGACAGAGACGTTCGAACTGGATTCGGGAACGCAGCAGTTTGTGAGGAACGACATCACCGGTCAACATAGTAACGCTTCGGAGCTATTGCGGTTCCACCTTCCATAGTTCGAATCGTTCCACTGCGAAGTCGGCCCTTGCGCAGACCACCGCGACCAGAGTGGCAGCCAGGAGGACTTAGTGAAGCAATTGCAGATTTTGTGGCGGGGATCTCTCCTGGCGACAGTGCTGGCGCTGATCGCTCTGGTTTGTGGATCGCTCCCCGGCATAGCCCTCCACAGCCAGACTCAGCCGGCCACGTCTAGCAATAGCAATGGGACATCGCAAGAGCTCAGCTCCGAAGGTCAGGCTTGGTTGCGCGTAACCATCGCGGGTGGCACATTTCCCGATTTGCGCTGGCCCGATTTCAGTGACTACAGGGGGCAGGTTCAGAAATTCTACGAAACCTACGGGAATTCATTGTCATGGATCAAAGGAATGGAGCCAACCCCTCAGGCGCGAGAAGTGATCGCGTTGTTGCTCCAGGCCGACCAGAAGGGACTTTCCGCCGACGATTACGATGGACCTAAGTGGAGCGGCCGGCTGGACAAACTCAAACCTGCGACCCGAAAGCCGAGCGAGGACGATGCCGCAAGATTCGATCTCGCGCTTACAGTTTGCGCGATGCGGTATATCTCCGACCTCCACATCGGCAAGGTGAATCCCAAACGCCTAGCGTTTGCTTTGGATGATGAGTCCAAGAAATACGACTTAGCGGAGTTTCTGAAGGATCATGTTACTGGCGCGGGCAACGTTGCTGGCGTTTTGGCGCAAGTGGAGCCGTCCTATCCCGGTTACCGGCAAACGCTACGGGCTCTGCAAACTTATGTCGAGTTGGCGAAGAGAGATGATGGGGAGCAACTCCCCGCGCTTAAGAAAGCGATTGTGCCGGGTGATACATACGCCGGTGTTCCACGGCTCGCGCGCTTGCTTCGGTTGGTGGGCGACCTTCCGCCAGACGCCAACGTTTCGCTGGATCCGCCTATCTACGCAGGTGCGCTGGTGGAAGCGGTGAAAAATTTTCAGCGCAGACACGGTAGGGATGCGGATGGGCGAATCGACGCTGTAACTCTCGCCCACTTGAACGTGCCGCTGAGCCGCCGCGTTCGCCAAATGCAATTGACGCTGGAGCGATGGCGGTGGCTGCCGGACTCGTATCAAAAAGCGCCGATCGTGGCCAACATCCCCGAGTTCCGTCTTCGCGCCTATGACAAAGACTTCAAAGTCGCGGTGACGATGAACGTCGTCGTGGGCAAAGCCTATGGCGGCCACAACACCCCGGTGTTTACCGACACGATGCAGTACGTTGTCTTCCGGCCCTATTGGGAGGTTCCGCCGTCCATTATCCACGGAGAGATGATTCCGCACATTGTGCGCGATCCCGGGTATTTGGCGAGCAAGGGATTCGAAGTGGTCGACAGCAGGCAGAACGTGGTTGCGGCGGGAGAGATCACGCCCGAGGTGCTGGCCCAACTTCGAGCGGGCAAGCTCTTCATCCGTCAAAAGCCGGGCCCAAAGGACGCGCTGGGACTAGTGAAATTTGTTTTTCCCAACAGTTACAACGTATACATGCACGATACGCCGTCGACCGAATTTTTCGCGAGGTCCAGAAGGGATTTTAGCCACGGTTGCGTCCGGCTGGAAAAACCCGCCGAGCTGGCGGCGTGGGTTCTGCGCGACAATCCCGGCTGGACGCCTGACCGCATTCGCGCAGCGATGAACGGTACAACGACCCAGCAGGTGAATCTCACGCACCCGATTCCCGTCTTGATCCTGTATGGCACCGTCATCGTCCTGGAAGACGGCGCCGTACACTTCTACGACGACATCTATGGACACGATGCCGCCCTGGACAAGGTTCTCGCCAAGGGCTATCCGTATCCCTGGTGAGACTCGAACCACCAGGGTGAGACTCAAACTACCAGCGGCGCACGCGCCCCACATCCACGTGAACGAAGTCGGAAGCGCGATAGTAGCCCACTCCCCCGCGTTGTAGCCGCAACGCGGCATCCCGAACGACGGCCGTTGAAATTCCCGGCAAGCGAATGTCGATCGCTTCTGCTTGCATGTGAAGGCTGTGCCGGGCCACGCCCGTGTGCGCGCTTCGCGTGCGCAAGAACTCGTTGCTCCAAGGCGTGCGGTATCCACAAACTACGTCAATCTCACCGCCCGTATCGTTGAGAGAAGCGGTTAGGTCGTACAGCACGTCGAACAGGCGGGGATCGAAATGGCGGACCTCACCCGTGCGATGATCGCGGAGATAATGGTCGAGTTCATCGAGCGCACCCGGCAAATAAGTGTCGCCGTGTCGGTAAACGATATCGAGCCGCTCGCCGGTATGGGTGTGATAAAGGTGAAGGCGGTATTCGCGTGCCGACGGGACAGCCTGCTCTGATGTCCAACCAAACGGTACTACAAGCAAAAGCAGAACCGGCCACAAAATGAAATGCCGGAAGTCGATGCTTCCGGACAGCCATCTGTTCATCTCTTGTTCTTACCCTTTCATCTCAATCAACAATCGGCCTTGGGCTGACCCGCCTTGCATGATTATGCGACGCGAAGACGCTTTACTAATTGTAAACCAATTCGCGCCGGTTATTTCGAAATGTCGAAACGCTAAGAACGTATCTTACGGTTGCCTAGTTCGGGTGAAAGACGCGGTCAGATGGAGCACGGCGTGCCACGCCCCGGCGGGCGCGATCGTTCCGTTGTATGTTCAGGAGTGCAGCTTAGAGCACCAGTTGGATCAAGCGCTGCCCGTCAGAAACTAAGCTTCAATGCGAGTTGTCCAACGCGAGGCGCTACCGAAGTACTCGTGATGTTGCCGAATGCGGGCACACCGTCGCTAAATGTGGTATCCGGATTACTGAATTGCGTGCTGTTGAAGGCGTTAAAGAATTCGGCTCGAAATTCAAGGGCCATCTGCTCGGTCAATGCAGTCGTCTTCCTTAACGAAAGATCAACGTTGTGCTGGGCAGGTCCGCGAAGCAGTCCGGGCCTCGTGTTGCCAAAGCCCGTTCCTCCGTCTGAACTGATCACCGGAGGGCTGGTAAAGCAATTCGTGTTGAAATATTCGTTCAAGCGACTTTTCACAGAGCCGCCGAGATCGAGGCGTCCATCGCATCCGGGTGCACTCAGATCAAGGTAGGCAAAGTCGCTCGACGTGCCAAACAGATTGTTGGAATTGGTATTAAGGAATGTGAGCGGCGTTCCGGACTGAAGAGTCACTACTGTCGAAAGTGCCCAGCCACTCGACATTTTTGCCGCGATGCCAGATCCGTGGTCAAACCTCGGCAATTCGTAAATCGCAGTTACGATCAAGCGGTGCCGCCGACTGAAATTGGCTTCCCCGTAACCCGCGTAGAGATTGTTTTGATCGCCGATCGTGCCCTCGCCGAAGGTGCTCCCCACGACATTCGCGGCTCCCGTTGACAAGGTGTTCGACCACGTGTACGCCGACAGAAATTGCAATCCGCGGCTAAGATTCTTTTTCAGCGTAACCTCCAAGGCGTTGAAGTTGGACCGCCCTTCCGAGCCTTGTTCCATAAATCCTGCGGGGTCCCACCCTTCGTATGGAACCCTCAGAGCGAGATTTGACAAAGTACTGGTAGTTTGTCCGCGGATGGGATTCTGCGGAGTGGCCAGACCCGCCTGGTTGATCGAGTGCGAGTAAATCAGATGGTTGACATTCGATCCGACGTAGCCAATTTGTAATGCCAACGTTGGAGTAATTGCGGTCTGTACATTGAATGCATACTCCTGCGTTATCGCAGGACGGATCATCTGCTGCGTGGCGGTCAAACTCAGGTCGCTATCCGGTGCATAGGGATCGAAGAACGGAAATTGGCCGAGCGGGGGAATCGGTTCCTGGAACGGATGCGCCCAGGAGGCGCTGCCATTGAAGGGCGGAGCAAAGACACCGATCAGCGCCCAGGGCAAGCCGCCTATAGACTGGAACTCGCTATTGCCAGTTACCGCCGAATAATAGATCCCGTACCCGCCCCGCACCACGACGCGGTCATTGGTGGGGGGCAAGGTGTACGCAAATCCAACTCGCGGACCCCAAGTTTGGTTTCCGCTCCCAGGTACGAACCCATTGATGCCAGACTTCAAAACGCCTGCCGGGACCGGATAGGTCCAATTCGCCGGTACAACGTATCCTGCCAGGCTGCCCGTCGGCGGAGGGTTGGGGTTCACTAACGCGGGGTTTATATTTGTCGCTCGGCCATTCGTGTTGGTGAACGGCGGCAACCATTCCCAGCGCAGGCCGAGGTTCAGCGTCAGCCTGGAACTGAGTCGCCAGTCATCCTGACCATAACCCGATATCTCCCAGGTCCGAGCGTGCCCCGCCAGCACACCGAGCACCTCCAGCGAGTACAGAACATTGCTGAAGCCGTTGGGCGGAACCCCGGGTAACCCGGCGGTTCCGTTTTGTGCACCGTTCATTCCCAGGAGGAAGTCCGGCCAACTAGGGAAGTTTACCTGACCGTAGTATTCTTCCCCGCGGTTATTCAAATACGCTCTAGTAATTGCGCCGCCAAAACGAAGACTATGCCGGCCACGTACCCAGGCAATGTTGTCCTCGACGTTGAAAAGATCTTGTGCAAAAGGGAAGTAGAAACCGGGGTTGAAGTTATCGGACCCGGCGATGGTCACCGATGGCTTGTCGTCATTCTGGGCGGAAGTGTTCACGCCCACGCCGGAAAAAGTGAATGGAGAATGCGGTGTCGTAAGAGAAGAGATTCGATCGTAGCCCAACCGAACTTGATTAAAGAGATTCGTCTTGAAGACGTATGTGTCGGTCAGCGAGGCCACCAGATAGTTCAGGTCATCTGTCGAAGGAGCGCCCGGCAGATTGCCGCCACCAGCGAAGGGATTTGTAGTGTTGCTGAGCGCCCCAAAAAATCGGCCCTGGATCGTGTTCTTCGGTGACTGCAAGAAATCAAAATTCCCCATGTACTGATTCTCGTTGAAGCTGGCAGGCACACTCAGAGAGACCAAGTCGTCTGCCGGGTTGGCAGTCGGAAACAGATACTGTCCGTTGGGCAACTTAACCTGCAGCAGGTCGAGTGCGACGGGGTTAATGTTGGATCCGTCAGCGGCGATAGCCGGTCCGAATCCAGGAGGGCCAAAAATATATTGGAGTCCCTGCTGCCCCGCAAAAAGCGCCCCGACTGAAGCTGCGGAACGATCGTTTGTAGTGAGTGGAGAAAAGAATGTTTGGCGGCCCGACACACCATTGATCTGCCGGGTGCCCTGATACGAGCCGAAGAAAAGCAGTTTGTCCTTGATGAGCGGCCCGCCAAGCGTGCCTCCAAATTGGTTCTGCTTCAGTTCCGGCCGCGGCACGCCGTTCTGCTTGAGAAAAAAGTCGTTCGCATTGAGTACATCGTTCCGCCAAAATTCGAAAACGTCGCCATGGAAAGCATTCGAGCCCGTTTTCGTCACCAGGGTCATATTCGCCCCGGCATCGCGGCCATATTCCGCATCGTACATTCCCGTCTGGACTTTAAACTCCTGGATCGTATCGGGGTTGGGGATGGGCACACCGAAACCCGAGGCGTCGTAATCGTTAACGTCCACCCCATCCATTCGAAAATTGATGTCGCTGGCGCGTGCACCATTGACGTTTTGCCCTTGCCCTTCTGTAGTGGGAATCTGTCCACCGCTTCCACGCCCTAGTTCCGTTGCTTGCGTCACGGCGGCGATAACCCCCGCCGAAAGGGTCATGATCTGGGTGAAATTCCGATTTACCAGCGGAAGAGCCTCGACCTGTTCGGGAGCGACCACATCGCCGAGCGCATTGGTGCTGGTTTCGACCACCGGAGGAATTCCCTTCACTTCGACGGCTGTCGGTGCGCTGCTTACCTTGACGGTGACGTTCTCGACGTTCGTCTCGGTTACTGCGATCACCACTGAAGAAACGATGGTGCGACCGAAACCCTCCGCATCGATGTCGACCCGATAATGCCCTGGTGGAAGCAGCGGCACAGTGTAGGCGCCGTCCGCGCCCGTTTTCACAGTCCGTACCTCGTTCGTTCTCTCGTTCGTCACGCTAACATTTGCATTTGAGACCACCCGACCTGAAGGATCAGTAACCACTCCTCTGAGAAGGCCCGTCACGGAGGTTTGAGCCCGCCCTGTTGGGCAAGGGCCCAGAACCGCGATGAACAAAAGCGTGAGCGGTAACAAATCTGCGGCCCAGAAGCGGAATCCGATTTTCGTTGTCGGCTTAGGTTTCATGGCTATATCCGTCGGTGCCCCGTGAACACGCCAACTATCCCGTATTATCGGAAGCGTTCCGACCAGGGGACATTCATTTTTCCGAGAGACGACTCTGTAAACAGCATACTTGCCATCGCCGAAATCTAAACGGGCAAATTATCGCAATCCTGCTATCGATTGTCGACGAAAAGCTGAATGGCATACGAGGAAGCACTCCGGGGTAGAATGTGCTTGACGATGACAACTCGAGCGCACACGCCGACAAGAGTCGCGATGGCGCGACTTGTTTTGGGCGCAGTAAGCCTGTTGGTAGCGGTGTGTCCACGCGCTCCCGCGTTAGACCCGTCGCTCGAACTCACTCAGTACACGCACACGGCATGGACGGCGCCCGAGGGTTTGAAGGGCAGCACTCGTTCCGTCGTCCAGACGCCTGACGGTTATCTTTGGCTGGGCACGGAATTTGGCTTGGTTCGCTTCGATGGTGTGCGATTCGTCCCTTGGAGTCCGCCACCCGGCCAGCGTCTCCCGAGCAGCAATATCTTAGCGCTTTTAGCCGCACGCGATGGCACTCTGTGGATCGGTACCCTCGATGGGCTGGCAAGTTGGAAGGACGGCAAGCTGATCCTGTACCCCGAGATTCATGGAGGAGTATTTGCTCTCCTCGAGGACCACGAGGGAATGGTGTGGGCTGGAGGCGCGAAGCTTTGCGCGATTCGGAGTGGAAGGGTTGAGTGCGAGCAAGCCGGGGGTAATGCGGGCACGGGTTTGTATTACCGCTATGGTAATCGTGGAATCGGTGTGTTTTCCTTATATGAGGACACCAACGGCCGTCTCTGGGCCGGAACGGAGTCAGGCCTGTGGCGGTGGAAGCCCGGTCCTCCGCGACTGTATCTTCCGAAAACAATCGACAGCCAACAAACACTGGTTCAAGGAGAGCACGCGGCATCCATAACTTTCGCAACCAGCACTGGCCTGGAACAGGTCACCGATAACAAGGTGGAGGACTACAACCTTCCGGGCGTGCAGCCCTTTATACCCTTTAAGCTGCTCCGGGATCGCGATGGGGCTCTGTGGATTGGAACTTTAGATCAAGGGTTGTTGCGTGTTTACCACGGAACGACGACCCGGTTCGCGCTGAGGAACGGCCTAACCAGCGATCTGGTCACGGCTCTTTTTGAGGACCGCGAAGGCACCATTTGGGTGGGCACAACAAATGGGGTGGACCGCTTCCGCGAACCCGTCGTTTCCACGATCTCTGGGCACCAAGGATTAACTAGTCCGGCCTGGTCGGTGCTCGCAGCCCGCGACGGTAGCATCTGGGTCGGCACCTTGAATGGACTGGACAGGTGGAATCGAGGACGTGTGACTGTCTATCGCGCCCCCACCCCATCGAAATCCCACGGAGATGCGAACGGAGTCGCCCGTGAAATCCTGGATGCCGGACTACTTGACAACTATATCGGTTCACTCTTCGAAGATGAACGCGGTCGCATTTGGGTGACCAGCCAAAAGGGAGTTGTGTGGTTTGAGAATGGCAGGTTTACTCGCGTGAGTGGCGTACCTCTCGGATCTGCGAACGCGATCATTAGTGATCAGCATGAGGGTGTCTGGATCAGCTATCCCGGACACGGTCTATTTCATGCAGTCGACCGGAGGGTAGTCGAATCGGTAGCCTGGCCATGGGCGAAAGAGGGGAATGAACCAAGCCTTGTCGCGACCATACCCGATCCAGTCAAGGGTGGACTGTGGCTTGGATTTCTCGACGGAGGCATTGCGCATTTCAAGGATGGCCAAATCGATAAAACCCTTACCCGCAAGGATAGCCTCGCTTCGGACCAGATTTGGAACCTTCAGGTTGATGGCGAAGGTACAATTTGGGCCGCAACGCAAGGCGGTCTGAGTCGAGTCAAGGACGGTGGTGTTGCCACGCTAAACACCAAAAACGGACTCCCTTGCGATGCCGTTCACTGGGTCATGCAGGACGATGCTTCTTCCTTCTGGCTGTACACAGCCTGCGGTCTGCTACGTGTCGACCGGACCGAAATGGAAGCGTGGGCATCGGACCAAAAACATAAAGTCCGCAGCACGATCTTTGATGGCAGTGACGGGGTCAGAGTACATGCATTGCTGACTAGTTACGCCCCAGTCGTGACTAAGTCGGCAGATGGAAAACTGTGGTTCGTGCATTCGGATGGCACTAGTGTCATCGACCCACGCAACCTCCGATTCAATAAAGTTTCTCCACCGGTCCATGTTGAGCAGATCACCGCAGATGGAACGACATATGCTCCTACTGCCGGTCTAGTGCTGCCGCCGCGAGTTCGGAACCTTTGGATTGATTACACAGCTCTAAGTCTGGTTGCACCAGAGAAGGTGCGCTTCCGCTTCAAACTCGAAGGACAGGACCAGGACTGGCGCGAAGCGGTGAACGTCCGGCAGGTGCAGTATTCGAATCTTGCCCCAGGCAACTACCGATTCCGCGTAATCGCCAGCAACAACAGCGGGGTGTGGAACGAGGAAGGCGCGTCTCTGGACTTCGCGATTAGGCCCGCCTACTACCAGACAAACTGGTTCCGCGCGCTGTGCGCGGCCGCTTTCCTCGCACTGGTTTATGCGGCTTATCGATTCCGCGTTCGACAATTGCGGCGCCAGGAAAAGAAGCTGCGGGATGTGGTTGAAACCATTCCGACATTTGCTTGGACCGCTCTGCCTGACGGATCCATCGACTTCGCCAATCGCAACTGGAAGAAGTATTCGGGTTTATCCACCGAGAACACCACCGGCTCAGGTTGGGAAGCCGCGGTTCACCCGGAAGACCTGAAGCGACATGGGGAGAAATGGCGCGCCGCGGTAACAAACGGCGAGCTGTTCGAACACGAGGTGCGCTTCCGGCGCGCGGACGGCGAATATCGCTGGTTCCTGGTGCGCGCTGTGCCGCTGCGGGATGCGCAAGGCAAAATCGTGAAGTGGTACGGTACCTCGACAGACATTGAAGATCGCAAGCAAGCCGAACAAAGATTCCGCGAACTGCTGGAGTCGGCGCCCGATGCGGTGGTGGTAGTGAATCGTGAGGGCAAAATTGTTTTGGTGAACAAGCAAATGGAGAAGCTGTTTGGCTATCAGCGACAAGAGGTATTGGGAAACGAAATTGAGATGCTGATACCTGAACGGTTCCGGAGCAAGCATCCGGGACTCCGCACGGGTTTTGTTGCCGACCCTCGCGCGCGCCCAATGGGGTCCGGGTTGGAACTGTATGGCCTGCATAAAGAAGGAGGGGAGTTTCCCGTGGAGATCAGCCTCAGCCCGCTTGAAACCGAGGAAGGCGTGCTGATTTCCAGCACCATTCGCGATATCACGGACCGCAAGCGTGCCGAGGAAAAGATTCGTCAAAGCGAGGAGGAGTTGCGACAACTGGTTGATGTGATTCCCCAGCAAGTCTACGTTTTTGACGCGGATTGGAGTCCGCTTTTTGCCAACCAACGAGAACGGGAATACACCGGCCTGACTATCGAAGAGGCGAAGTCGAAAGACGTCTTTGCCAGAAAGTTTCATCCCGAAGATCTGAGGAAGCTAGAGGCCGTTCGTGAGCGCGCACTTTTAGAGTCTGTCCCTTGTGAACTGGAGGCACGAATAAGGGGAAAAGATGGGCAGTATCGCTGGTTTTTGATCCGCGACAATCCATTGCGGGATGAGCAGGGCCGCGTCCTTCGCTGGTACGGAACGCGAACTGACATTGAGGATCGCAAGCGCGCCGAAGAGACTGCTCAGAAGATCGAGAAAGAGCTTCGCGATGTGATCGAAACCATTCCGGTGATGGCGTTTACCACCTTGCCTGACGGTTCCAACGCTTTTGCGAACCGGCGTTGGCGGGAATACACCGGATTGTCGGGGGAGAACACGTCCGGCTCAGGCTGGCAATCTGTAGTACACCCGGAAGACGTCGAACGACATGTGGAGAAGTGGCGCGCGTCCGTTGCGACTGCAGAACCTTTCGAAGATGAGGCGCGTTTCCGTCGCGCTGACGGGGACTATCGGTGGTTTCTCGTCCGTGCTGTTCCACTTCGCGACGAGAACGGAAACATTCTCAAATGGTACGGAAAACTGACGGACATTGAAGATCGGAAGCGCGCCGAGGAAGCGCTGCGGCGCAGCGAAGCGTATCTGGCGGAAGCACAGAGGCTGAGCCACGCGGGCAGTTGGGCTTATAAAGCTGGAGGAGGTCCTGTGTATTGGTCGGAAGAAAATCTCCGAATCTGGGGATTTGATCCGAAGCGGGGCGCCCCTGACCTCGAAACAGTGCATCAACGGATGCATCCAGAAGATCGTGACAGAGAGGTCGAATACGCCAAGAATGCGACGCGGGCCGGTCGAGACTTCGTCCAGGAATTCAGAATCGTGCTACCCGACGGAAACGTAAGACACATTCAGGCGGTCGGCCATCCGGTCCTTAGTGCGAGCGGAGAACCGATTGAAGTGTTGGGAACCCACGTCGACGTGACCGAACGCAGGCGCGCCGAGGAAGCATTACGCCAGGCTCAGGCAGCACTCGCGCACGTTACACGGTTGACGACCATGGGCGAAATGACGGCTTCCATCGCACATGAAATCAATCAGCCGCTTTCAGGCATTGTAAGCAACGGCAGTGCCTGCCTGCGTTGGCTGGCAGGAGATTCGCCCAACCTGGAGGAAGCCCGGGAATCTGCCCGCCGCATCGTCCGCGACGGGAAGCGAGCTGGGGAAGTGATCGCCCGAGTTCGGGCTCTGGCAAGAAGAGCTGGTACACCTTCGGGCAAGCTGGACATCAACCAAACTATTCGGGAGATCCTCGCCCTCGTCGGGGACGAAGCAAAAGGAAAGGGCGCAATAGTACGAACGCAATTTGCGGATGACCTTGCCGCCGTTCTAGGCGACCGAGTGCAGTTGCAGCAGGTAGTGCTCAACCTGATCATGAACGGCATCGAAGCCATGAGTAGCGTTGAGGGACGGCCACGGGAACTGGTCATAACCACTCGCAACATTGAGGATGAGCAGGTGCTAGTTACGATTCAGGATTCAGGGACGGGTCTGGAGCCACAGAACCTGGACAAAATCTTTGATGCCTTCTACACCACAAAACCAGCGGGCCTGGGCTTGGGACTCTCCGTTAGCCGGTCGATTGTGCAGAAACATGGAGGCCGGCTGTGGGCGGCGGCCAATGACGGACCGGGTACGACCTTTCATTTTACCCTTCCGAAGTCCGACGAGGAGCCATCCATTGCCGCCGTCTGAGGCACTTATCGCTGTGGTGGACGACGACCCGTCAGTTCGGGAATCTCTAGAAAGTCTGATTCGTTCTGCCGGGTTGAGGGTCGAGGCGTTTGCCTCTGCGCAGGAGTTCCTGGCTCGTCCCCAGGTCGACGCGCCGAGTTGTTTGGTGTTGGACTTACAGCTGCCGGGTTTGAGCGGGCTCGACTTGCAGAAGCAGTTGGCCGACGTCAACCTTGAGATTCCCATAGTTTTCATTACCGGTCATGGTAACGTCCCCGCTTCGGTACAGGCGATGAAGGCGGGAGCGCTTGAGTTTCTCACCAAGCCATTTGCCGAGGAAGACCTGCTGCGCGCAATTGAACAGGCGATAGAACGCGACCAGCGTGCACGCCAGCGGCACTCCGAGATCAGTGACTTGCGGGCTCGGTATGAATCGCTAACCCCGCGCGAGCGGGAAGTAATGGAGCAAGTGGTTGCTGGCCTGCTCAATAAACAAGCTGCTGCCGAACTCAAGATAACCGAGTTCACGGTGAAGGTTCATCGCGGGCAGGTTATGCGAAAGATGCATGCCAATTCTTTGGCGGATCTGGTTAGAATGGCGGAGAAGCTGCGGACCAGCAGCGAGAAAATGTTGTAAGCTCCGGCCGCGCCGCAACTTGCGGCCTTACACCAAGGTGCAATAGATTTTCTCTTCCCACTACCGCTAAATATGTGTCAATGCCGCCGCTTATATCAGTGGTCGACGACGACGCTTCTGTCCGCGAATCCCTCGAGAGCTTGATCCGGTCTATTGGATTTGCGGTCAAGGTGTTTGCTTCCGCCGAAGAGTTCCTGAATTCGCCTCGTGTGCTTGAAACAAACTGCTTAATCTTGGACGTGCGCCTGCCGGGAATGGATGGAATCGAACTCCACCGTCACCTCTTGGCGAAGAAATGGAAGGTGCCGGTCATCTTTATCACCGCCCATGCCTCTGAGGAACACTTACGTTCGCAAGCTCTCCGGAATGGCGCGGTGGATTATTTGATCAAACCGTTTACTGAGGAAGCGTTACTGAGTGCAGTCGATGTAGCCCTGAGTTCGAAATCGAACGGGACGAAAGACCCCTAGTCCAAGGAGTTCCAATGGACGATATCGGTGCTGTGATCTACATTGTGGACGACGATGCGTCAGTGCGCGAAGGAGTGGCAAGTCTGGTCCGCTCCGCAGGATTGAACGCACTTACCTTCACATCGGCGCATGAGTTCCTCAGTACCTCGCGACCCGAGGTGCCGAACTGCCTGGTACTGGATGTGGAGCTTCCGGGCCTGAGTGGACTCGACCTCCAGCAAGAGCTCACGAAGGCGAATGTCCGGATCCCGATCATTTTTCTCACTGGCCGCGGCGACATACCGATGTCGGTGCAAGCGATAAAAGCGGGTGCAGTGGATTTCCTGACGAAGCCGTTTGACGACGAGGATCTCTTGCATGTGATCCGGCAGGCTATTGCTCGCTACCGCACGCCTCAGCAGCAATGTCGAACTTCTGTCTCAAAGACGAACATGAAGGAGTTTTATCCCTTCCTGCTGGATACCATTAACGAGTGCCTATGGCTTCAAAAGGTTGGTGAAGATGACGAGAAGATTCGGCTCACTCCCAAGGGCTTTGCTGTCCTGCGGTATTTGGTCGAGCACGCCGGACGGCTGGTGACGCAGAGCGAACTGCTCGAAGCTGTGTGGCCGGAAACCTTCGTGCAGCCGGAAGTGTTGAAAAGTCAAATCCTCGACATTCGCCGCGCGCTCGGGGACGATCCGAAGCATCCTCAATTTATCGAAACCCTTCCCCGAAGAGGATACCAGTTCATCGCTTCAATTAAGGCCGCGTCATCTGAAGTGTCGGTTGGCCTGCAACAGCCATCGCCGAGGCTGGTTGGCCGGAATGCGCCGCTAGCGCTGCTGAGTCGAAGCCTGCAAACTACAATGCGAGGACAGCGACAGATCGTGTTTGTGACCGGCGAGCACGGTATCGGGAAAACGGCACTCGCAGACGAATTCCAACGCGAGGCAGTCTTGATTGCGCCGACCGTCCGTATGGGTCGAGGGCAATGCGTGGAAGGATACGGGAGCAAGGAACCTTACTACTCGATTCTCGAAGCGCTAGGTCAAATGTGCCGTGGATCTGATGGTGAGTCGGTGGTGCACATACTTGCGGAACAGGCACCCACATGGCTAGTACAACTTCCCGGGTTCGTGACACAGAAACATCGACAGAAGCTCCCGATGGAGATGTTGGCCGTGGCACGCGAGCGGATGGTGCGGGAGATTTGCGAGGCGTTGGAGACGATTGCATCCCAAACGCCGCTCTTGCTGGTCATCGAGGATCTACATCTTGCGGATCAGTGCACGGTTGATCTGATTTCCTCGTTGGCTCGCCGTCGCGAATCAGCCAAACTCATGCTCATCGGCACCTGCCGGCCCGTGGACCTGGCGTTTTCTGAGCATTCCTTGAAAGTACTGAAGCAGGATCTGCTGGTTCATCGCTTGTGCCAAGAGATCGCTCTAGAGCCACTCGGAGAAGCGGACCTGGCAGAGTACCTCGTTGCTGAGTCGGCAGGGGCGGTGCCACCCGAAGGCCTGGCCCAATTACTTTATCGTCATACTGCAGGCAATCCGTTGTTCCTGGTGGCAGTCCTTGACCACATGCAGCAACGGGGTTTCATCAGTCACGACAAGGTAAATTGGAGAATCCACGTTCCTGTTGAGAGCATTGGTCTAGAGGTACCAGAAACTCTGCGCCAGATGATCGAGGCCCAGATCGACCGCCTCAGTCCTGATGAACAGCTAGTACTGGAAGTGGCGAGCCTTGCAAGCGTCGGCGATTCCCGGTTCGCGGTCGTACCCGGAGCCGCGGCTGCAGAACTGGAACCGGAAACTTTTGAATGCTTGTGTGAAAAACTCGTGCGACAGCATGGCATTTTACGTGTCGGTGAACCCGAGAAGGTGCCAGACGGAACGGTCTCTGCATGCTACGAGTTCGTGCATGCGCTTTACCGCGAGGTCTGCTGCGATCGAATTGCTCCGGGACGCAAAGCGAAGCTGCACACGCGACTGGGACAGTGGGTCGAGGTCTTGACTCAACCGAGCCAGAGCACGCCTTGGCTGGCCCGTCATTTCGAAGAGAAGAGAGTGGGGGAGATCAACGACCCCATTTACACCACGAAACCAATGCTTTGAAAGATTTCCGAGGAAGCAAACGTCGAAGAGCGAGACCGAGCATTCGCGACACTGTGCTCGCCCGCCGAAAACCAAGTTGCCCGAAATAGAAGACCTGATCCCGAAGAAATCAGCGCCCATTAAGCGTCCAATAGAATGTGGAGTTGATCGTCTTTGTGAAGTTTTAGAGGTTCGATGTGCCATTCGCGCCTGCTAATTTGTTGGTTTTGTTAGGCGGCCCTGAGTTCGAATCCCACTGTTTGGCAAGTCATTGATCGTTGGGGAAGGGGGACGTTGGACAGCGTGTATGGGCAAACGATCGAAACCAAGGCATCTGCCCATGATCCTCACTGCGGTCAGTGCTAATCCGCTGTGTCCTTGTTGTGTCCTTCGCAACTAGATGCCGTTCGATTTCGCCAACTTTTCCAACGCTTTTCGAAAACCGTCCATGCGGGTCTTTTGATCGTTAAGTTATTGTGACGGCTGCAGTTGTAAACGCTGTAGCCACAGTGGGAAACATAACTCTTAATCAGTTACGCAACATTTGGCTATGAGTGCGTTTCTGTCCCGCTTTCGTACAAAAGCTCGAGGACATGAATCTTCCCGTCAGCCATTTTCCGAGGGAAAGGGGTATAAGAGCAAAGGTGGCGGATTCATTTTGGAGCGGGCCCAATCTGGGTCCGATCTGGGTCCAATAAGCTGACCCAAGAGTTCCTCGGAGTTCCCTTAAAGGATTAAGAACGGGCTGTCAGTACCGTTGATTTCCAATAAGTTACATCGGCCAGTGACTCTGTCACGGCAGAGGCCGCGGGTTCGAGTCCCGTCGTCCCCGCCATTCATTCCAAAGCAGTTGTGACTGAATGGCTCTCAAACTCCGATCCACAATCCAATCCACCCTATTCACTGCACCGCCTCCGAGACGCCGACAGCATCAAGGAATGTGCCTTGGGCCGCGCGCGTTTCCCCACTGTCCGCCCGTGCGTAGAGTTGCAACGTCGTCTTCACGTTAGCGTGACGCAGCAAGCCCTGCACGGTCTTCGGGTCGGTTTTCGCCTTCGACACAAGCCAATTACTGAGGGAGTGCCTCAGGTTGTGCAACCCGAACCGCTTACCCTCTGGTATTACAACGCCGGCCGCAATCGCCGCGGGACGCAAATAATCCGCGACGAAACTGCACGCGCACACTGGAACCTTCCCGTTCGTCGCCAGCGAGGGGAACATGAAATCTGTTTCCTTCGCGTGCGGCGTGAGACGGTGCCACTCACGCAGATGCCCGGCTAGCAACGGGTGCATCGGGACGAAAGAGTCAGATGCTTCGTTCTTTGTCTGGCCGTCCGCACCTTTGGCCCATCGCTTCGAGACGCGGATGCGGTTTTCGATCCAGAGAACATCTGACCAGCGCAGCGATAGAAGTTCCGACGCGCGGAGCGCAGTTGCAGCGCAAGTGAGCACCAGAGCGTAATGCAATCGACTCTTCATGCCTAGCAAGATCGTGAGCGTCTGCTCGGGCGTTATGTCGATCGCACGGTAGTCAGATTTACAGCGGGTTTCGACGTGTTCCACTGGGTTCTTTGTGACGAGCTCGTGGAGCAAGCCGACCTTATACGCCCGCCCCATAATCGTCCGTATTTTGGCGATAGTGGGCCAGGCCAAAGGATCCGGGGTGCGAGTGTTGAGCGATTTCAGCCATCGCTGAATATCGAGTGGTTTGATGTCGTCCGCGATCGAATCACCCCATCTTGGAATGAGGTAATGCCGGACGTAGTGTTGGACGATCGGGATTGTTGTTTCCGACTTCTCGCGGGCTGCATCCTCCCCGAAGTCGGCCTTTAGGTAATGCTCCGCGAGAGCCGCAAACTTGATACGGCCGGTTGGTTCCTCTGCGTTGATCCGAACGAGCAACCCGAGGCGATCTACCTCACGCCAAGCATCGGACTCTGCCGCAAAGTTCGAAACGAGCCCGACGATTTCGGTGTTCTCCACGCGTTCCCCGTTTGGTTTCTTCGTTCTGTACCGCAATAGCCAGGTCTCCCCGCCTTTGCGGCGCACTCTTCTCAAACATCCTCGCTGATAGGCCATGCCTCGATTTCTCCTGTTCATTCAGCGGGGACTGCCGAGGCCATGCTACCGCTTCGGGGTGCCGACGTGGTATTGCCGAGGGAGTAACCCCCAGTGATCGCTTGGGAAATTTCAGATAGACGAAAGACCCAGACTCTGCGTTTCGAGCCCGTCCCGAGCGCATACGCGCCACGGAGACCCAGCCGAGCCATTACGAGGAGATGACGTCGACTGACAGAGAGAAACTTCGCGGCATCTTCTGCGGAGACGAACGGTTCGACGCTTTGCATTGGCAACCTCGCGGTGCCCCTTGGAAACGCCACGATTGGGAAATCGCGCGCGCCTGGTTGGTTGAAAATCTGTTCCTTGCTTTGCGCCTCGGGCGGCCCGCTGGTTTGCGAGCCGCCCATTCGCCGCGGGGAATGTGGGTAACCCGCGGGAAACTTCTTCCGCACACAAGGCCGGGCAGCTTTGTTTCAATCGGACGAGAGTTGCGCCCTGTCAGCGGATCTCCCGCTGCACTCATTCGCTACCCGGCCACGTCGCCGGAGAAAATTCAATGTCGCACAGTCGACTGGATGCGTGGTTGCATTGCAGCGCGCACCGCCAAGATTGTATTTACGCGTCGGCCGCATTCCATGAGGTCGCAAGTTGAATCCACCATCATGTTGGCGGGGTCAATGTCATGACTAGCGCAAATCAACTGAATCGCCTCTAACTCCTGTGGGCTGCGAAGATCATCCATGACTTTTTCCTCCAACTTACCACCTTACGATTGTGACAACCGGAAACCTTCCGCCAGCAACCGGCGGAGTTCGTATTCGCTAATTCTGTTCGAGCGGCCCAACTTAACGTAAGAAATCCGACCCTCCATGAGCCACTTCCTAACGGTGTGGTCCGCAACGCTAAGGGCGTGGGCGACTTCACTTACTTTCAACAGCCGCCCGGCAACGGGGATTGTATATGCCTCAGTCATAGTTACTAACTCAGCGCTGCATCAGTGATAGCCGCGAAGGCCGCGGGTCTAGGTAAGAGAACATCGACCAAAGACAGGCTTGTGATTTCCACCATGCCTCTCTTCTTCGACGTAAACGGGTCAACTACTACCTCGAGTACGCCCCATTCGGCGAGAATAAGTTCGCTCCACACGCCGGCAATGATCGCGCTAAGTGTTCCGATGGCACTTCCCTTTGAGAGTGTCGACGGGCAGTTATTGGAGACATAGGACGGACGCCCCAACAACCCGTCATCACCCCAAACGGCGCGTGAGCCCGTTCCGTTGATGAATGTTTTGCGGAGAAGTTTTCGGATATTCGGCGTGCTCAAAAACCCGATGTTATCGTCGGCATTGCTATTAGCGGTAGCCGCTTCTAAGTCGCAGATGTTCGCGTAGCTTGGGACTCCACCGCTTGCGCCGATCGCGACGGTTGAAATGCCAGGATTCAGGAGCAAGCCAGTGGGCTGACCCGCAGAACCGCTCCCAATGATCGCAGCCGCGTCGAACGCCTCAGCGTGAGATTTCGTAAGGTCCAATTTGAGGCGGTTTTCAAGATCCACGTTGCCTGCGGCCTGCTGGAGCAGTTGGCGACTTGCCGAGGTAGTGCTTTGTAGGGTGTGCGGAGTTCCGGTAATTGCGCCGAAACTCGGGTCGGTCTGACTAACATCCGAGCCGCCGTTCTCAATAACCCACGAGGCGGTTGTGGTGGCGGTCTCGGTTGGGATCTGGAGAGAGTATTTAAGGTTAGGGAGAAAAGATGCTCCCAGTTGGACAACGCGCATCTGCGCGCGCAATGCGTCGATGTAATCGAGGACCTTCCGTTGTTCGGTGTAAGCTCCCGCGGCGTTGCTTTTGGAATCCAACCCACTCGCCTGTGGCTGTAGTCGGGTTGGGATAAAAATTGAATTATTGGTGCGGACCGGTCGCCCAAGTTTTGCGGCCAGAGTTTCGCTAACCTCACGCTCGAACGACTTTTCTTTCGGTTCGTCGGCGCTTAGGATCGCCCGCGCGACGGAGTATCTCTCCACCTCGGCGCGTGTAAAACTTAGTTCCAAATTCCGATCGTTCTTCGCTTGCTTCGCTGAAATCATTTTCTTGTTCTCTCCTACTGCCCGCAGAGTGCTTCACAACCAAAAAAACGGTCAAGTGAATTCAGGAACGACGGGGAACAAACTCTCGCTCCCCGCCGCGCCTCGAGTTTCTTCACTGTCCGTTTAGTAATGGGCTGTCCAGCCCGGCATCTTTGATGATGCGATTGATGGCCTCCTGAAGGGTTTGTTCAATCGCCTTGGGGTCGGAGAGTCCGGCCAGTTTCGGCGCTAACTCGTCCGACAGTTTGGCTAGCCTCCAGCCGAGTTTGATACCCGTGTTCAACGTCCGGTTCATTGCAGCTTCGACTTCTTGCTCTGCCTCAGTTTTTCTTTTCTGCATTAGTCCTCCCTTTCACATCCGCTCCCTTTGGAAATGCCTCTTTCGGGAACTGGAACTTTGCAGCAGCCTTGGCGACCTTCGCGGTACACGCCGCGCAGAGCGCGATCTCCGGCCCCGAGTGCATCACTCCGGCCAGTTCGCGGAGAATTTCCTTCCGGGCGCGTGTTGCGGCCATGAATACCGGACGCTTCACCGCATCGTCGCTGATTTCCTGCACCGCCCGCGTCGGCACCTGCAACACAATCGATCGCAAGATCATCACGATTCTCGTCAGGTGATCCACGGCGTAGTCGACGGTGACGTACTTTCCCGATCGCATTTCGAGTTCGAGTTCGCGCAGACGCGCAAGTGCACCTTCCTTGCGCCGGATCGCCTCGCTCAACGTCATGCCGACCGCGGTGTCCGGCCTGCCATGCGACGCATCGCCGGAGAGGATCCGGTCCACTTCCTCGGAGTCGAATAGCCCGTCTGGGCCAGGGCCTAGGCCATTCCGTTTCAGAAGTGCCCCCATTGCCTGCTTTGTCGTTCCCCTTAAATCCGCGAGCTCCGATCTATTCATCCTTGGCATCGTCTTAGTTCTCCAAAAGTAAACATTGGTTTTTGATAAATCGCTCTAATTCGTGTTCGCCGCTGCGCCAGACCCCCAAGCGCGACCGGTCGTTACAGTACCTTTTGAATCATAGACTTACACGCATGACATGATGTCTTGCATGTATTCGCTCACGCCTACGGCTTCATCTCGGCGTTCTCGTTCTTCTCGCGTAGCGCTTCTGCTTCCCACTCGGCGATTTGCTGTTTCCGCCGCACTTGCTCTGCCTCCACCCGTAGCCTGTCTTGTCGGCAGTTAACCAATTCCCAGATTTGCGAGATGGCAGGAAAGAACGGCGAATTACGCCGGTGCTCTTGGAATGCCCATTCAACGACTTCCTTCGGGGTATCCGCGAACTCGCGCAGAAACTCCTGGTTGAGTCGGTCGTCAACTTCAGTTTTCGAGTTCACCGCCGTCACATAGAGCTCGTTGAGCATGGTAAGCGAGTGCGGACTCAATGAGGGTTTGACGATTGCGGAGGTTCCTTGCCGATGCAGTGCTAACTTGTCCTGTGACATGACTGATGTCCTTTTCTGATTTGGATTTTCCGTATCGGTCCACTGGACCACCTATGTATTTCCCGAGGTTAGACAACCACATCCGCGGCCGATCTGCGGTGATCCCGTCGCTGGCGAAACGGTTGCTGACCATCGTCCGCAGTTGCTCAATACTCCATGACGGGTTTGCCTCGAGAAGTTTCTTGAGGCTTCGTCCTTCGCTTCCGTCCCACTGGCACGTGATTTGAAAGCGGTTTTTGTGCTCGGCTTTTATGAAACTTTCGATGGCATGGTGCCTACCATCCGTCGCGTTAGCGACGACAAGGGTTAAAGGGTTTGTATTGTCTTTAGGGTTAGTGTATTTAGGGAGGAGAATTTGTGAATCTTGTAACTCGCATCCCTTGTTATCGTTAGCAACTTTGGTTTCATGATTTATCATGAAACGGTTGCATGATCTTTGCCAATTATCATGCAACGGTTGCATGATCTGTGGGTCACATTCGCCAACGGTTTCATGATCTTTATCCGTGACCTGTTCCGACTTTCTGGCCATCGCTTCGACCGTGTGCTGGAGTGCATTCCGCGCGACTAACTGTCTAATTTCTAATTCCGACATATTGCCGCGGTGGTCTATCACCGGATCCGGCGGCGCATCGATCGTCAGAGGGTTTTGCATGTTCACAAAAAAGTCGGCATGAGCCTGGTGAACTTGTGTCATGAGGCGAATAGCCGCGCCGGCGCCGAGCAGCATCGAAAACGCAAACGATGCCGCCTCTAGGGATTCTCTTGATCCCGGAAGTAGCACCTCGATTTCGGGTGCTACACGTCCGCCGTCCCGCGCTGACCTTCCTTCCTGTCGCGTCCACCACCGGACATTCTGCGGTTGAACGATTCCGGCCAAGGTGAAGTCCCGCATCACGTAGCGATAGACCCGCTCCGTGTACAGATATCGACAGAGAATTTTCTTGGTTGGAGCATCGATTCGACCGGTTGGGCTGCGCTTGGCAAATGAGTGCAGGAGTGAGAAGAGATCCTGGTGCGCTCGGCGCGTTGGAAACATGCGCACTCCAATGTCGCGCCAGTCTCCGTAGCTGTATCCGTACAGTGTAAAGTTTCTCGGTGTTGCCCGGCTTTCGCCGATCGGGTTATCATCCACTCGTCACTTCCTTTTTTGGGCTCGGGATCCGACTCCCGGCCCATTCCTTTTTGGTGGGAATGGGCATCGCCCTATAGCCGCTACATCGCCTCGCGTGCGGGACTTCGGTTAAGACTTAATTGTCCGGTCCAGCCGCGGCCATCTTACCGTCGTGAACCACTACAGGAGGTCGTGCCGGTGTTACTCGCCGGCCGATTGCCGCAGACTTCTTTTTCGGTTTCTTCGCCATTCTCACTCCTTTACTTGCCCCGCTCGAAACAGCCGAGCCACCTCTTCGGGTTGGAATCGGACGCTTCCCCCGATACGTAGACACTTCAACACTCCAATGCGGGCCCAGTAGTAGACACTGTCTGTGCTTACGCTGAATGTCCGCGCCAGGTCGTGCGCCGTCAACAGTCGATAGTGGAGTTTTTGTGGTCGTCCCATGACTGGCCTTTTACACCGATTCAAGAAATTGCGTCAAACGATAATGTTTATGCGGGTCTGCGTGTTCTCTTCACGGAGTTTTCCACAGACGTGTAACGCTCCGTGCTTGACCCTGTTCCTGTACGGTTTGAGCGGTGTTACGCGGCACTCAGATGTGTGCCGCCTCCTGGTAAGTCGCGGGTTGGGAGCCCGCGATTAGTGACCCTACTACCCATCCCGTAGTCATTGTCAGTGACCGGCATCACATCGTGCGTTGCCGCCTTCCGTTCGGCCTTCTTGCGCGCAGCGTTTTCTTTCAGCCGTGCCGCTTTCTTAGCTTCACGCTCCAAACGTGCACATTCTCGACCTTCCAGAAGGGCCCAATGAGCCTCGTAATAAGCACGCCGCCGGCGCCAATAATCGCGAACAAAGTCCAGCCCAGGCACGTGTCGAGAATCGTCAAAGGTGCTACCGGTCTCCCGGTTGCCGTGAGCCCTTGGCAAGCCGCGCTCGCGGATTTCCTGCGGTGAATACCCAAGCCATCGGCAGCAAAACTCGAAGCTAAGCGCAAATTCCTTCCTTAACTCTTCTGGCGGAATTGCACCGCGCGTTAAGGTCCAGTCAGTCCGCGACTCAATATACTCGACGGCGTCGAGAGCATCCTGTGTGGGTTCGCCGCGATAGTTCGTTTCCAGTGCGGCCTCGAAGGCTTTCTGGATCATCCGCGTCATCAGGAGTAACGCGGCCAGAACATGGTCCGCCGGCCGCGATAGACCATATTCGTGTTTTTGCAGCGGGGGACGAGAGACTTGCGGACTAATGAAATATGCCAATCTAGCGCCTCGAGTTTTACGCTGAGATAGTTTCGGGTCTATTTCCTACGTTGGTTAACGTCGCGCCCGCTGATCGGAGCTCGCAGCCACGGCGCGCGCTACGGCGCGATTCTCGGTCGCGTGCATCGCGCCCACCAGTTCAGCCTTCTTAACCACGTCGCCGTCAATAACACTGCCCCTCATGTCGAAGTGCTGTACTATCTGCCCGCCAAGTGCGCCATTCGGAGTTATGGCCCCACTTACACCGGGAGTAAACAGTTCTGGTCCCGATTCGCCCACAATGTAGGACATTGAGGCATTCACAGGCCCTCCCGAAGCGCGCTGTCCCGCTAGCCCGGAGAAGAATGCCCCCAGAAATCCGCCATTGGCACCCCCGTACTGATCGGCCAGCGACTTGAAGACATACATCTGAAGAATCAGTTTTATGATGTCGGCGAGTAACGCCTTGAAAGTGCGTGACCACGAGCCCTCGAATAACGCGGCCTGTTCAATCGTTCGACCGATGTCACGGCCCAGTTCCTCGTAGTATTTCTTATAGGGCGACTTGTCCAGATCCGCCCCGGCCTTGATTGCAGCCGCCGCGAACTGATCCTGCGAGATGCGTCCTTGGTTCAGGATTTCGGTTAGGCCCGCGATCGTGTCGCTGTACTTCTGCGCGGCGGTGGCCGTATCGTCGTAAATCTTCTGCGCTTCCTTGATGGCGGCGGCTTGGTTGTTCTGTATGTTGTACAGATTCATCGCCGCATTACTTCCGGAGTAGAGCGGCATTGCCGGAGCGCCCAAGTCCGGCATCTTGGCGGGTTCCAGGTTGCGCAGCGGGTTCGCCTTGTCCGCCGCGACCTGCGCCTCAATCAGAGATTTCTGCTGCTGGAGTTGCGCTGTGTACTGATTGGCGATTGCATTGATTCCGGCGCGCTCATTTGCGACTTCGCGCCATTTCGCGATCTGCTCATTAATGGCGTCAATTTGCTTCTGGGCCGCGTTGTCCTTATCGAAAAATGCCTTGCTTGCCTTTTCTGCGGCGTCGATCGATGCAACCCACGCGGCGCGGGCGCGTGCCGCCGATTCTGCAAACTGTTCCTCATTCTTGTTTCTTTCGACTTGGAGTTCGCCTTGCCGGGCGATGGCCTTCGTCTCGTCGTCGTCCCAGTGCGCGCTTTCCTCGCGGAATTGCTTCGCCAAGCTGTAATTGCTATACAGTTGCGACACGCCACCGGTGAGACCACCAACCGAGAATGCCTGTCCCACCCCGTAGAATGGATCGGAAAAGTTATCCTTCGCGGCGCCAGCGGAGGCAGCAAGTTTCCGCACTTCGTCGAGACGTTTATAACCGTCCTCCAGCGTTTTGAATTGCGTGAAGATTTTGTCGTTGGCGGCGATAGCATCTTCCATGACTTTTTTTGAGCTTTCGCCATAGCCAGCCAGGGCGTCGGTCGCCTTTTTGATCGCCTCGGGAATGCGCATTGCCATTTCCGCGAAACCGATAGCGAGTCCCACAGGCAGCACTGCACTTAGCGCCCCTTGTAACAACTGGGACGATGCGACCGCGCGCAGCAATTCGCGGTTCATGCCCACGCCGATCTCTTCACTGAAAAGTTTCGCGGCCGCCCTAGCCTCGCGGAAGGATCCGCTGTTTGCTTCGACGGTGCGCTGCAAGGATTGCGTCGCCGCCTGAGCCGATGCGAATGCGGGCGAGGTTAGATCGACGGCGGTTATTGCTACTTTTACCTCTTGCTCTTGGGCCATGAAGCCAGATTCCCGCAAGTCGCCCGATTGTGGCAAGCCCGCCTAAATGGCGGGGATTTGTGCTCGGAAAAGCCAGCAGGTGCGTTATTTTTGAGGCTGATGTGGTACGTTTCCTCCGCAATTCATTTTCGGGAGGAACCCATGCCAACGAAGAAACCCCTGACGATTGTCCTCAGACCGCGGGACCGCCGACGCCTTGAGTTCACGATGCGCAAACACGGATTGAATCTCCAGACATTCCTTACGCGCTGGACATTGGCCGCAGTTGCAACTCTTGAAGGCAAGAGAGTGAGACAGTAACTAAACCGGGGGTAGGTTTAGGAAAACGTGTCACAAAAATCTGTTATACGGGTCACTTACTCGGCATTGAGAGTGATTTAGCGTCATCGCTGGGAAAAGGAGAAAAGAGTCATGTTGATTAGTCCAGAACAGGCGTCAGCGATCCTGGGCTTTCAGGTTGATACCTTGCGAGCGTGGCGTCGTGAGGGTCGCGGCCCGAATTTCTTTCGTTTCGGTCGGCAAATCCGCTACTCAGTCGAAGAAATAGAGCGCTTCGCGGCGCGTTGCCGCGTAGGGCAGCGCGAAGAGTTGCAACCCGGGCCGACGCAAACCTTGTCAGAGGATGCCGCAATGCGTCCTGGGTCATCCTAGCGCGAAAAATCGTCGTCAGTGCTTGAACGTCACCGAGGAGGATAGAGCGTGAACTATCGTGATTGGCAGCGCATTTACCCGATACTTCCGCCCGGCGAGCCTAATCAGAATGCCGCGCCGTCCACCGCACCTCGACCGCGGTGTGCAGTTCATACCCAAACGTTTCTTGTTTGCCCTTGTTGCACCGCGGCGGCCGGCGGGAGAGAGACAGCGCGGAAGCACCCGGGCGCGGCCCGCGAGTGGGGCAGAAAAGGCGGGAGACCACCGAAGGTACCAAAGGGGTCACTCATCGAGCGCGCGATCGCCAGCGCGGGCAACGGCTAACCATGGAGATCCGGGGCGCTGCGCTCTTTCGGAAAAAGAGCAATCAACTGTGCG
>Ga0335070_10001221_pt1 | contig 29564 bp, 32 predicted proteins | sample Lox_Sample_13_FD_206722 | JGI IMG/M metagenome (GOLD analysis project Ga0335070, IMG submission 206722) | Soil microbial communities from Loxahatchee National Wildlife Refuge, Florida, United States - Lox_Sample_1.3 | ecosystem: Environmental > Terrestrial > Soil > Wetlands | place: USA...
CCTCCAGCCCTTTCCCGCCTTGGTTCCTTTGATTCTGCCTGTCTGGAGATACTTCTGGTAGGTAGGTCTTGAAATTCGCAGGTAATCACAGGCCTCTCGAGTTATCAGGACGGTAGTTTGTTTCTCATTTTGCATCGCTGTCACCCCTTCGTTGTTGAGTTCTACCCATACTAAGAGCATTTTCTATACCAACTCTCCTAATATCATTTAACCGCTTAATATTTAAATGGAATTGCGTTTTAATGTTTTGTTAAACCAGAATTTGGAACGGCATTTTTTGTCAGCCACCATCTCTTCTTCAGTATTGACAAAACGCCTCTCTTTGATACTATTGGTTCACCAATTCAATAAAATGATTCCTAGGGCAACGGGGTATGGTTTGGTTCATTGGGTGAATTTATATTTTTTGGATGAGGCTGAAATTAGGTTTGGGGAGGAGGGAGACTATGGATACATGGGTGAGGATTCAAAAGAAAAGAGTTGGCGTCATGATTATTTCTCTGTTTCTGTTGCTATTTTCGAGTTCCTTTGTTTATGGACAATGGGATTCGATCAATCCTCCTTCTTCTTTCAGTTCTTTGTGGGACCTTCAGGGGGTTCATTTTACCTCAGCGACTGAGGGATGGGCTGTGGGGCTTGATGACACGCACGGAGGAGGGGCATTGCTTCACTATTCATGGGGCACGTGGACCCCGGGGTGACTGCTCCTTCTATCAGTTCGAGTTGGCAGCTTTTTGGAGTTCATTTTACCTCACCGAGTAATGGATGGGCTGTGGGAAGAGAAATCGGAAACTCAAGAGGGGTATTGCTTCACTATTCAGGGAAGACATGGAAATCCGTGATCCCTCCCCCGGTCAGTTCATATTGGTACCTTTCCGGGGTTCATTTTACTTCACCAGATGAGGGATGGGCTGTAGGGTATAGTTATGACGGTGCAAACTCAAGAGGGGCATTGCTTCACTATTCACGGGGCACGTGGACCTCAGTGACTCCTCCATCTGTCAGTTCGAATTGGGACCTTCGGGGGGTTCATTTTACCTCAGCGACTGAGGGATGGGCCGTGGGGTGGGATTCGGAAAACTATAATGGGGTATTGCTTCACTATTTAGGCGGCATGTGGACCTCAGTGACGCCTCCATCTGTCAGTTCGAGTTGCTACCTTTCCGGGGTTCATTTTACCTCAGCGACTGAGGGATGGGCCGTAGGGCTTGATAATGCAAACGGAACAGGGGTATTGCTTCACTATTCAGGGGGCACGTGGACGCCGGTGACTCCTCCCTCGATCAGTGTGTATTGGGAACTTTATGGGGTTCAACTTACTTCACCAACTGAGGGATGGGCCGTAGGACAGGATCACGCAAACAATACAGGGGTGTTGCTTCATTATTCAGGGGGCACATGGACCTCAGTGATTCCTCCATCTGTCACTTCGAATTGGTACCTTTCCGGGGTTCATTTTACCTCGGCGACTGAGGGATGGGCTGTGGGGTCGGATTGGGAAAACTATAGTGGGGTATTGCTTCACTTTTCGATCTGGCCCATGTCCTTCAGCTCAAAATTAAGCATCAAAGGCTTCGGCCACGATTCAAACGTGACTGATGGATGGTGTCACATTTATTCCGATGGAACTTTTGTCCTCTATGACAAGGTCATAGATAGATCTTACACCGGCACCTACACTATTGTCCCAGGCGGGAAAAGTATCCTATTTAAACTCGACGCAAATGGTCTCTCAGAAATGCAAGCGATGTTAACGGATTGGGTTACGGAGATGGGGGCCAATGCGGGGATTACGATCCAAAATATTTCTTTCGTTTTCAAGCAGGTGAGTATCTCCAAAGGTATCATTCAAAAGAAGACAAACGCACCGGGCAAGGTGACGATAAAGATAAGTGGAACAGTGAGTGCGTTGGTCGATGGGATTCCTAAGGTTGCGAGTTTTTCTTATCAAAGTACCATAAAATACTATTGACCTTGAGGGAGCGACTTCTTGTGGTATTGCTCTTTACGGTGTGATGGCGCTTTCACCCCGAAACATAGAGGTTGACAATCTTGACGAAATGGTGAAGATTAGTGTTTGAAATCGTCATCAAAATCATTAAATAGTTGATATCCCCTTGATGAAACCTCCACACAGCGGAGGGAGAGAGACAACCGAGAACCGATACTAGAGGGAGAAGGAGGATACTATGCCGAGAAAAGGATCGAAGCCGCCATATAAACCAAAGGTAGAATATAAATACACCATAAAGGACATTGCAGAACTTGCTGGGATGACCCGGAATGCTTTAGGCGTGGCAAAAGTTCATGGGAAGATCGAACCTGGAGATTTCAAGAGTGTCGTAAGCTTCCTGACCAGGAGAATTATAGACAATCGTCTTACAGGGGACCTCTTTACCCCCGCAGCGCAGACAGCAAAGAGAATGAAGGGAAGCAAGGGCAGAGTCCATGTCTCAGGGAAGAAGCCGAAAAAATAGATCGTCGCAGATAGAGAATCCTTCCTCTCATCAGAGGAATTGCTGAATGAAAATCGGCATCGCATGCTCAGCTGGAGGTCCCAAAGGAGTCTTTGTCCACGGAGTGCTTGTTGCGTTTGCAGAAGCAGGCTTCAAGGCACATCTATATGGTGCTGCTTCATCAACCGCGATAGTTACCGCATTTGCCGCAAGTGCGCAGCTCGGGATGCTTCGGGGCTCTACGCTTTGGAAAGAACAGCATGCTCGCTATGTACACAATGATTATGATATTAGCAAGACGATCTTCGAATCCATTTCCAAGGCCACTGCGCCATTAAGTGTAAAGCTCTTCAAAGCAGATTCGGCGGCCTACGCAGTAGCAGTAAGCGCTATTATAACGAAAGAATCCGAATTGCTGACCCAGGGGCCTCAAGCGAGGCGGCTGGGTCAGCAATTAATTATTTCGACGCGTAAGAGAGACAAATCCTGGGCTGAGAAGAATTTGGAGTTACGTTTATATGAAACTGGCTCAGAAGATGTGCAGTATAGGCTTACGCCACAAAACCTTCCTGAAGTACTCTATGCAACAACCCGAATGCTTCACGCTTGGAAGACACCAGCCTGGATCGAGGGGTTTCCGTGCGTTGATGCCTCATACTTGTGTGAGTGCCCAGCCGTCGAGCTTGCACAAAGGGGATGCGACAAAGTTATAGCAATATCTCCGGAAGCAGGACAGGTTTATCGGGACTTCTTTCGGGCAGAAAAACTGCCATCTTCGTATGAAAAGATTCCGATCCTTGTAGTGCAGCCCTTATTGAACCTAGCAGAAATAGGTGTCGACTACATGAATGTCACAGATGAGGGGTTAGAGAAAGCATATGAGCTTGGACTAAGGGCGGGTACAGAGTTTCTTCACTCTGAAAAAGCAAAGGAGCTATAACAAGTCGCTAACCTCGATTTCAATCGTAAATCTTTGGGCCATGTAAAGACCGTATCCCAATTCTTTGTAGGTGCTATCGTTGAATGGGTAAGGATAATTTTGGCACTCACCTATCTGATAATCCCTAATAGCTCCTCCTCCTAATTCTTCTTGTGATGCAGGTGCTTACAAGTAAGTTTTTCAATCCTGCCTTCGTCTATTTAATTAGCCCAGTGGACTTATCCTTCAAAATCAGGATTCTCCTATTTTTCGATGAGCATCTGCTGATTATAGGATGAAATCCTCAGAGGGCATCTTCTATCGAGAGGATTACGTGGAAGGATAAGGAAACGCCCTTATTTCTTTCCAAGAGAAATCTTCACTCTTTGACGGTTCTCCTGTTAATCCGCGGTGGGTCTACCTGCCTATTTTTTAGGCAAACAAGGGGTCAAGGGTGCAACATTCCTTCCTGAAATCCTGGAAGGATGATGTTGATCTAAATGTGAAGATTATACTCAATAATCATCAAAGTTACTACCGAGGGAATATATTGAAAGCAAATAATTTACTTCAACAGATCTTACAAAGTATAGGAAGAAGTTTTTTACAAATGGAGGAAACCCTTCCTAATTATTTCTTCCTAATTATTTCCTTGACATTAAATATGATTGAGTATATCATTTTTTAGTAAGTGCGATTCATTAGTAATGTCGGAGCTTGCCCGATGTCTGGCGGGTTTCACAGCCTCCCATCCTACAAGTCCCTCAGTGTTTAACTTCATAATTAAGCCAACAACCTAACCTCAACCTTACATAAACAAGGCACTACTGCGATTAATTGTATCCTGGCAGGGGACGACAATAGGGGAACAAAAGAAAGGAGGTGGAATTATGAGAACATTATTCGTATCACTTTTGCTTCTGATTCTTGTTGGCTGTGTCCAATCCAACTTCGCCTGGCACCGGCCAGCTTTATACTATAATGACAGCAGGGCTCTGGCTGACCGAAATCTCCAGCAATATCTGGCTGACCTAAGTCGCCAGCAAAACAGTATTCCATTCATAAATGGGGGCCTACGCTATACTTATACCCCCTTTGATTGGTGAGCTGCTTCTGAAGAAAAGGGATTAAGAAAATAAAGAGGAAAGCGACGAAGTCATTTGCATGAGCAAAGATGAGGGAATTCTCTGAAGATTTCCGAAGAAAGAGTCATAACTATGCAAACCAAGGTGGGAGACATATTTAAAAGCTATTTAAATGGGTCCGTGTACATCGTTAAGAAGATTGCAAATAAAATGGCTGTGCTGGAGTCAAAAAATGGGGAGAGTCATATTCTCACAGACATTGAGAATTTAGGGATATTCTATCGGAAAGAGGAGGAAGACAAATCATGAAACAGGATATTCATCAGGCCTTTTTCACCACATCTTGGCCTATTTTCTCCACTTTTCATTGAAGTCAACTTTTATTTAGGTTTTTGGCCGTCCTTTGGAGGGAAGATAGCATTCACAATTAGATGATAGCCGAGACTTGGCATCGTCAATGCGGATAAAATGGTGTTGAAGAAGAAGTTTAAGAAGTGAATGTGCCGTAGTTCTATGAGGTAACGTATGATATTTGATATCTTCATTAACCTTCTGACCTGTGTAGTTGCCATTTATTTATTGGTAATGTGACAGAGATGGATATAGACCAATATTAAGCCGGCAGGGTCAGAGACCGCTGTGCCTTTTTACCTAAAGATTTCCCTATCCTCGCTTTTCTATTCGTAATCGTCAACTTGCAAGACTATCTTTTAGCGAGGATTTGTGAAAGCCGCAAATTAATGTTTTGATCGGTGGGGTCTCGGGAAAATGAGGATAACTTCCTATAGTCCTGATTTTTGAATCTTGTCCCTCTATACAGCCTTTCAAATGGTAATCAATAATTCTTGTTGAAGTTTCCAGCCGAAATTAGTAGACTCTTACCAAACATAGGGTTTTTACCGACCTCCCAACTGACCTTTGGGGGCTCCATGACCACACAAGAAGTTAAACGCAAGCTAACGACAATCCTCAGTGCCGATGTGAAGGGTTATAGTCGCCTCATGGGTGAAGACGAAGAAGGAACCATCCGCATCCTGAATGCTTACAGAGAGGTGTTAACTGGATTCATTCAGAAGCACCACGGCCGAGTAGTCGGCACCGCAGGAGATAGCCTGTTGGCGGAGTTTGCCAGCGTAGTGGATGCGGTCCGGTGTGAAGTGGGGATCCAGGAGGAACTCAAAGATCGAAATAAGGAGTTATCGGAAGACCATCGAATGGAGTTTCGCATCGGGGTTAATCTTGGGGATGTGGTGGAGGATGGAGATACGATTTACGGGGATGGGGTCAATATCGCAGCGAGATTGGAGAGCCTGTCTGAAGCAGGGGGCATCTGTATCTCTGGAACTGCCTTTGATCAAGTTAAGAACAAGCTAAACCTTGGATATAATTATCTTGGGAAGCAAGCGGTTAAGAACATCGCAGAGCCCATACGAGTCTATCGAGTTCTGATGGAGCCGGAAAGAGCTGGCAAGGTGATCGGTGAGAGAAATAATTTGGAATAGTTCAGCTTCTTTTCGGGAGAGAATTTTACATGGTTTTACAACGTCTTACTCCATTTTATACTTTACTTGAAGCTCCCGTTGCATCGGAACCGATTATAAATAAGATAATTTTCACAATCTCATTTTCCGTATTGACAACACTACTATATTTGATAATGTTGTCTCACCAATTCAATAATACTTTCTCTCTCCAAAGGGGGTGGTGGATGGAGAAAGGCCTTTAAAATTTTGAACCTGATATTGCATTTTCCGCCAGAAATTTAAATCCGTTCATCGGTCAATAGTCTATCTGCTTTAATAGAATTTAAAGGCCTTCCAAAGAAAGAAAATCTAATCAAATGTAATCCCGATAAAGCCAAACCTTTCGTGAGATGGGGACGGAAAGGCGATTCTTTCGAGGAGGTGGCCGAGTTGCCAGGGCATGAACCTCTAGCAAGCAAGGATGTTATCATCCTGCTGGTGGAAGAAATGGAGGGATAATCTTATGAAATTAAAATCGTTCGCTATATTCTTAGGTATGCTTGTACTTATTTTTTTTGCTTGTTCAGGGACACCTTTACAGGCACAAACCCCCAAGATTTCTGTCAAACCTATGTCTGTCAACTTTGGGAATGTAAAACTTGGAGGCGCATCAGGAAAGACGATTATGATTAAGAACACAGGCACATCAGACCTTCTGATAAATAATATTAGCCTTTCAGGTTCAAATGCCTCCGAGTTTGGTCAAACGAACAACTGCACAACGGTACCAACAGGTGGCTCATGTACAATCACTGCAACATTTAACCCAACACTCCTCCCTTTTGGTAAAAAAAGCGCAACAATAGTTATTTCATCTAATGACCCTAAGAAACCAACTGTGGGTGTGAAGCTTTCAGGCAACGCTCCCCCACCTAAGATTTCCGCCTCCCCCATGTCCGTTAACTTTGGTTCTGTCCAAGCGGACACTGTATCTTCACCGCAGATGGTAACGATTAAGAACACAGGCACATCAGACCTTCTGATAAATAATATTAGCCTTTCAGGTTCAAATGCCTCCGAGTTTGGTCAAACGAACAACTGCACAACAGTACCAACAGGTGGCTCATGTACAATCACTGCAACATTTAACCCAACACTCCTCCCTTTTGGTAAAAAAAGCGCAACAATAGTTATTTCATCTAATGACCCTAAAAAGCCAACCGAAAATGTGAAGCTTTCAGGCAACGCTCCCCAGACTACGACATCCATGCTCTTCGCAGAAAATACTGATGTAAACAGTTCAATACTTGTCATAGCATCAGATAAAGAGACAAAAGAGACGGTGGCCGTCATTGGCGAAAAAGGTTTGGATGAAAACATTACCAAACTAAGCGGGTTTATATATATTTCGGCTGACGGTAAATCACTTATATTGGAGTTGGGAACCGACGGCTTGCCTATCTCTCTCACCGATGATGCTGGTAACGAGGCTGTTTTTTCTAATTATGCTGCCAGCACTGTCGATATAACTTTCTACATAAACGATAACTTGGTCGGTGGTCCAGTGACTACAAAAATAGACCAGGAAAAACTTTCAGAATATTTGGAATTACTCTCTTCATTAGGAATAACAAATAGTCAAGGTTTACGACTGCCAAGCGCTATACCAAATTTAGATGATACCTCTAATACTAATTGTATTTCGCTATTGCTCAAAAGGAAGATAGTAATGGCCATCAAAGCGGCTGGTTTTGGATTTTCCGTCTTTTCCTGCGCAGCAGGATTTGCAGGAGTAGTTACTGCTCCTGCCGCTGCAATCGGATGTGCTTCCGCTTATATACAAATCCTTGGCCTTCTTACTCCCCCATCTGCCGAAGAACCTTTCGCAATAGAAGAGGTTGGGTCCATTGCGTGGGCAATGGCTGGATGTGTGTTGGGAGAATGCACAGATCTTTTAATTGAAGATAGCGCTTATCTTCTAGAACACGCGTGGAAACCGTGCACTGAGCAGATCCCCCCAAATACGCCAATATTTCCATTCCCTACACCACCTCCTGCGACCTTCAATATATCCGTAATCATCGCTGGCATCGGAAGCGGGGCGATAACTACCAGTCCGCCATGCTGTACCTATGCTGCTGGGACGCCTGTTACCCTGACAGAAAGCCCAAAATCGGGGTCGTGCTTTAAGGGGTGGGGCGAAGGGTGTTCCAGTTTTGGAACTAATCCCACGTGCACGCTCACGGTGAAGGAGGATCAGATTGTCACTGCCAATTTCGACCTTACTCTCGGAACCTTCACAGGGAAGTTTAGTGGCACTACAACCGAATCTGGCGTTGGGTGCGTATGGCAACATAATGTTTCTGGAATTGGAAGTGCTACCGTTTCAGGATGTGGTACAACTGCTGATCCCTATACTGTCACATTCTCTTTTACCGGTGAGGATATTATACAGCCAATACCGCCATCTGAGCCTGAATGCACGGGGGACAGTGTCTCTGCCACTTATACGGGGACGGCAACCATTGACTCCGCTGGGACGATCAGGGCTCACGGATCGATTGGAGATGGTACGGGGGACTTCGTCGGGACACTCAGTGGTGATAGAAACTCTGTGACAGGCACCTTGACGATCAACAACCCTGTATTTGATCATCCCATTGTCGGACCACTAAACCTTACAAGACAATAACAGAGGTAATGAAAAGATCCAAAAGAAAGGCTGGAGTCAAACCTTCAGAAATCAAACGGGAGCGTTTAGTTGTAGGGCATGCCGTGTAAAACGTATGACTTGTCGGTTAAAGTGCGACCGTGGGAGTTCGGCAGTTCACCCACGTAGCTTGAGGGAGGTGTAAAGGGTAACCTGAAGCACTAAGTTTCCTGACAAAGGTTCCGTAAGGGAGCTGAGCAAACCTGCGGGTCGCAGCGTGAGCGAACCTGGATGTAGCCTCGAAATGCACAATGGAGTTGTCGACCCTCTCCTACAAAGGGGAAGACCGCAGCATCTATCCTAACGGAAACTGCCGGAACCGATAGATGGGCTTCCGGGGTAACAGGGGTGAGGAGCAGCCGACAAGGCCACGATCCGGCGGGTGAAAGTCCCGTCATGCCAATTGCCCGATTCAGGCATGTAGCGATGCCACAACCCGGGGCAGGTAACCAACCGGGGTAAGCGTGGTGTAAAAGGTCTGGCTGCCCTGTGGGAGAACACAGGGGTAGGTGCAACCTGAAGACCAAGCAAGCATGGAGGCCTAAACATTAAGGAATGACTGCAGTCTCGAAAGTTACCCTCTGTTGAAGTTGCATTACAGGGAGATCTGGCGTGCCGAGCTATTTCGCCCTATGGCGAGGCCGAAGTTTTCCAGGTAGAAACGGGTAAGAGCACTGGAGAAACGCCACGGGATAGGGGTCTAAGCAACCATGCAAGGATTGCGGAGATAATGTCGGGAAGGGCCAACTTCCAGCAGGGGCTAACGGTAACCTGCAAAGACCTTTTGGAATAGCGTAATGCGAAGCCCAGAGGAGGATTTTGGCCTGGCGCATGAGCCTGTATGAGCGATGAGGGGGGGGTAACGCCTTCCAGGAGCAAAGGGGCTCTCGGTCTTGACGGGCATCTAAAGAGATCAACCGGATTAGTCCGGGAGGAATCTCGTGCAGGTGTCGAGCTATAGGGTAAACCAGTTACATGAGGGGCGTATGTGAGTTAGCACTTAAGTTTCGATGTAACTGGAAAGGCCCTTTAGGGAAAAAGAACCTGAGTGTCAAGATCGCCAACCGGACTCGGGAAATCCGACCGTCCGGGATGAAAGAGGGGGCATACGGAAACGTGGGCTATGGGGGAATTAGGAACTCACTGCACAACCGAAAGGGTGCATGCTGGAAACTCTCCGCCTATGGATGCGCGCGCCGTAATTCTATCCTAACCACGCCGGGGCAGCCATACGACAATGAACGCGGGAGACCCTTGTCGATGCTCATCAGGAGGGCAACTGGTAGATATAAGGGAACGAAATTTTACTGGGTCGGCAAGGGAGTCGGAGTTGCTCATAGTACCGTTTGGATCTCAGGAACAGCAAAGCCTTGGGAGAGGGAAGGAGCAATACTTTCATCATGTTTCTGAAGGGGTGAAGGAAGGAGATTGCCGCGGAGGCTGGGAACTCCAGAGTAGTCCGGGAACTTCGGAGGAGACTATACCAGAGGGCCAAGCAGGAGCAAACTGCGAAAGCCTCCGGATGAAGATGATCGGAAAGCCGTATTCGGGAAAACCGAACGTACGGTTTGATGAGGGGGAGCTGGAGATAGAGCCCTTAGCCACTACGCCAGCTCTCTACTCTACTGTAACCGCAAAACCACCCCCCCCCACCGCCTGCCGCACCTTCCTTCGCTTTCTCCGCTCTTTTTTCCTACCCCATTCTAACCCATCAACATCCCTCTAAAGAACTTACAATTTTGCAAATAGATGACAAGTCTTGTTCCTTTTTCAAAAGGATGGGTACGGAATGAATTAACAAGTCTTTAAAAATGATCAATTTAATGCATTACTAAGAAATAGGTTCCATTGATTGGGAAATTGCAGCAATTCTATCCGTTTACAATGTTTACAGAGTTTATCGAGTAATAAATTTATTTCGCTTTAACATCCATCGTAGGGATAATCTCCTATAAAATTCAGACTTCTTAAAGTCGGCACACAATATGCATTTTCTCAAATAAGGCGGGTCGGTCCCCTCGCCATTGACTGCCTCCTTTCTGAACACCTTTGGGGGGTGGATTAGGTAAACCCCCCAACAAAAACAACAAGCCATCGGTAATTCAAAACATGGAATCCTATCACCGTCTATAAAAATTGGAGGTGTCTAAATATTTTCGATGGAGAAGGTGGAGAAAGATGTATTTTCAACCAAGGACGGGTTTTTTGATTTTGAGCAGATAACCGAACCAATCTATGGTTTAGATTTAATTGCTCTAATTATTATAATTATTTTCTGTCTCTTTTTATTCCGAAGTCTTTCCTTAATCAAACATTTCAATTGGAAATCCATAGGTGTTATTCTCAAAAAAAGAAAACGATATTTAGTTGTCAAAGAGCATTGGACTTGATTGGGTAGAAAAAGCCATAAAAAAATTATTTCTAAGGAGGAAAATATGAAGCTCATGAGTAGAAATAAATCCAAAAGGAGCAGATTGTTCTTCTGCATCATTGCTTTATGCTTTCTGTTTGGTTTTACCACGGCGCCCCTCGCCGCAACGACGATGATTTATGAGGGGTTGGATATGCAACTGTCTTTCGTCACGGGAGTGTACCAGTTGAGCATAGGACCGCTGAATGTGAGCAAATATTCCCAGATAAGAGTCAACACATTTGGAAATTCCGGGTCAGGAACAATCATGGTGACTCTTGCCCTAGTCGATGCAGACGGAGAATCTCTCGGGCCTCTGGACACCATTACCATCGACTTCAATAGCTCTGCTACGACGTACGTCAGCAAAACGTACGATATTCCCGGCAGGTTTTTAAAGATCTATATGCAGTCCTTGAATCCCACTTATGCGAGTCTTATTATCTTCGGCAGATAACAGGAGGCGCTTTCTAACGGCTTTTGCACAGAAGGAAGCCGCACCGGGAGGAAGCAGATAAGCAAGTGCCTGTCAGCACGACAAGATTTCTGCCAGTAAGTACGCCACGAAGTTGCACAAGAGATGAGGGTAGGTCCCTCGGAGCCGGCTTGCAGGAGCGGGCTTCAAACCACCTTAAGCTGCTTCCCGCAAAGGCGGGAGGTAGTGAGCATTAAGGAAAAGGCACCGTGAAAGGGGTCAGGTGAGGTTCAAGGAGGCGAGCGCAAGCGAACTACTGATGAGGTGTCGAAAAGAATAAGAGGACCGTCAGAACTGGGGGCTTACTGAACTCCAGGATAAGTCCGAGATGAACCTGCTTACTGCTTGGATGGCGTCCGGCATAAAGGTAGCGCGAACCTGAATCAGGCTCTTGTGGGAAACGTGGGAACCTGTTGTCTCGATGATAAGGGAGAAACTCAAGTGAGAGGGCCTCACGAGGGTGAGAGTACCGATGCGGGGCATAGGGGCGGACCAACTCGTAGTAGTGTTGAAGTCTCTGTAATGGGGAAGAAGCGAAGGGGTTGGATCATCTGGCCTTACTTTTTGGTCAACCAGTGATGGGAGGAACCAGGAGGCAAGGCAAGGTTGCTATAAAAAGGCAACTGGATGATAAGAGCCGGATGACGGGAGACTGTCACGTCCGGATCTGTGAGGGCCTGGGGGTGAAATTCCCCCGGGCTACTCGACTCCTCAGTTCAAGACGTCATCGTTGAGCAACGATTCGTAGGTGCACTCCTCGAAATCAGGCTGGGGTGGCGAATTTTCCTTTGAGCCGGCGATTTCTTCCATCCTGTAATCCACCAGGGACTAATTTGGCAAAGCATGCTCGGTTTCGATTGGTAATCGATAACATGACGAATCTGGAGTACCGATTATTGACATTTAAGGAAGATTATGGTAATTCGCAAACAACATAATGGCTTGGGGTGACCAACTTTATTGTTAATCAGTTTCCGATATCTTACATGGAAAGAAAGCCCGCCCAAATTTTCCCGATTATAGCAATTTCTTTGTGCCTCCTTTTGTCTTCTACTTACGGCCAATACTATGCTATGGCATCAGCCGATTTTATTTCTCTCCAGCTAAGGCTTGAGAGTTTCGATCAGGAATACATGTCGGCCGCTGATCAGAGTGAGTTGAAAATGTCTGGATCAGGTGGCCCTTTCAACGGGTCTCAGTTAGCAACCTGTCTAATCGAACTGCCTTCCTATTTATTCTCCCCAGTATCTTCTTTCAATCAGAAAATCTCAATCCTTCGTTGTTAAGAAGACACTCCTACCTTCGATTTCCTAACTAATCTCTTAGGGCTTAATCTCTTAATAACGTTGTAGGAATCGCCTCCTACAAAGTCATATATTAAGAAGAGTAAAGGCAAAAAGGAGATTATGGGATCTAGAGCAGATTTTTCCTTTGGAGGCGAGGCCTGTCGAGCAAACAAGATCTAAACGGAAAAAGGAAACATTATGGCCAAAAAGAGACGATCAGGGTTGATATGGGGAATCATGGTTGTGATTATCGGTCTGGTAGCGATTCAGACCGAAGCATGTGGAGACAGTGGGAACTGGAAATTCTTCTTGAGCGATGCAGAGTGCGATTTTTATTATGACCCTAGTACCGTCTCAATATCTCCAGAGATGATCGTCAGGGTTTCGTGGAAAGAAGTTTTTAAGACGAGAGAAGTATTGAGGTCCAGGGGATTCACTGGGAGTGAGTATGAGAAAGTAGCCTACCAGATAAACGTGACTGAAATAAACTGTCCGAGAAAAGGGTGGCGCAGAAAATTTCTTATGCTTTGTTCGGGAGAAGGAGATGATACTCCTTGCGCCATCCGCAAAGAGAAATCGGATAAATGGCTTCCTGTGATGGAAGAGCAGCCAATTGGAGCCCTGTATCGGAAGGTATGCCAATAATTCCTTCTGCCCAGGGCCTTATCCGGCCGATGATTTGATCTCGTTCCATCGAGAATGGCGCAGCGGCAAGCGAGAGACAGGATGCTGATTTTTCTCATTTTTAAAGATGTAGAGAAATACAGGGAGGTCTCAGGCTATGAAAAACCCCATTCTAAGCAGTAGTAACGTTTCGTTTGTTCCAGATGTGTGGTCGGCAGAATGGTGTGAATGGACGGATATTAATCAAATTCCAAATTATGAGGGCTGTGGAATTTATAGGATCCGTTTGGTTAATTCCAAAGGATATCCTGTTAAGATTCCGAGATTTGTTGATATGGATAAAGATGGAATCCTTCAAATCTGCTATTCGGAAAATATTAAGAGGGGAATCTATCGTTTCCTTGGCGCAACAGAGGGTAAGAAATATACCCATGCAGAAGGGGAGAGATGGCAACTTTTGAAGAAATACACAAACCTGGAAGAACGCTATAAAGACTGCAAAATGCAATATTCATTTAAAAAGCAGGCCAGCGGAAAGGAAGCCCGGATAGAGCAAGAGAAATTGATAAAATGCTATGTTAAAAAATATGGTGAAGTTCCACCGAATAACAATAATTTCCCCGATAAGCATATTGAGTGGGAAAATCTTAGCAATTCCGAGCCTTATGAATGAGAAATCTTCCGATTCTTGAAGGACAGTAGAATTCCCAGTTATGAATCTAATATCTAAAGACGAGATGAAATGTTTCGCCCTCCTTAGTTGTGTATTTTCAACCGGTAATCGATAGGTGGTCATTATCCTCCACTAAAATTTTTGTAATGTCTTTCGATACACCTTGACAAATAATTCTTACCTGTGATATTTCAACAACGACACAGGGTAGCAATTCTGATCATTCCTGGAAAAAATCTTCGAGCCTTTTGTCGAAGAGGGGGGTGAAGGGTAGTATATAGAGCCCGTGTTCCATTTGTGGAACCGGGCTTTATTTTTGCCCACTCTCTCTAACTGCCCGTGATAAATTTTATATCGGAAAAAGGCCAGTTTCTGTTATAAATGTGCTGTTTTCAAATCACCCAAAATGTTTACATTAATCGTTTATGCTGACAATTCTTGGGAAATGGTAAAGTTTATCCTTACACAGGACAAAAATGCTTGACAAAAGGTTTCTGCTTCTATAATGGACTAGATAGTTTTGGAGGATAGAGGGGTCTTCATTAAAAAATGGAGGAGGAGACGTACAAAAAGGGTCCGTGGTTGGTATGGAGTCTCATCAAGGGACGTTTTTGATTCCATCCGACCACTGTTCTAAAAAAATTGACAAGAAGAGAAACTGAAACCACAAATACGTTTCAAAGAGAACCCGTCCATATTGTTGTAACGTAGAACACTCGAAAAGGGGGAGAGAGATGTCAAACGAGGAAGAAAAGAAGAACAGGGTCAGCCGACGTCAGTTTCTCAAGAGAACAGCCGCTGCAAGTGCAGCGGTCGCCGCCAGTGGTTTCATTCAACAAGGGGCTGTGTTTGCGAAGGAGCGGCCGACAAAGTGGGACAAAGATGCAGATGTCGTCGTGATTGGAGCGGGGGCTACCGGGCTCCCTGCTGCCATTGTGGCCCAAGAAGCGGGAGCAAAGGTCATCCTGGTCGAAGCGGCATTTGATATTGGCGGACACGCCATAACGAGCGGCGGCAATATTCCGTTGGGTGGCGGGACGAGTGCCCAGAAGAAGGCCGGCATCAATGATTCACCAGACCTCCTCTTCCAGGACCTCACCGACTGGTCCATTGTCCAGCCCAACGGATTCCCGGATTATCGGTACAACGACAGAGAGATTATTCGGGCCTTTGCCGACAACAGTGCTCCAACCTTTGAGTGGCTGCTCGCCCATGGGGTCATCTTTATCGACAGAGCCCCGGACACCCTCGGCGGAAATTCGGTTGGGAACTCGGTCCCCCGAGAAATGCATTGCGCAGCGATGAACTGGCCGACGGTTCAGACAGGCAAACCAGTGGATCCCACGGTTCAAGCGACAACCTCCTCCGGCAACGGTCTGATGCGGTCGCTGGAAGTCGCGGCGAAAAAGGCGGGGGTGCAAATCCTCGTTGAGCATAAGATGACAAGCATTTACCGGCAGACCCCGAATTCAGGCCGGGTGGTTGGAATCGAGGTCGATAAAAAAGGCACTAAGTTGAACATCCGAGCAAAGAAGGCGGTCATCATTGCCACGGGAGGTTCGACTGGCAACGTGAACTTCCGCCGGATGTTCGATCCACGCCTCACCGAGGAGTATTGCGGTCTATCGGGTTTGCCCTGGTCTGACCAAGACGCCAGTGGAGAGATTGCCGCCATGGCAATCGGGGCCTCTCTCTGGGGTCTGCACAACCAAACCGGGGAATTTGGTATTAATATTACGAAAGCGGGTTTGATTGGGTGCCAATACAATTATCGGAATCTACAGTGGATGCCGGGAAGCCCCGTATTCTATCTCGCCCGCGCCTCCGGCTTGCGGGTTGCCAATTGGCAAAACGTCATTCTCGTGAACATGTTGGGTAAGCGGTTCTATGACGAGACCGGAGATCAGTTCACCGCCAACAATGCTAAATCGATCGATCCTTATGTCCCCGGCAGTTACTTGAACGCGGCAAACGTTAAGTATAAGCCTAACAACTTTATCAACGCGGCCCTGTCTGGAATCGGAGATGGATACAACGGAGGCGGCCCGATCTGGGCGATCTTTGATACTGATGCCGTAACCCGGGAGAGATGGAATCTGAAGCCGCCCAACGTGGATATAGACGCCGGCTTCTTCTTCACTGCCAATGCACTCTCCGAATTGGCGGCCAAGATCGTTATAAAATATCAACGGGTCCCCATGCCCCCCAAGAACCTGGAAGAGACAGTGGCCAGGTATAATTCGTTTGTCGATGCGGGGAAAGACGAGGACTTCGGCAAGCCAGCTCCCAGGTACAAGATCGCCAGGCCCCCCTTCTACGCGGCTTGGGCGACGCCCGTGATCCACGATACGCGCGCCGGCCTCCGGATCAACGCTAAGTGCGAGGTTCAGGACATGAATGGCAAGGTCATACCGGGTCTGTACTGCGGCGGCGAATCCGCCGGCGGCTTCAGCCAGCACGGTCTGGCCCGAGCCATTTGTCAGGGTTACATCGCAGGCAAGAACGCCGTGGCGGAAAAAAGGACGGTGTAACGGTGGAGGGACCAACAGGAGGGAATCATGAAAAGAAAATTTCTGTCCACATGGACCGGGGTGTTTTTGTTCGTGGCAATCACTGTCTCATCCGGCGTATCCCAAACCAATACCCAAACAATGGAAAACTCAAAGGACGTTTGCCTGAATTGTCACGGACCTTTCGATAAGCTCGTCGCAGCAACTCCCAGCTATACGGCTCCAAGCGGCGAGAAGATCATTCCACACCGATACGTGCCTCATCATTTGAAAGAGGCGAAGGGAATTCCAGAGTGCAGCAATTGTCATCAGCCGCACGCGGTGCCGCCAGCGGCAAGTGATCTTGCCGCCCTTGGCAAGGTCGATGTCCAGTGGTGTTATACGACCTGTCACCACAAGAACAATTTCGAACCTTGCAAGGACTGCCATAAATAGCGGGCGGCATGCGTATTCACGATCTGTCAGCTATTTCCAAAACGTCGAAAGAGCTGCGAATAGTTCACAAGGAAAGTTCTCGTCTCCGATGGTTCATCGCTCATTGTTCATAGTTCATCGCAAAAAGGCGTATATTACAATCCTTATTTCACAATTGATAACCTTGATACCGAGGGCCAGTTAAAATTTCCGATTATTAAATTGCCGCTGTAGAATATTATTTAAAGCAACTTTATACCCCAAGAAGGGATGATTACTATCCCATTTAGGGCCCCCAATGGGCTTTTTAGGAAACTAATACTGCTACGTTATGTTAAAAATGAAAATCCAATGTTTTCATGTAGCTCCATATTTCGATGAAATTGAACGATCTCTCGAAACCCAATTCCAAGCGAGTAACGGGGCCTTTATAATTTTTCTTGAATGAATTTAACGTAGTAGTACTAAAAGGTTTGGTTTTTAGTGGAAACATCGAATCAGCATAAGAAATAATGTTATGATTATTGGAGGCACTAATAGTTACTTAAAAAGGAGAACTAACTATGTCAGACAATTATGCACGAATTGCAATTGTAACCGGCACCACATCTGGTATTGGTGAAGCCACAGTGAGAAAGTTTGTCGCTGCTGGCTTTGGCGTATTGAGCGCTTTGGCAAGGCGGCTGCTATCGTTGTTGCCAATGCAGGCCGAGGTCTGGGCGGATCGGTCAAGGATGCCGATCTGTCGCAATTTGAGGATCTTCTAAGAATTAATGTGAGCGGCGCCCTTGCTCTTATGCAAAAAGCTGCGCAGAAAATGGTGGATGCCCAGCAAAATATCTATCCCAAATCGGCGGCCGACATCGTCATCATCGGATCGGTTGTTGGGCGGCACATATCGCCGTTCAGTGCAGTATACGGGGCTTCCAAATCTGCCTTACATGCGCTGACTGAAGGCTTACGGCGCGAACTGGGACCAAAAGGGGTTCGCGTCTCGTTGGTCGAGCCGGGGATGGTACTGAGCGGATTCCAGGCAGCGGCAGGCTACAGTGATGCGATGGTACACGGTCTTAATGAGAGATTCGGTCCATTGTTGACAGGAGACGACGTGGCAAATGCTATACACTACATTGTCAGTCAGCCGCCCCATGTGCATATTAGTGACATTGTGGTTCGCCCCACACGCCAAGATTATCCATAACCTCGGCGAGGCATAGCAACCGGTTGCAGAGGATGGCGCTGTACGCGCCGTCGCTGAACGCTTGGTGCTATACTCGATTTCAACTGGTAATCCTCGATTCCTGAATATGACTCCCAGCAATGAGTTGTAGGTGCTATACTCAAAATTTGGCTGAGGGGGTAAATTTTTCTTTGAGCCGGCGCTTTCTTCCTCAAGTCCCTAAGTCGAGAATACATATCGCTATACCACCTTTCGAATCGAAATCATCAGAATAATTTGTAGTACTTTAGCTTCTCCTTAGGGAAAAGTTTTACATGATTTTACACCAACTTACTCAGTTGGATGCTTTAAAACAAAGTCCTTGACTTTCTCAACCGGCATTCGTATAAGTGACATCAAAATTTGAATAGGTAGAATGGATTTTGTACCCTTGGGGATATAAACCATCGAAACATGAGAGGAGGGCAATATTATGTGGGCGAGAAAAGGGAGTATAGGTCTTATCGTATTCTGTGTGCTGATGATAGTTTTGTGCTGGCAGGCAGCGGGCCGTGCAGCGACCACCCCGCCGACTATTGACGATATAGTCGGTACTTATTCAGTGACCGACAAAGAGGTGTATTACTACTTTGATAAGGCGGATTGTGGCCAATGTCATTCACTTCCCGAGAAAACAAACTACTCCCTGACCTGGCATATTGCCAAGCTCTCCGACTCAACGGTGCAAGTATCCATTGACGGAGGGGAACAGCTTTTCACGGCATATTACAGCAATGGTCTTCTGGTCCAATCTTATCAAGATGAGGCAGGAGGGTTTGCCATGGGTATTGCGACATTCTCGGGCAAACCCGGCAAGATAAAGTTCAAAGGAGACTTCGGTTGGGGTCAATACAATGTAGGAGAAGACTATTACGGGTGGGACCCTTACTCGGGCAAGATGACCAGCGCCGGTCCGGTACTGGCGGTTGGAGCACCCTTGGCAAGCAGATGTCATGGACAAACGGCTTTCATGCCGGGGGAGGGAGAAGTCCCGTTGGCGGCTCCCCCCCCTTAGCCATTGACGACCTGCCGGGTACGTACTTATGCACCTTGACAAGCACCGTATACCACCCCACCGCCGGGACGAAAGAGAAGGAGAAGGAGCCGGACACCCTGACGATAACCAAGATTGATGATTCAACACTAAACCTCCACTCGTCGGGTGGGGATATGTATACTCACTATGGGTCCGGCGTTCTAATGCTTGTGGATATTGATGGTGCCGTCCTGGATCCGGATGCGCTGCTCGGTATGCTTCTTGCCAAAGGCAAACCTGGAAAGATTTCCCTTAAGGGGAAGGTCTATGCGGTCTCGGAGCTCGGGACGCCAAATGACAAGTTAAAGGTCTCGAGTGTATCCTGCAAGCAGTCTTCGCCGTAGGCTGGCTGGGCGGGAGTGTGAACTTATAGGTGTTTCAGATCTCCCTGAAAGATGGAACAATAATCGGCGGGATGAAGTGAGCGTTGCTTTAAGCATTCTTTCATTACAAATACTAAAAAAGGAGGTACATAATTATGAGAAATGCAAGAGCAGTCTTTATTGTTTTTGGCATAGTCGTTTTGATGTTTGTGATCGCACCGTGCGTTTCTGCGCAAGGTGTGTGGTTCAAAGGAAAGGGATCCTTGAAAGGATATGAAGTCAATTATCAAGTCGGTACGGACATTATCGTGGGTAAGGCTGCCGGAAGTTCCAACATTTACGTTAATATCGTGGACGATACTTTGAATAACCAATACGTGGTGACCACTTGCATAGAGGATCGTGATCAGAAAGGTGTTTGGCATTTATGGCCGTCTACCATACTCTCGAAAAGTTCAGTTTATGGTGATCCAAATACGGCTATGATTTGGGATTTCCCTGATTCTTCAAGAATGGATTTCTACCAAAACATTAATACGTTACCAATGTTCTACGTCAAAGTGAACGGCTCATTAACGAATGCAAATTTCAAATCTTTTGCTTGCGTAGGTTATGATTCCGCGGATTTCCCCCCTTATGGACGAATGGGTTCCTGTAGCATTAGTTTTAAGAGTATCGATCCAGCCAAGGTACCGGCAAGCTGTGCTATTCCGTAACCTTGATCACTTTCTTCCAAGCAGATCGAAGATGATCTGTCCGGAAGAATTACGTTCTGTTTGGTTTTTACAGCGCTCCTCTGGATGAAATCTTGCGGCCAAAACGTTTGATAGTAAATATCACCAGCGCAAGAACACCAGAAATGACCTTTAGAATTGTCCGCTTTACTTCAGCCGGTAAATCAATAAATCTTCTTCCCTCGTACTCTTCCGAAATTATCCCCCTAAATAGGCTGAATAAGTTTAGAAGCAAAAAGACAATTCTTACGATCCACCGCTGACATCCTGTCATGTTTTAAACAAAAAATGGCTTCCTCCATTCTTTCTTCTAAGAAAACAGTGGTCCAATATTTTATTCGATTTTTTGCAAGCTAATCCCATTGATCTCCAAAACAACCAAGAATCAAAAACGTCAGTTGGCATTCTTTTTGATACAATTCTTACGAACGTTCGGTGTTAAGCCTCCAAGGTATTTTTAAGATTTACAGTTTAATTGAGCTTTCAATTTAGAAAAGCAATGAGTATCGAAATGTTTTCAACGGAAAGAGATATATTTTGGGCCAAAGAGGAGTTTATTCCCTCTGACCAGATAGCCGAGCCAATCAATGTTTTGAATTTGATTGCTCTGATTATTGCAATCATTTTCTGTCTCTTCTTATTCCGAATCATTTGATTTAGCCTTTGGCACCTCTTATGCCATAAATTATATGGATGGATCTATGCGAACAAACCATCTCACAATTTGCTCCAGATCGATCGTGTTACACTTTATTATTTTGTTTTTAATCATCCTTTTCTCAACGCCTTGTTCGAGCGAGGTCCCGAATGAATCCTCTGATCAGCTCTGGACAGTCGGCCACAACCGGTGGACGGTTGAAGAAGAGTATCGGTTCGGAAAATGGGTTGATGAAAATATTACGGAAGATTTTTTTATTCGCTACAGGACCCCAACCGATTGTGCGGATGTTCCTTATGCGATCCGATGGATTTATGCCCGGATCGCTCATCTTCCTGCTGCCGCTACTACAAAGGATGGCAAACTGATCGGCCACTGGTCCAAGGACTGGAAGCATCTTCCAACCCACCCGGAGTGGCAAAAAGACCAACGTTTCCGTGCTGCCCTTCTCTACCTTCTTTCGGAGACAGGGACAAGGACTCTTCCACTCGATACCTATCCCATCCGCATTTCTCCCGATTCGGTCGCACCGGGAACGCTCCTTTGTATGACAGAATCCCATTGCGGCATCGTCGGCCATGTCTCCTTCGGCGGAAGCCAGGGCCATCCTGTTCAAACCTGGGAATCGATGCTTCCGGTGAAGATCAGAAAACTGGTTTTGAGACCTTTTTTTTCTTCCAGGCCGGAATCGAAAACCCACACGGGTCTGGTCAAGTTCCGATGGCCGATTGTTGAAAATGGGAGATGGAAGTATCTCCCTGTCAGAGAGCATCCCTTCTATTCTGAAGAGCAATATACCGCTGGTTTTTATGAAGGGTACGAAGACTTTGTTGAGGCTGTCGCCAAGAGGATCGATCCGATAGACTATCAGCCCATGGAGCAGGTGGTGAATATAATGGGAACAATCACCCGCCTTCTCAGTGACAGGGTTCCTATTGTGCTAACAGGACACCAGCAGTGTTCCAGGGGGGGATGCCCAGAAGGTTGGGACCTGTGGGAGATTCACAATACGCTTGGCCGTGATGGAATGATCAATCTCCTGATCGATCATCTCTCGGAGATCATCGAATTGAACCACCTCGACTATGAGTTGGTTGAAAAGATGATGAAGGCCATTTCCATCGATATCTCAAAGGACCGCTCGGTCACATTTTATGATATCTGTCAGAGCTGTTCTTGGCTATCCTCTCATCCGAAGGACTCGATCGAAGCCCGTTGGGGGTTGAAGAAATGTGAGATGATTCAGGCACAGATCCACACCGCCAGAGACAGTATTGTCTTCATAGAGAGAATTTATGGGAAAAAAGACCCCAAATATGCAGGCTTCTCAATCCATCAGAAAGAGGAAATCCTCCGAAGACTCAACGAGCAGCTGACGAAGTCCGAATGCCATTTTGCCGCCCAAGTGAGATAGTCCCCGCAGAAGCAGTACCCGACACGCACCTTTAATTGCCCAAACGTGAGGTTTAGCAAAGGCCCACATATCTTGTTATCCGTTATCCTATCTTTCAAATAGATCTCTTCAATTGGGTTACGTACAGTGGCAAGATATCTGGCCATCGGGGGCGGGAACTTCTCAAGCCTATCGCGCGTGCTACTGAAGTCATCAAGGTGAGAATCCAAGACGTCATTCCAGATCCAAAATCAACAAAAATCAGGGAGATCGTCAATAAAATTTACAACTTTTGAAAAGGGCAAATTCCTTAATTGGACCAAGCAGTTAGACCATAAGCCTAAACTTCTATCAGAAAATGTTACATTTTGGCCGTTTTATTAGGACATCTGGGTTTTTGAAAAATCACATAAATTTGGAGACTTATGATGATAGGAGAGCTTGGTATGGAATATGCTCTAAAAATATAACGTACCAGTGTAATGATCTAATGCTGAACCATTTGGAACAAGGGGTAACGATATGGTAGTTTACGAATTCTACGTGCGTGATCCAATAAAAGGTTATCAGCTAGCAGGGGTGCTCCCGGAAAGAAGAAGGAACGCAAAGAGGATAACCAAGGAATCGGTTTTAAATTGGGGGAAAAAATATTTTGGTAACCACCAGAATCTCAGTGAGATGTTTTTCGTTGAAGTAGAAATCAACGGGGAATCAATTCGCGCTTTATAAATCAGAAGAAAATCTATATTTGGTTTGAGGAGGGCAAAGGCAGGGTCAGAAATGGCTCTGCCTTTTTTATCTCCGAAGAATACTTCCTGTAATCGAGTTTCGCTATGTTTATTTTAAAATACAATATTTCATCCCTAAATCAATAAAAATGCGTGGACATATTATTTTTCTTGTGTAGGAAGTAATTCAGGGAAAAAGGGGAAATCACTTCCCTTCTATAAAATTGCATGTGTAAATTTGACTCTATTCGAGAAAAGGAATGTATAAACATGTAAAGATTTTGGGTAGGCATCCTTCTTGCTCAATAAACCATATTCATAATAAAAGGAAACATGGATGAGGAGTTTCCTGATTAACAAAAACCTATGCTTTTATTACTGGCTCAAAAAGAAAATTCGGAAGAAATGGGCCTTGGGCCTAGCAAATGCGATCGAAAAGATAATCCTGCTCTTTGGAAGGGATATAATCCCTTATTTCAATAGAAATGAAATGTCTATCGAAGAGCAGGAATAAGTATTAGAAGGTATTTATAAGGAAAACCAACCTGGATAGAGAGGGCCATGCTTCTCAAGCGAACGCCAATAAGACACTCGCCTCGAACGTGCGTTTAAAACCGATCTGTCCCGAGGCGCTCCAGAATGAACTTTGGGGGTCTTTAAGCAAATTGGAGCCCCGTGCTGAAATACTTATGGCGATATCCCAAAATCAGCGAACCCGTGGACGTTACGAATTGGCTGAAGCCTACAAAAGACAAGCGATGAATTCCAAGGCATACGCACAGTCAATTCGGAAATTACTGATACATTTAGCTTAATAGAGAGAGGAGTGATTTAAGTGCCATCGGGACGATCAAAAGTCTATCCCAAAATGATTACTCGTCGTGAGCGAGCGATGCTGAACCTGATTGCACAAGGTTATAAGAACAAAGAAATTGCCGGTGAGCTTTATATTAGTGAAAAAACGGTAATAGAAAGCCAGATGAATCTCATGAGAAAATTGAATGTTCCAAATGTAACATCCGTAATCGATCAGGCCTTGGAAAAAGGATTGATTAGTGTATATGAAGTATTAGAATCCAGATTTTCAGGGAGAAGGCCCGAACCAAATTGAGTCCAGTTATGGATCAAGAAAAATTAAAACGCATCGTATCAGTATTAGAGCGGGATGAATTGACATTGAGGGAAAGGCAATTTGTTGAAGCAGTAAAAGAATATCTCAATGAGAGCAGGAAGGTAACAGATCAGCAAGAATCCATATTAGAAGGTATTTACAAGGAAAAGATATGGATGAGGAAGACTTTTTTCAGTCAGGATAGAACTCCCTAATGGCTCCCCACCCAAGGGCGCCTAAATGTATCCTGATATAGAGCAAAGGAGTTAGAGATGGTAGCTTATGAATTTTACTGGCGTGATCCAATAAGGGGGTACCAGCTCATCGGGACACTGCCAGAAAGGCGAAAAAATCCATCAAGAATAACTCAGGCGTCGATTACGAATTGGGGGGAGAAATTCTTTGGTAAGAAATTGGCAATCAAGGATATTTTCTTCATTCAAGTAAGGATAGACGAAAATTCAGGTAGAATTTTCCGGCCCACTCCGTTTTTCATCTCTCAGTAGAATATTTGAAAATAAATATTTTATCAGACTTCAGGGCAGTAGAACAGAAACTGATTGCCAAAACTCGTATGATTGGATTAAATCCGGCATGTTGGAATTTATCCTTGATTAGAAAATATTAAGGCGATTGCTATAGTCTCTACATGGGAAAGTCCGATAGACGAATTCTTAAAGATCGGCGGAAACAGTCCACTCCCGGATTGAGCAGGTTTACCCTTTGGGGTCAAAGAAGAGCCTTCAGAAGGGGAGAAGATAAGAAGAGGGGCGGTTATGTGGACCGTTATAGCTCAGGATTGCTATTCCTATTAATTTCGGTCGTTGGATTAAACGCCCTGGACGCATTGTTTACCATGATGATTCTGGAAGATGGCGGATGGGAGGTTAACCCTGTTGTTCGCTCCGTCATCCAACTTCATGGGGATAGATTTTGGATTTGGAAATTCGCTATGGCCTCTATTTCCTTAATTCTATTATGTCTCCACAGCAGATTCAGATTGGTTATACCCATTATATTGGGGATAGGTTCCATCAGTATTATTGTTATCTTATACCAGATTTTACTCTATATTTTTTAAAGAGGGGGGGAATTAGAACATGGTAGTCTATGAATTTTACTGCCGTGATAAAAATGAAGGGGTTCATTTTATTGGGGCACTTCCAGAGAGAAGGAAAAATCCAGCAAGGATTACCCAACAATCCATTATGAATTGGGGAGCAAAAGTTATAGGTAACAATCCTGGAATCAAAGAAATTTTTTTCACTCAGGTAGCAATAAAGTAAGTTTAAAAAGTAAATCTCTATTCAGTTATCAAAGAGCAAGGTAGGGTCAAATTGGCTCTGACTTTTTTGTTATCCACAAACCAATCAAACCGAAGAGTACTTCCTGAAATGTTGCTCTTGCATTTTGGTCCCACCATACAATAGTACAAATGGAAATCGATTAATATAATTTGTGCTTAGGTTATTTAGAAGAAAAGATTTGTACTTGATTTTACAACTCGTTACGCGATTTAACTCTATCTCAAATAAAAATGTTTTACCAACAAAAATTCGTTGACAAATTCCTTTGTTGTCTGTATAAGTTGTCCAACAGCCTTTCGCACATGAAAAGCATTTAAACAAGTTTCAATTTTAACGCGACGGTCACTTCACAGGGTTAGATGAACCATCTTTTTCGAGGGCAAAAAGGGGGCAATAATTCGAGAAGCCTGGTTTTCGAAATAGCGATGCAGGGTTTCATTTTTCTGGGGTTGAACAATGGGATGTGTCCCTTTTTTTGAGGGTGAGCAAGATGTTTAAAGGAAAATCCTTTTCTATTGGGCAATGTTTCTCCTTACTTACTGCTGGGTAGTTATGGCCGCTCAAGACATAACATTCAAAGATATGGGGGGTAAAATGAAGACGTTAAGGAGGAGGGAAGGATGAAAAGGATATGTATTTTATTAAATGCTTTGATCACGATAAGGAGGCATACTGTCAGAAAATGTTTCTTGGTTTTGTGTGCAGTGATAACTTTAGTTGCGGCATCCGGTAGGGTAGGGGCATCTCCGATGGATTGGCTCAGCTGGTGGACTTATGACAGCTTCCCCGGCCCCAGTCTCAACACGAACCTTTGGCAGTTATCGCCAAATAGTGATTATTTGAGCTGCGCGGTCAACAATGGTCTTACAGTTATTACGTCATCTGACCATGCAAAGTTTTCACTCACCTCCACCTATAATATCAACACTGGGAACTTTTTTGCTGCAAAATTTTCGTTTAACGTCCTCGCATCAGTGCAGTCTGGAGGGATGGTAGATGTCACTACGGACATAGGGGCGCCGAGCGTACCCAACAGTTCCATTCCAATCTCCTGGGCCTGGGCGCAGAATTATCAGGGGTTTAGTGGAAAGTGCTTTGTATCAGGCCCCGACAATAACCCGATATTTGCATCCACTAACGTGACTCAGGGGCAGCTCGGTTTCATCTACAATGGAACCTCGGTCTCCATGTACTATAATGACGGCAGTGGCTGGCAAATGCTCTATTCTGTCAATCCAGGGTGGAGCGGCCCGTTGATGTATGGACTCGGAGTAGAGATTAAAGGTCCACCGGGCTCTTCCATGACCACTACATTTACCAACGTTCAGTTCGCCACATCTGCTTCTGGAGCAGGACTGCCAGGATGGGATTTAATCAACCTTCCCTCTGTCAGTCCGAATTGGTACCTTTATGGGGTTCATTTCACCTCGCCCACTGAGGGATGGGCTGTGGGGTATGATGGCACAAACCATAGCGGGGTATTGCTTCACTACTCAGGGGGCACGTGGACCCCGGTAACTCCTCCTTCTGTCAGTTCGCAGTGGGACCTTTCGGGGGTTCATTTTACCTCAGCCAGTAATGGATGGGCTGTAGGGATGGATTACATAAACGGAAGAGGGGTATTGCTTCACTATTCAGGGAAGACGTGGACCTCAGTGATTCCTCCTTCTGTCAGTCCGAACTGGCACCTTTATGGGGTTCATTTTACCTCAGCGGGTAATGGATGGGCTGTAGGGAGCGACTCCGCAAACGCAAGAGCGGTATTGCTTCACTATTCAAAGAATACATGGATCCCGGTGACTCCTCCTTCTGTTAGCTCTTATTGGTACCTTCAAGGGGTTCATTTTACCTCAGCAACTGAAGGATGGGCTGTGGGGCAGGATAACACAAACAGTAGGGGGGTGTTGCTTCACTACTCAGGGGACACGTGGACCTCAGTGACTCCTCCCTCTGTCGGTCCGAATTGGTACCTTCGGGGAGTTCATTTCACCTCACCGACTGAGGGATGGGCTGTGGGGGGGGATAACACAAACGGTAGGGGGGGACTGCTTCACTACTCAGGGGGGACGTGGACCTCAGTGACTCCTCCCTCCGTCAGTTCGAATTGGTGGCTTTTTGGGGTTCATTTTACTTCAGCGAATGAGGGATGGGCTGTGGGGTATGACGGTACAAGCCAAAGCGGGGTATTGCTTTACTACTCATGGGGCTCGTGGACTTCGGTGACCCCTCCATCTGTCAGTCCGGCTTGGGAGCTTTTTGGGGTTCATTTTACCTTACCGAATGAGGGATGGGCTGTGGGGACTGATTATGGAAACGCAAGAGGGGCATTGCTTCACTTTTCGATCTGGCCCATGTCCTTCAGCTCAAGATTAACCATCAAAGGCTTCGCCCACGATTCAAACGTGACTGATGGATGGTGTCATATTTATTCCGATGGAACTTTTATACTCCATGACCAGGTGATAAATAGGTCTTACACCGGCACCTATACTATTGTCCCAGGCGGGAAAAGTATCCTATTTACTCTTGACGCAAATGGTCTCTCAGAAATGCAAGCGATGCTAACGGATTGGCTTACGGAGATGGGGGCTAATACGGGGATTGTGATCCAAAATATTTCTTTGGTTTTCAACCAGGTGAGTATCTCCAAAGGTACCATTCAAAAGAAGACAAACGCACCGGGTAAGGTGACGGTAAAGATAACCGGAACAATGAGTGCATTGGTTGGTGGGATTAATAAGGTCGCGGATTTTTCTTATCAAAGTAACCTAAAATATCATTCACCTTGAGGGAACGATTCTTCGGGGTTTTGCTCTTTACGGTGTGATGGAGATTTCTCTCCGTAATTGTCATCCCCCAGAACTGTCTTAGACTGAGGTAGGTGAACTCCTCAAAATTTGGCTGAGGGGGTAAATTTTTCTTTGAGCCGGCGATTTCTTCCTCTTATCGTGATTCCTGAAAATCACCTCTCTATGCAAGCTTTCAAAGAGTAATTCTTAAAAGATAATTTTCACAAGATTGTTTTTTGTTTGACAGGCGCAACATTTTGTGATACCCCAAACCTTGGGTGGAGTTGTCTCCGTCAGTTCCTGCAAAAATAACCTAACAACCGAACCTTTAACCTTTTGGAGTGCAGTATGAAATGGAGTTTCCAGAAGATGCCCCTATGAAGCCTCCACAGGGGAATTCATACAACCCTTTGGGGGCTTTCTTGATCTCGTTTTCATAAAATATCAGAAAGGGGGAAATGAATATGGATATGATGAAAGAAAAAAGAATTTTCGTAGGTATGATAGTCATTGCATTCTGCATCTTTGTGTTAACTCCAATAGTTTCGGCAGGCCCAATTGAGGAGTCTGTTCAGTTAACACAAGAATGGGTCAAAGCTTTTCACGAAGGAAACGCTGAAGCGTTGAGCGCCCTTTTTGCTCGGGATGGGGTATATGTATCGTGGGCATCACCCTTTCCGGCAGTGGGTAGAGAAGCGATTCGAGGTACGTTTGCAGGTTTTTTTAAAGCCTTCCCTATCCGACAACTTTTGATGAGAGATGAGTCCAGAAAAGCTTATGGCGATACCGTTACCTTATATAATAATTGGACTCTTATTTACGGGGATGGGAAGGGGCCCCTAAAGACCGTATGGGGGCGGAATAGTTCGGTAAACACAATTGTAGAAGGACGAAGATTGATTGTCGAACAACACAACTCGTTCTTTCCAATCGCTGGACCATAAAGGTAATCAGGGTAATGAAAAGCAGGACGGTTCTAATTTCTCAATATTCTCAGTCAAAAATAGATTAGAACCGTCCTGATTATTCTCTTCAGCCTCCAGCTGATGGCTGCGGCTGAAGAGCCCGTTATACTCTCTTTCTAACGAAAATCATCAATCCTTAATGTAGATTGATCATCACACTTTGTAGGTGCTATACGTAACATATTCTGCTTTCTCTTTTGATATTAGTTAGTTATGAGCTGTTTTCCATTATCATTTTTTCTGTAATCCTGTCAAGATAATTCTGGGTGATCCATG
>Ga0335070_10001222_pt1 | contig 29546 bp, 22 predicted proteins | sample Lox_Sample_13_FD_206722 | JGI IMG/M metagenome (GOLD analysis project Ga0335070, IMG submission 206722) | Soil microbial communities from Loxahatchee National Wildlife Refuge, Florida, United States - Lox_Sample_1.3 | ecosystem: Environmental > Terrestrial > Soil > Wetlands | place: USA...
GGCCGCTCGCGGCGGTCGTGCTCATGGTCGTCCAGCGCCGCTTGCGTCTCGCGGATCAGCGCCTCGCGGTCGGCGATCGGAATCCGATAGTAGTCGGGATGGATTTCGCTGAAGGCCAGGAAGCCGTGGCGGTTGCCGCCGTACTCGACGAAGCAGGCCTGGAGCGACGGCTCGACCCGCGTGACCTTGGCGAGATAGATGTTTCCCTTGAGCGGCCGGCGACCGGCTATTTCGACGTCGAATTCCTCAAGTTTCTTTCCGTCCACCACCGCGACCCGTGTTTCCTCCGGGTGGGTGGCATCGATCAGCATTGTTTTGGCCATGCGTGAAATGCTCCAGCGCGCGCCAGGCTGCGCCTCGGGTGTCAACCGGGGCGGCCGCAGGCGGCAGCGCAAATTGGGTTGGTGAATTCCAGGTGTGTTTCATGTCTACCTGTGGCGAACAGCGTCACGGTGCGGAGGTCCGGCGGGAAGAAGCCCGTCACGGGTCGCGCAGGTGGCGCCACTGAAGCCGTTTCGCCCGGGATGCCGCAGGTCGAGCTGCTTTGCCTTGCGGCGACAATCCCTCAGCCGAAGCGGCCAAGACCCGGCTTTGGAGGCGGCTCCGGTCATAGTGCCGGTCGCGCGTTTCCTTAACCAAATCCCCGGCAGAATAGTGACCCGCGTAAACCGTGACAATGACAATCCCAGAGGCATTTTCGCGGGCGATCACGAGCCGGTGTCTGGGTCAGGATTCTCTTGATTCACAGGGAGTTATAGGGCTATACTTTGAGTCTTCTCTCGGGAGTTTGGACTAAATGCGCGATCTGCGGCGGGTTTTCCTCTGGCTGACGGGGATAGTTTTCCTCGTGCTGCTGGCCATCGCAGCGCCTGCCGAAGCGAAGCCAGCGGTCACCGGCGCGAAGCTCGGCGTCGAGCCGAACCTGACCCATGTCGAGCTCAGCCTCTCGGATCAGGCCGAGTATCGCGTCTTCGCCCTGGCCGATCCCAACCGCATCGTCATCGATCTCTCCGAGGTCGCGTGGCAGGTTCCGGAAGGGCGGAAGCTGCAGGGCCGCGGCCTGGTTGCAGCCTTACGCTATGGCCTCTTCAAGGCCGGCACCTCGCGCATCGTGCTCGATCTCGCGGCGCCGGCCGCGGTGACCGATGCACGTCTGCTGCCGGCCGAAGGATCGCAACCGATCCGCCTCGCCCTCGACCTGCGTCCCACCGATGAGTCCGCCTATCGCGCCGGTGTGCAGGCGATCCTGTTCGCCTCATCCGGCGCCGCCGCGCCGGCGATCGCGTCGCCGGCCACCGCCACGTCGGACACCAAGATCGGCGACAACAAGGCTGGGAACATTAAAGCGGGCGACAAGCTTGCCGACGGCAATGCGGCGTCCGCCAAGTCGAAGGCCGCGAAGCCCGACAAGACCACGCTGGCGCTGAACGCGCCGAAGACCAAGGCCAAGGCCGATCCGCTGCCGGCGGCAGCGCCGGCGCCGAAGCCGCTGATCGTGATCGATCCGGGCCATGGCGGCATCGATCCCGGCGCGATCGGCAGCCATGTCCAGGAGAAGAACATCACCCTCGCCGTGGCGAAGCAGCTGCAACAGACGCTGCTGGCGACCGGCCGTTTCCGCGTGGTGCTGACCCGCGACAAGGACATCTTCATCCCGCTGCGCGACCGCTTCAAGATCGCGCGCGACAAGGGCGCCGACCTCTTCATCTCGCTGCACGCGGATTCCAATTCCAGCACCGAGGCCCGTGGCGCCTCGGTCTACACGCTCTCCGACAAGGCTTCCGACGCCGAAGCCGAGGCCTTGGCCGCGAAGGAGAACAAGTCCGACGTGATCGCCGGCGTCGATCTCTCGCAGGAGAACCAGACCGTCACCGGCATCCTGATCGATCTCGCCCAGCGCGAGACCACCAACCTTTCCTCGCGCTTCGCGACCATCTTGGTGAACGATCTCCGCAACGACACCATGATGCTGCAGAACAGCCACCGCTTCGCCGGCTTCGCGGTCCTGAAGGCGCCCGACGTGCCGTCTGTCCTGCTGGAGATGGGCTATGTCTCGAGCCCCGACGACGAGCGGCTGCTGACCGATCCCGGCTACCAGAAGCAGCTCGCCGGGTCGATCACCCGCGCCATCGAGGATTACTTCGACTGGCACGACATGATCCGCCGCACCTGAGTGTGGAATCGGGCCGTCAGGTTGCGGTAACACGCCCTAACGCGCTCCCTAACATCCGGGTCCGTCACGCAAATTTGCCGGATCGGCCGTAAATTTGCCTTGATCCCGGGCTACCTCCTGGCCTTATTCGAACCGGAAACCGGCGGCCTCCCACCGTGTTCTATGGGATGCTGGCCTTCCGGCATCGGGCAGGATAGACAAAGGCGCATGAGTAACGACGAACTTCCCCCGTTGCGGGCTATCCGCCTCGACGATGATTCCAGCGCGCCTGCCTTGCCGCAGATGCCGCCCCCGGAAGAACCGCTTCACCAGGAACCCAAGGGAAAGAAGTCGCGGCGGCGGACCCCGCAGGAGCGCCGCCGGCGGCGTTTCCGCCTGCCCTGGATCATCTCGTTCCTGCTCGGCGCCATCTTCATCGGCGGCACCCTCGCCGCGATCGCCGGCTGGATGGTCTATATCCATTACTCCGAGGGCCTGCCGGACTATTACCAGCTCGCCAGCTACGATCCGCCCGTGGTCAGCCGCGTCTATGCCGGCGATGGCCGGCTGCTTGCCGAATACGCGGTCGAGAACCGGGTCTTCGTACCGATCACCGCGATCCCGAAGCGCGTGATCAACGCCTTCCTCTCGGCCGAGGATAAGAGCTTCTATAGCCATCCCGGCATCGACGTGCCGAGCATGCTGAAGGCGGCCTGGATCAACCTGCTGAACTACGGCCGCGACCGGCGGCCGATCGGCGCCTCGACGATCACCCAGCAGGTCACCAAGAACTTCCTGCTGTCGAACGAGCTCTCCTACGGGCGCAAGATCAAGGAGGCGATCCTCGCCCTCCGCATCGAGAAGGCCTTCTCCAAGGACCGCATCCTTGAGCTCTATCTCAATCAGATCTATCTCGGCTCCGGCAATTACGGCGTCGCCGCCGCCTCGCTCAACTACTTCAACAAGTCGCTGAACGAGCTCACCATCGGCGAGGCCGCCTATCTCGCGTCGCTGCCGAAGGCGCCGAACAACTACAACATCAAGCGCAACCCGGTGCAGGCCAAGGACCGGCGCGACTGGGTGATCGACCGGATGCTGGAGAACGGCGACATTACCGCCGAGGAGGCGAGCGCCGCCAAGCTAGAGCCGCTGGTTGACCACACCCGCGCCGAGACCGAGCGCGTGACCGCCGACTATTTCGCCGAGGAGGTTCGCCGCGAGCTCGCCCAGCGCTTCGGCGAGGATGCGCTCTACAAGAAGGGCCTCACCGTCCGCTCGACCGTCGATCCGCGGCTGCAGGAGATCGCCGACCTCTCGTTGCGCCGGGGTCTGGTGGCGTTTGACCGGACCCAGGGCTACCGCGGCCCGCTGAAGCACGTCGAGCTGACCGGTGATTGGAATAGCGACATGGCCGGCCTGCCGGGCATGCCCTGGCTCTACCAATGGCAGGCGGCGATCGTCCTCGCGGCCGACAAGGACGGCGCCAGGATCGGCCTCAAGGACGGCGGCGAAGGTACGATCCCGATGGCGGAGCTGACCTGGGCCAGGAAGGCGCTGCCCGACGGCGGCCGTGGCCCGGCGGTGAAGACCGGCGACGATGTGCTGAAGCCGGGCGACATCGTCGCCGTCGAAGCCGTGCAGAAGGACAAGGACGGCAAGGACTATCCCGCCGGCAGCTATGCGCTGCGCCAGGTGCCGGAGGTGAGCGGCGCCTTCGTCGCCATGGACCCGCACACCGGGCGCGTGCTCGCCATGAGCGGCGGCTGGTCCTATCAGCAGAGCGAGTTCAACCGCGCGACCCAGGCGATGCGCCAGCCGGGCTCCTCGTTCAAGCCGGTCGTCTATCTGGCGGCGCTCGAATCCGGCTTCACCCCATCGACCATCATCCTCGATGCGCCGATGGTGATCGACCAGGGCCCGGGCCTGCCGCCCTGGCGGCCGGAGAATTTCAAGCAGGAGTATTTCGGCCCGGCCACGCTCAGGCTCGGCCTGGAGAACTCGCGCAACCTGATGACCATCCGCGTCGCCCAGACCATCGGCATGGCAAAAGTGGCCGAGATGGCGGGGCGCCTCGGCGTGATCGACAACATGCAGCAGACGCTGGCGATGTCGATCGGCGCCGGCGAGACCACCGTTCTTCGCATGGTCTCCGCCTATTCGATGATCGTGAACGGCGGCAAGAAGATCGAGCCGACTTTCATCGACCGCGTGCAGGACGGCCAGGGCTGGACCATCTATCGCCACGACCAGCGCAAGTGCGACGGCTGCCAGGGCATCGCCTATGACGGCCAGCCGCCGCCGCAACTGCCCGACGACCGGCCGCAGGTGCTCGACCCCGCCATCGCCTACCAGATGGTCTCGCTGATGGAAGGCGTCGTGCAGCGCGGCACCGGCACCGCGGTGAAGGCGGTCGGCAAGCCGCTGGCCGGCAAGACCGGCACCACCAACGACGGCCGCGACGTCTGGTTTGTCGGCTACTCGCCCGACCTCGCGGCCGGCGTCTATCTCGGCTATGACCAGCCGCGCTCGCTGGGCGAGAAGGCGACCGGCGGCACGCTCTCGGCGCCGATCTTCCGCGACTTCATGATGGAGGCGCTGAAGGACAAGCCGGCGACGCCGTTCCGCGTCCCGCCCGGCATCCGCCTGGTGCGGGTCAACTACAAGACCGGCCAGCGCGCCCAGCCCGGGGACGAGAAGGTGATCTGGGAAGCATTCCGCCCCGGCACCGAGCCCAACGGCCAGCCGCAGCAGGTGGTCGAAGGCACCAGCTTGTACGGCCAGGATGCGGGCTATGGCTCCGTGATCCCGCTGGACAACCAGGCCCAGGGCCAGCAGCAGTCGACCGATGCCGTGCCGCAGGACAACGGCACCAGCATCCTCGACATGCCGGACCAGCAGCCGCAGCTGACCTATCAGGCCCCCGGCCAGGCCACCGGTGCGCCGGGCGAGAGCTCGAATCCCTCCGACTATCACCCAAGCCAGGCGACCACGCCCAACGGGGTCACTCCGGCGAATCAACCCGCCGGCACGCAGCCCGATGCCGCCCAACCCGGCCAGCCGGCGAGCCAGATCGGCGACAACGGGTCGCCGCCGCCGCTCCCGAGCACGGCTGAGGGTCTCAACAATCCGCCCTCGGGCGGGGATAACGGCGCCGCTCCGGCGCCGGCGGTGACCAGCCAGCAACCGGCGCCGGCGACGACCGCCCCCGCGGATTCCTCGCAGGGACTCTACTAGCCGGCATTCTCACTTTGGTTGACGCCGGGGCCGGTTTCCCGCATGTTCCGGCCGCTTTTTCGTAAGGATGGAATACCACCATGCGCGCTGAGATCGAGCAGACGGCGAGCGAGATCAAGTCCTCGCTTGCCCTGCTGAGGAGGCATCTTTGACTGGGACAACGCTCTCCGTCGTCTAGACGAACTGAACGCGCTTGCCGAGGATCCGGCGCTCTGGGAGAAGCCGGAGAAGGCCCAGAAGATCATGCGCGAGCGCACTCACCTCGCGGATTCCATCGCGGCATACCGCGCCCTCGAGCGCGAGCTGGACGATGCCCTGACCTTGGCGGAGCTCGGCGAGGCCGAGGGCGACGACGCCTCGGTCGATGAGGCGCAGCGCAGCCTCGCCGACCTGAAGGCCCGCGCTGCTCAGCGCGAATTGGAATCGCTGCTCTCCGGCGAGGCCGACCGCAACGACTGCTATCTCGAGGTCCATGCCGGCGCCGGCGGCACCGAGGCGCAGGACTGGGCCGAGATGCTGCTCCGCATGTATGTGCGCTGGGCCGAGCAGCACGGCTACAAGGTCGAATGGTTGGAAGAGAGCCCGGGCGAGCAAGCCGGGCTCAAGTCTTCGACCATCGAGATCAAGGGGCTCAACGCCTATGGCTGGCTGAAGTCGGAATCCGGCGTGCACCGCCTGGTGCGGATCTCGCCCTTCGACGCCAATGCGCGGCGCCAGACTTCGTTCGCCTCGATCTGGGTCTATCCGGTGATCGACGACGACATCAACATCGAGGTGTTGGACAAGGACCTGAAGGTCGACACCTTCCGCGCCTCCGGTGCCGGCGGCCAGCACATCAACAAGACCGACAGCGCCATCCGCATCACCCATATCCCGACCGGCGTCGTCGTCTCCTGTCAGGCCGATCGCTCGCAGCACCGCAACCGCGCCATGGCGATGGACATGCTGAAGGCGCGGCTCTACGAGCTCGAGCTCAGGAAGCGCGAGGAAGCCTCCGCCGCGATCGAGGCACAGAAGACCGACATCGGCTGGGGCCACCAGATCCGCTCCTATGTCCTGCAGCCCTACCAGATGGTGAAGGACCTCCGCACCGACGTGGAGACCAGCGACACCCAGGGTGTGCTCGACGGCGACATCGACCGGTTTCTCTCCGGGGCTCTGGCGGCGAAGCTCAACGGACCGGGCGGCGTGACCGAGCACTGAGATCAAGATTTGAGCAGCCGGAGTTCCGCTGCTCAAAATCACATCATCCTCTGCCGTCGACGCAAGCGGACTCCGCTGAAATCCCGCTCACTGCAGCGCTGGCACTCTTCTTGCTGACATACTCATCAATCGCACGCCGGTGAACGGCGGCGGTTGCAGGTGAGACTTGCGACTGCGGAGGATTGGATCCGTCCGCTGATGTGTCGCGCGCCGGCCGTCGCATCCCACACCGCGGCGGCCGGCGCAGCATTGGCGCGGGCGGCTGTGCATGGACGGGGCTTTGGAGCTGGCATTCGATCGCCGAGGGACCGCTGGTGCGCGCTACAGTACGAGGCTGGCGCGGTTGCACCAGGCGGCGCCGTTGCGCGCGCTCTTCCCGGAGACTTGCGGCATGGACGTGCCGGTCGCGGCGCTGACGGCGACCTGCGGCGGCTTCACCGGCGGCGACAGCATGCGGACGGCGATCGACATCGGCCCCGGCGCCGGCGCCATGGCGGTCGCCCAGGCCGCCGAGAAGCTCTATCGCGCCGGCAGCGGCGAGACCCGGATCGAGGTCGCGCTCACCGTCGAGGCCGGGGGGTGGCTGGAATGGCTGCCGCAGGAGACCATTCTGTTCGACGGCGCGCGCATGCGCCGCCGCACCCGCATCGATCTCGATGCCGAGGCCGCGATCCTCGCCGGCGAGATCCTGGTCTTCGGCCGCGCCGCCCGTGGCGAGCGCATGACCTCCGGCCTGGTGCATGACGCCTGGGCCGTCGTGCGCGACGGCAAGCCTAAGTGGGCTGATTCCTTCCATCTGGCGGACCGGCAGCTTACGGAAGCGTTGGATCATCCGGCGGCACTGCGCGGCATCGGAGCCGCGGCGATGCTGGTCTATGCCGGCCCTGGAGTTTCCGGCCGCCTCGCATTGCTTCGCGATATGGCCGAGGAGGCGCCGCCTGGAGTGCGCTTCGGCGCGACGCTGGTCCGCGACGTGCTCGTGGCGCGATGGCTGGCGCCGGACGCGTTGCACATCCGGCCTCATTTCGCCGCGGCCTGGACCGCGCTCCGCGCCGATGCGCGCGGCCTCGCGGCGCGCCTGCCGGCCTTTTGGCATCACTGAGAAATCGCCATGCGCCTGACCGAACGCGAGAAGGACAAGTTGCTGATTGCCATGGCGGCAATGGTGGCGCGCCGGCGTCTGGAGCGCGGCTGCAAGCTCAACCATCCGGAAGCGATCGCGCTCATCGCCGACACGGTGGTCGAGGGCGCCCGCGACGGCCGCAGCGTCGCCGAGCTGATGCGCGACGGCGCCGCGGTGCTGCGGCGCGACCAGGTGATGGAGGGCATCCCCGAGATGATCCACGAGATCCAGGTCGAGGCGACCTTTCCGGACGGTGTCAAGCTCGTCACCGTCCATCATCCGATCCGCTGAGAGGCATGCGATGATCCCAGGCGAGCTCATGGTCCTGGCCGGCGAGACGGTTCTCAACCAGGACCGCGACACCGTCCGCGTCACCGTCGCCAATGCCGGCGACCGGCCGATCCAGGTCGGCAGCCACTATCATTTCTTCGAGACCAACGAGGCCTTGGAGTTCGACCGCGCGAAGGCCCGCGGCTTCCGGCTCGACATTCCAGCAGGCTCGGCGGTGCGTTTCGAGCCCGGTCAGTCGCGGATCGTCACCCTGGTGAAGATCGCCGGCGACCGCGTCATCCACGGTTTCGCCGGCAGGATCGCCGGCAGGCTAGAGGGCTGACCCCATGGCCTATCGGATGGATCGCGAGACCTATGCGCTGACCTACGGGCCGACGGTCGGCGACCGGGTCCGGCTCGCCGACACCGACCTCATCGTCGAGGTGGAGAAGGACTTCGCGATCTACGGCGAGGAGGTGAAGTTCGGCGGCGGCAAGGTGATCCGGGATGGGATGGGCCAGTCGCAGCGCAGCCGCGCCGAGGGCGCCGTCGATACCGTGATCACCAATGCCCTCATCATCGACCACTGGGGCATCGTGAAGGCCGATATCGGCCTGAAGGACGGCCGCATCGCCGGGATCGCCAAGGCCGGCAATCCCGATACCCAGCCCGGCGTCACCATCGTCACCGGGCCGGGGACGGAGATCATCGCCGGTGAGGGCCGCATCCTGACCGCGGGCGGCGTCGACTCCCACATCCACATGATCTCGCCGCAGCAGGCCTGGGAGGCGCTCTATTCCGGCGTCACCACCCTGATCGGCGGCGGCACGGGACCGGCGGAAGGCACCAATGCCACGACCTGCACGCCCGGCCCCTGGCACATCGCCAGGATGCTGCAGGCGGCCGAAGGGTTGCCGGTCAATATCGGCCTCCTCGGCAAGGGCAATGCCTCGCTGCCCGCGGCCTTGCGCGAGCAGGTGAAGGCCGGAGCTTGCGGGTTGAAGCTGCATGAGGATTGGGGCACGACGCCGGCCGCGATCGACTGCTGCCTTTCGGTGGCGGACGAGATGGACGTGCAGGTCGCAATCCACACCGATACCTTGAATGAATCGGGCTTCGTCGAGCGCACCATTGCCGCCTTCAAGGACCGGGTGATCCACGCCTTCCACACCGAAGGTGCGGGCGGCGGGCATGCCCCGGACATCATCAAGGTCTGCGGCCTCCCGAACGTGCTGCCGTCCTCCACGAACCCGACGCGGCCCTTCACCGTCAACACGCTCGACGAGCATCTCGACATGCTGATGGTGTGCCATCACCTCGATCCGCGGATTCCGGAAGACGTCGCCTTCGCCGAGAGCCGGATCCGCCGCGAGACCATCGCTGCGGAGGACATCCTGCACGATCTCGGCGCCATCAGCATGATGTCCTCGGACAGCCAGGCCATGGGCCGGGTCGGCGAGGTGATCATCCGCACCTGGCAGACCGCGCATAAGATGAAAACCCAGCGCGGGAGTCTCTCCGGCGACGGCGCCGAGAACGACAATGCCCGGGTGAAGCGCTACGTCGCCAAGTACACGATCAACCCGGCGCTGGCCGCGGGCATGGCCGGCTCCGTCGGCTCGGTCGAGGTCGGCAAGCTCGCCGACCTCGTGCTCTGGAAGCCGGCCTTCTTCGGCGTGAAGCCGGACCTCGTCCTGAAATGCGGCATGATCGCCGCGGCGCCGATGGGCGATCCTAACGCTTCCATCCCGACGCCGGAGCCGGTGCACTACCGCCCGATGTTCGCTGGTTTCGGTCGTGCCCGCGCGGCCAGCGCCGTCACCTTCGTCAGCGCTGCGGCGATCGCGGACGGGATCGGCGACCGGCTCGATCTGAAGCGCGATCTGATCGCGGTCTCCGGCACCCGCACGGTGATGAAGCGCGACATGCGCCTCAACGACGCGATGCCCAAGATCGAGGTCGACCCCGAGACCTACGAGGTCCGCGCCGACGGCGCGCTGCTGGTCTGCGAACCCGCCACCGTGCTGCCGATGGCGCAGCGCTATTTCCTCTTCTGAGGCGGCGGCATGCGCACCGCCAGCCAATGGCACCGCGCCGGCGAATGGCCGCAGGCGGAGGCGACCGCAACCGTGACCTTGAGCTACGCTGAGCGCTGCCGGCGCCGCATCCAGATGGCGGATGACGGCGGAGCGCCGTTCCTCTTGAACCTCCCCCGGGCCGTGCGACTCTCGGACGGCGACGGGCTGATGCTGGAGGAGGGCGGATGGCTGCGGGTCGTCGCCGGCCCGGAGCCGCTGGTCGAGGCCAAGGCGGTGAACGCCCAGCATCTCGCCCGGCTCGCCTGGCATATCGGCAACCGCCATGTGCCGGCCGAGATCGTCGATGGCTTCCGGCTGAGGATCGTCGTGGATTCCGTACTGGAGGCGATGCTCCGCCAGCTCGGTGCCGAGGTGCGGCGCATCGAGGCGCCCTTCGCGCCGGAGGGCGGCGCCTACGGTCCGCTCGCGATCGTCGGTCACGGCCATGCGCATTGACGTTCCCGCCCTCGGGGTCGATGGCGGCGAGCGCGGCCTGCTGCTGCTGCAGGCCTGGCTCTCGCCGGCCTTTCCGGTCGGCGGCTACGCCTACTCCCATGGCCTCGAAGCCGCGGTGGAGGCGGGGATCGTGCGCGACCGCGCGGACCTCATTCGCTGGATCGACGGGATCCTCCGCTTCGGCGCCGGTCGCAACGATGCGCTGTTGATCCGCGAGGCGCATCGTCAAGTGACGGCCGGCGAGGACATCCACGAACTCACGGCCTTTGCCGCAGCCTTCCGCGGCACGTCCGAGCTGGCACTCGAGGCTGGCGCCCAGGGCGCCGCCTTCCTGAAGGCGCTGAGGGCCGGATGGCCCGACATTGCATCGGCCCCGCAGCTCCAGGAGATGAGGACGCCGACCTACGCGGTCTGCTTCGGCGCGGCCGCTGCCCTCGCGGGCATCGCGGCGCGCTGGGCGATGCTCTCCTATCTGCAGGCGTTCCTCGGCAACCTGGTCTCCGCCGCGCTGCGGCTCATGCCGATCGGTCAGAGCGACGGCCTCGTGGCGCTCGCTACGTTGAGTGAACGATTGCCGGAGCGGGTCGATCAATATGCGCTCACGCCGTTCGAGGACATCGGCTCCGCAACGCTCGTGGTCGATCTCATGAGCGCCCGTCACGAAACCCAATACACGAGGCTGTTCCGTTCATGATCGCACCCGAGCTTGCAACCCTTCCCCTTCGCGTCGGCGTCGGCGGCCCGGTCGGCTCCGGCAAGACCGCGCTGCTGGAGCGCCTCTGCCGCTGCCTCGCCGGATCCTATGATATCGCCGCCGTCACCAACGACATCTACACCAGCGAGGACGCGGCCTTCCTGACCCGGTCCGGCGTGCTGCCGCCGGAACGCATCCTCGGGGTCGAGACCGGCGGTTGCCCGCACACCGCGATCCGGGAGGATGCTTCGATCAACCTTGCCGCCGTCGACCAGATGACGCGACGCTTCCCGGCCTTGGAGTTTGTGTTCGTGGAATCCGGTGGTGACAATCTCTCCGCCACCTTCTCGCCCGAGCTCGCCGATCTCACGATCTATGTGATCGACGTTTCCGCGGGCGACAAGATCCCGCGGAAGGGCGGCCCGGGGATCACCCGCTCCGACCTCCTGGTGATCAACAAGATCGATCTCGCGCCCCATGTCGGCGCCGACCTTGAGCTGATGGCGGCCGACGCGGCGCGCATGCGCGGGGTGAAGCCGGTGGTGTTCTCCAATCTCCGCGACGGGACCGGGCTCGAGGCGATCGTCGACTTTCTGCTGCTCAAGGGCGGCTTCCCGCGCCGCAAGGCGGTCTTCGCCGCCGGCCTGCCACCGCTCACCGAATGGAGCCGCATCTGAGGTTCGTCATCGGCCTGTCGCTTCGCTGCCTCGATTTTGGTCACGTGTTCCAAGGCTGCTCAAATGCTGTGCAGCTTTTCAAGGCGCCGGCCCTAAGCCCGCTGGATTCCTTGATTTTTCCGACTGGCACGCCGGTTGCTCTTACTGTTGCGCTGCAAAAAGAAAATGGAGGGGCGGCATGAGTCGCGCTGCGAGACGGATCGGTCTCAACATGGATTTGACGCGGGTGGCCCTGGCCGCCTTGGGGGTGGGCTTGGTGATGCTGCCCGCGCTGGCCTTCGCGCAGGATGCGACCACGGCGGCGCCGGCCGCGGCACCCGCCGCTCCGGCGGCGCCGAAGTTCGACAGCGGCGACACCGCCTGGATGCTGACCTCCACCGCCCTGGTGCTGATGATGACGGTGCCGGGCCTGGCGCTGTTCTACGGCGGCATGGTCCGCAAGATGAACGTGCTGGCGACGGTGATGCAGTCCTTCGCCATCACCTGCCTCGTCACCGTGATCTGGATGATCGTCGGCTACACGTTGGCCTTCACCGACGGCAACTCGATCATCGGCGGCATGTCGCGCTTCTTCCTCTCCGGCATGGACATCAACGCCGTGAACGGCCTCGCTGGGACGATCCCGGAATCGGTCTTCATGTGCTTCCAGATGACCTTCGCCATCATCACCCCGGCGCTGATCGCCGGTTCTTTCGCCGATCGCATGAAGTTCAGCGCCATGTGCCTCTTCATGACGCTGTGGTCGATCCTGGTCTATTCGCCCATCGCCCACATCATGTGGCAGCCGACCGGCTACATGTTCAAGGCGGGCATCCTCGACTTCGCCGGCGGCACCGTCGTCCACATCAACGCCGGCATCGCGGGCCTCGTCTCCTGCCTCATCCTCGGCAAGCGCATGGGCTATCCGAAGTCCCCCATGCCGCCGCACAACCTGGTGCTGAGCCTGATCGGCGCCAGCCTGCTCTGGGTCGGCTGGTTCGGCTTCAACGCGGGTTCCGCGGTCACTTCGGGTTCGCGCGCCGGCATGGCGATGACGGTGACCCAGATCGCCACCGCCGCCGCGGGCCTTGCCTGGATGTTCACCGAATGGATGACCAAGAAGAAGCCCTCGGTGCTCGGCATCATCTCGGGCGCCGTCGCCGGCCTCGTGGCGATCACCCCGGCCTCGGGCTTCGTCAACCCGACCGGCGCGCTCATCATCGGCATCGCGGCGGGGGTGGTCTGCTTCTTCTCGGCGACCGCGCTGAAGCATGTTCTCGGCTATGACGACGCGCTCGATGCCTTCGGCGTCCACTGTGTTGGCGGCATCCTCGGCGCGATCCTGACCGGCGTCTTCGCCGACAAGGCGGTCGGCGGCGACGCCGCGGTCGGCCTGCTGCAGGGCAATGCCGGCCAGGTCTGGACCCAGGTCGAAGGCGTCCTCGTGACCCTGGTCTGGTCCGGCGTCGGCAGCGCCATCATTTTGAAGGTGGTGGACATGATCGTCGGCCTCCGGGTCTCGGAGGATGTCGAACGGGATGGTCTCGACCTCGGGCTGCACGGCGAGACCGTGCAGTAAGAGGGGCGACGACCGGCGTCGCGGACCGCGCTCCCAGACGGCCCGCGACGCCGGACCAATCCGGAAAACCCGGCTGCGCGCCCTGGATCCAAGAGGGCCCGGCAGCCGGGTTTTCTCTTTCGAGAGAGGACCCGATAGGCAAGGGCCTGTAAGTGGCCTAGCATCGGCGACGGCGTCATCCGCGCCAAGGGGCTCCCGTGGACCCGCAGCAACTCGTCTGGATCCTGCCGATCGTCCTGCCGCTCTTCCTCGTGGGGCTGTGGTTCGGAATTACGTCGTTGCTGGGGGTGATCTCCGGCTGGTACCGGTTGGCGGTCGCCTTCCCGGACCGGGACGAGACGCCGATCCTCCGCTTGCGCGGCCAGTCCGGCCGCATGGGCGGCGGCGTCAATCTGGATCACGTCCTCACCCTCAGCGTCTGCCCCTCCGGCTTGCGGGTCGGCATGATGCGAATGCTCGGGCCGTTCTCCCGCGACTTCCTCGTGCCCTGGGAGAGCATCACGCTCGCACGTAAGACGGTCATGTTCTGGACCCTGGTGGAGCTGACCTTCGGTGATCCGGCCGTGGGCAAGCTGAGCGTCAAAGAGGGCACTGCCGCGAAGCTCGCCGAGGCGGCGGGACCGCGCTGGCCGGAAGACGCGGCGTCTCCCCCGCAGGTACGGCAGGAAGTCGTCAGCAGGCGCTGATCCTACTTCAGCAGCTCCTCGAATCCCGGCCGCGCCTCGGCATAGCGGCGGTGGACGTCGACATAGGTTTCGCAATAGAGCCGGTCGATCTCGGCGCCCTTGGGGAAGGCGACGACGAAGCCGGGATTGTCCGGCTCGATCGCCAGCTCCGCCGCCTTCATCAGATGTGCGATCAACCCGCGGGGATCCTCGTCGCCGACCGAGATGCGGATCGTGGTCGGCGCGATCCCGGCCTCCTTGAGTGCCGCGTCGGAGAGCTCGGAATGGCTGGTCAGCGCCGGGCAGAGCACGATCGTGCCGGTCTGGCCGAGGCTCACCTGCAGGCCGAAGGCCGGCTCCAGGCAGTCGAACAGCTTCTTCACATGCTGTCGGCCGACCTTGAACGGCGCGCCTTCTTTCGGCTCGAAGTCGATGGTGAAGAGCGCCGGGGGCAGGCCGAGGAAGAGATGCTTCTCGCGCATCTCCCAGTTGGGGTTGCCCTCGATGCAGGAGCAGTTGACCGTGATGCCGGGATGCATGCTGAGCGCCTGCGCGAGAACCAGCGTGTTGACGCTCTTCTCCAACACCCGGAGCGGCAGGGTGCGCATGCCGCTCAACACCTCGAAGGCCTTGTCGGCATCGAGGAAGGCGCCCTTCACGTAGTAGACGTTCCAGAACAGGGTCTCGTCCCAGTTCCAGCGCCGCGCCTTGCCGTCGACGCCCTTGGCTTCGACCGCGCCGCCCTTCGGGATGAACATGCGCTCGTTGCGGCCGATGCAGACGCCGGCCGTCGTCGTGCCGGAGCCGGCGATGTCCTTGGTGTAGGAGTGGATCACGAAGTCCGGACGCGCCATCGGGTCCGGATGGCGCAGCAGCTTCTGCAGGAACGGCGTACCGACGGTCGCATCGCAGATCACGTCGGAGCCCACAGCATGGGCGGCGCGGCAGATCGCCGGCACATCGAGGGTGTAGCCGTGGGGATTGCAGGGCGATTCCACATAGACGTAGATGCGCCGCCCGTTGGCGAGCCGCACCCGGTGCTTCTCGTCCGCGCGCTGCAGCGCGCGGGTGAAATCCGCCGCGGTGAAGCCGTCGAACCACTCGACCGCCACGTCCATGTTGCTCCGCTTGCCGTACCAGTCGTGCAGCAGCTGGTAGGAGCCGCCATAGGTGTTGCGGCTGGAGAGCACGATGTCCTGGTAGCCGACCAGATGCGCCAATGTGGCGTCGATCGCCGCCATGCCGGAGTTGAAGTTCCAGGCCATGTACTCGGCGGCGAGCGGGCCTGCCTCGAGATCGACGATGTGGTTCGCAAGGCTGATCGAGGTCGGATTGAGCAGCCGCGAGTAGATGTCATGCATCAGCTCGCGGCCCTTGAACGCGTCCTCCACCCATTCGGTGCAGGCATAGAGATAGGTCGCGGTGCGGGTGATGACCGGCGTCGCCGAGAAGATGGCGGCGACGTTGTCGAAGATCGGGTAGGGGCCCTTGACGCTGCGCGTGTCCGTGTCGCCGGCCAGCGACTGGTAGGTCGCGCGCATCGGGTTCTGCAGATTGTCCAGGATCTTCGCCAGCTGGAAGCAGGCGAAGCGCTTGGCGTTGAAATAGGCGATGCGATCGGCGCGGTCGAGCTTCGCGAGGGTGTCGATGGTGACTCGCCAGAGATCGTTGACCGCGAGACCGGCGCCGTAGAGATGTTTCGCAAGATCGCGCATCGCCTGGCCGTAGGCGCTCGCGGGATCGATCGCGAAATGCTCCAGCTGCTGCTGGACCAGGGCCTCGATCGATTGATGTGCGGTGGTGTTGCGGAGTGGGCTCAGCTGCGTCGCCGGCCGGAGATCGGTGCGTCCTTCCGCCATGATGAAGCTCCTTCAACCATGGATCAGTCGTCGCAATGAGAACGACAGCTTAGCATGGAAGTTCCGGCATTGCAGCCGGATGAAGTTCAGGAGGCGATCGGAAGATAGAAGTCGGCGGGCATGAGGGCGCTCTGCCGCGCCGCATCGTTGAAGGGCGGCTTCAGCGCGCCCCGAAAATGCCGGCGGACGAGCTCCTGCCACTTCGCCTTCGGTTCGTATCCGCCCGCTCGGGCGAAGGCGTCGAACCAGCGCATGCCTGCGGCCACGTGGCCGATCTCGTCGCGGTAGATCCGCTCCAGCACGGCCGCCGTCGCGCTGTCGTCGCAGCGCTTCATCTCCGCGATCATCCCCGGCGTCACGTCGAGGCCGCGCGCCTCCAGCACCAGCGGCACGACGGCGAGACGCGCCAGCAGATCCTCTGCCGTCTCCTCAGCCGCCTGCCACAGCCCGTCATGGGCCGGAAGATCGCCATAGGCGGCGCCGAGCTCACCGAGCCGCGCCGCCAGGAGCTCGAAATGCAGCGCCTCCTCGTCGGCGACGGTGACCCAGTCGTCGAAGAAGGCGCGGGGCGTTTCTGGCATTCCGAACCGCGCGATCAGGTCCCAGGCGAGATCGATCGCGTTCAACTCGATATGGGCGAGGGCGTGCAGCAGCGCGATCCGCTTCGCCGTGCTGCCGCCGGCCTTGCGCTTCGGCATTTCCTTCGGCAGCAGCAGCTCCGGCCGCTCGGGTCGCGCCGGCCGATCCGGCGGCCGGCGTCCTGCTGCGACAGAGAGCGCACCCTCCCGCCAAGCGGCCGCGGCGCGATGACTCGCGGCGGCCTTGGCGGAGGGATCGGCGGTCTCGAGGACGCCGATCGCGGCCTCGCCGAGGGTTACGCCGACGGGATCGCCTACTGCGATCATGCCTTGTCGAGACCCTTCACCGCCTTCAGCACCTCGTCCACATGGCCGGGGACCTTCACCTTGCGCCAGGCGCCGCGGATGACGCCCTTGCCGTCGATGAGATAGGTGGCGCGCTCGATGCCCATGTACTTCCGGCCGTACATGCTCTTCTCGACCCAGACGCCGTAATCCTCGGTCACCTTGCCCGTCTCGTCGGCGCCGAGCTGGAAGTTGAGGTCGTACTTCTTCTTGAACTTGTCGTGGCTTGCGACCGAATCCCGCGAGACGCCGAGCACCACCGCGTCCATCTTCTTGAACTTCGGCTGTTCGTCGCGGAAGCCGCAGGCCTCCGCGGTGCAGCCGCTCGTGTCGTCCTTCGGATAGAAATAGAGCACCACGTTCTTCCCCTTCAGCGAGGCGAGCGTGATCTTGCCGCCGCCGTCGGTGGCGAGGGTGAAGGCGGGCGCCTTGTCTCCGACTTTGAGTTCCATCTCCTGTCTCCTCTATTTGTCTTCTGCGTTGGTCGTCGGCCCACTGGCTGACTCCGAGCCGATGATGGCGTGGAAGGCGGCGTGGACGTGGGCGGCCTTCTGGCGGATCAGGGCCTTCAGGGCCTCGAAACTATCGGCCCCGGCGCTGATCGCCAAGTGGCGACGGGTGGGCTCGGTCAGCGCGGCTTCGTCCACCTTGGCGCCGACCAGCAGCCGGATCATCTGCTGCAGCTGGCGCCAGAGCCGGCCGATCGCGATCAGCTGGCCGTCCTTCTCCTCGGTCAGCAGGCCGAGATCGCGCGCCCGCTCCAGCACCAGGTTGCCCTGCTGCGCCAGGATCTCCGGGTGGTCGTGGGCATGGCGGAGCTGCAGGAACTGGGCGATGAAGTCGAGATCGACCTGGCCGCCGCGGAAATGCTTCAGGTCCCAGAGGTTGTCGCTGCGATGCTGCTGCGCCATGCGCAGGCGCATCTCGACGATGTCGGCGGCGAGCCTCGCGGGATCGCGCTTGGCCGTCAGGATCCGCTGCAGCATCGCCGCGCAGTCGGCGCTGAGGCCGGGATCGCCGCAGATCACCCGCGCCCGGGTCAGCGCCATGTGCTCCCAGGTCCAGGCCTCGGCGGCCTGGTACTTCTCGAACGGACCGAGGCCGCTGGCGATGGGGCCGGAGGCGCCGCTCGGGCGAAGCCGCATATCGACCTCGAACAGGCCGCCTTCGCCGGTCATGGCGGAGATCGCGTTGATGAAGCGCTGGGCGAGGCGCGCGTAATACTGGATCGGCGCCAATGGCTTCGCCCCATCGGAGAGCGTCGTGTCCCAGTTCTCGACGTTCTCGGGAATGTCGTAGATGAAGATGAGGTCGAGGTCGGAGGTGACCGTCATCTCGCGGCTGCCGAGCTTGCCGAGCGCGACCAGCGCCATGCCGCGGCCCGGCAGCTTGCCGTGCTGGCGCTCGAACTCGGCGGTTGCCAGCGGATAGAGCCGCCCCAGCGCGATGTCGGCGATGTCGCTCAAGGCGGCGCCCGCCTCCTCGCCGTCCGCGGTGCCGCGGAGCAGGCGGACGCCGATCTGGAACTGGCGGTCCTTGGTCCATCGCCGCACGATGTCGAGCGCATCCTCGAAGTCGCGCGCCTGCTCGAGCTGGTGCGCGAGGTCGTCGTTGAGGGCGATGCGCTGCGGCACCGGCTCGAAGAATCCGGCGGTGAGCACGCTTTCCAGCAGCACCGGCCGGCGGCTGAGGCTGTCGGCGAGCAGCGGCGCCGAGCCCATGATCTCGGCCACGAGATCGAGCAGGCCGGGATTGGAATAGAGCAGGGAGAAGATCTGCACCCCGGCGGGCAGCGCCTGCAGGAAGCCGTCGAAGCGCCGGATCGCGAGACCGGGATCGGCGGTTCCCGCCAGCGCCTGCAGCAGCCGCGGCATCAGCTCGGTCAGGAGCTCGCGGGCGCGGGCGCTGCGGGTCGCGCGGGAGCGGCCGCGATGCCAGTCGCGGACCAGCGCCGAGACCCGGCTGCCGTCCGGGAAGCCCATCTGCTGCAGGGATGCGACGGTGCCGGGATCGTCCTCGGTGCCGGTGAAGACCAGATTGCTGGGGCCGCCGAGATCGGGTGCCTCCTCGAAGAGCTCGGCGTAGTGGTCCTCGACCTTCGCCATGTGCTCGAGCAGGGTCAGCTCGAAGTCGTTGGTGTCGGCGTGGCCGCAGAACTTGGCGAGCTGGTCGAGCGCCGGACCCGCCGGTGGCAGGGTCTGGGTCTGGTGGTCCTCGATCATCTGCAGCCGGTGCTCGACATGGCGCAGATAGCGATAGGCGGCGGCGAGGTCGTCGGCGACCTGACGCCGGGTCCGGCCGAAGGCGACCAGCGCCTCCAGTGCATCGAGCGTCGCCTGCTTGCGGAGATCGGGATTGCGGCCGCCCCAGATCAGCTGCTGGGTCTGGGCGAAGAACTCGATTTCGCGGATGCCGCCGCGGCCGACTTTGATGTTGTGGCCGGCGACCGCGATCGAGCGATAGCCTTTCACCGCATGGATCTGGCGCTTGATCGAGTGGATGTCCTGGATCGCATAGAAGTCGAGATGCTTGCGCCAGACGAAGGGCCGGAGCCTGAGCAGGAACTGACGGCCCGCCGCCTCGTCGCCGGCGCAGACCCGGGCCTTGATCATCGCGGCCCGCTCCCAGTTCTGCCCCATGCCCTCGTAATAGGTCTCGGCGGCGAGGGCCGAGAGCACCAGCGGCGTCGAGCCCGGATCCGGTCGGAGGCGGAGATCGACACGGCAGACATAGCCGTCGGCGGTCGCGTCTTGCAGCAGACGGACGAGGCTGCGCGCGATCCTGACGAAGCATTCCTGGGCGCTGCGCTTCCCCTCATAGCGGACCTTGGCCTGGTCGTAGAGCAGCATGAGGTCGATGTCGCTCGAATAGTTGAGCTCGTTGGCGCCGAGCTTGCCGAGGGCAAGCACGAAGAAGGCGCTGTCGCGCTCCGGATCTTCGGGGTGGTCGAGCGCGATCTCGCCGCTCGCGGCGGCGCGGGAGAGCAGGTGGGCAACCGCGGCCCGGACCGCCGCATCGGCGAATCGGCTCAAGGCGCCGGTCAGCTGCTCCAGCGACCAGAGCCCGCCGATGTCGCACAGCGCAATCAGCATCGCCGCCTGCCGCCGGGCCACGCGAAGGCGCCGCATCAGCTCGCCTTCCTCAAGCGCGATCAGTCCCTTGGGGTGCAGTTCCTGAACCAATGTGCTAAACAGCGACTCGGGATCCGCGCCGCAGAGTGCGCGGGCGAAAGCCGGGTCTCCCATCAGGCATCTGGCGAGGAAGGGGCTGTTGCCAAAGACCGATTCCAGCAAGCGATGCCCGGTCGGATCCGCGGCGATCTCCGCCAGTCCATCGTCTCCAGCCTGTGCCAGCAACATTTCAGCCCGGCGCGGGTCGCCGGCTTCCGGCAGCGGCCGGTCGGCCAGGAGGCTGAGGAAAGTCGGCATGGTGAGAGGGTTCGGTGGGGTGATTGCTGTCGCAGCGGCGGTTGGGGGTGAGACTGCTGGAGCCCTGGCGGGCGGTCAAGCGGTACGGTTGCGCGGGATTTCCCACCTTTGATCCGGCGCACCACCAAGATCCTGCTCGAGCTGCTGGCCTTCTGCCTCGCCGGGATCGCCCTGCTGGTGGGCTTCCTCGCCTGGCGTTTGACCTACGAGGGTCCGATCCACATCCGGTTCCTGGCGCCGTATGTCGAGCATGCGCTCAGTGAATCCAATTCCGATTTCCGCGTGAGCATCGAGGATGTCGTGCTGGCATGGGCCGGCTGGCCGCGCGGCCTCGACCTGCGCGCGGTCAATCTCCAGGTCCGCGACCGGCGCGACCGCGATCTTGCCGTCCTGCCGGACGTTTCCATCACCCTGAGTGCAAGGGCGATGCTGCATGGCTTCTTGATCGCACCATCGAAGATCGAGGCGCTGTCTCCCAACCTCAACCTGTTCCGCCGACGCGACGGCGAGTTGATGTTCGGCTTGCAGAAGTTGGATCAGCCGGCAGCCGACAACGCCGATGCGCAAGGGCCCACCATCGGGAAGGTGATCGACGATCTGCTGAACGATGACAATCCCAATCACCGTGCGAGCTACCTGCGCTCGGTCGCGATCCTGGACGCGGGCGTCACCGTGAACGATCGCGAGGCCGGCGTGAATTGGCGGGCCGAGCATGTGAACCTGGAGATCACGCGAAACGCCGACGGCATGCTGGGCGGTCGCGTGAGCGCCGCCTTGCCGCAATTCGGCGCACCCGAGCTTGCCACCGCCACCCTCACCATGGACCCGAAGTCCGGTAAGATCGACGTCGATGCCGCATTCCAGGGGCTGGACATGGCGACGCTCGGCCTGATCGAGCCGAGCCTGACCGATCTCTCCGCCTCAAATGTCATCCTGAGCGGCCGATTCGCCCTGCATCTCGACACCGACGGCACGGTCGCGCCGATCGAGTTCCAGGTGAATACCGCCGACGGGTTGCTGAACCTGCCGGACCGCATGAAGCAGCCGCTGCCGATCAAGCTGATGCAGGCGAACGGCGTGGTCGATTTCGCCCATGACCTGCTCCATCTCGAGAAGCTCGCGCTCGACATCGGCGGCCCCACGATCGAGGTCACGGGCGATGTCGACGGGGCCTTCAACGGCAAGGCCGCCGATGGCGGGCAACCGCGCATCACGGTAGCGCTCGCCGCGAAGAAGTATCCGGCCGAGTGGATGGACCGCTACTGGCCCGCCGGCGCCGCCGAGAACACGCGCGCCTGGCTGGTACCCAACATCCCGAGCGGCATGGTCGAGAGCGTCAAGGCGGACATCGCCTTGCGCCTCCCCGGAAGCGACGGCGGCACGACCGTGCTCGAGCGCCTGAAGGGCGAGATGTCGACCAGCGGCCTCACGGTCCATTACCTGCGGCCGATGCCGCCGATCACCGACGGCACAGCCACCGCGACCTTCGACGCGAAGTCGTTCAACGCCAACATCACCGGCGGCCATGTCGGCGACATCAAGATCCAGAAGGGATATCTCCACATCACCGGGCTCGACGTCGAGGATCAGTTCATCAAGGTCGGCGGCGACGTCACCTCGTCGCTCCCCGATGCCTTGAAGCTGATCAACCATCCGCGGCTCGGCTACGCGAGCAAGCTCGGCCTGAAGCCGGAGAACAGCGGCGGCGACGCCCAGGCCTCGCTCGATTTCAGCTTTCCCGCCATCAATGCGCTGACCTTCGATCAGGTGAAGATCGGCGTCAACGCCGCGGTCCAGCACGTGGTCATGAAGCAGATCCGCTTCGGCCAGGACGTCACCGACGGCAATCTCACGCTGAAGCTCGACCAGAACGGAATGCTGGTGACCGGGCCGGTCACCTATGCCGGCGCGGCGCTGGACATCGCCTGGACCGAGGCGTTCGCCGACAAGGTCGATGTGCGGGAATCCTTCGCCGCCAAGGGCCGGACCTCCACCAGCAGCCGCGCCTTGGTCGGCTACGACTTCCGGCCCTGGGTCGATGGTCCCAGCGACGTTGCGCTGAAATACACGACGCATGACGACGGTCGCGGCCTCTTAGAGGCGAGCTTCGATTTGAAGGACGCGGTGCTCGCCATGGATTTCCTGAAGTGGCAGAAGCCGGCCGGTGTCCCCGCCAAGGGCTCGTTGAAGCTCAACCTCAAGGACGACCATCCGATCGACATCACCGATCTCGCGATCGACGGCGAGGGCTTCTCGATCGCCGGCGGCGCCACCTTCACGCCGGATGGCAAGAGCATCGGCAAGCTTGCATTGAAGAAGGCGCAGTTCGCGAAGAGCGCCATCACCGACTTGACCGCGGATTTCTCCAACAATGCGACGGTGGTCAGCGTCGGGGGCGGGTTCATGGACGTCGAGCCCTGGATGGTCGAGCGCGACAAGCCGGTCGATCCGGCGACGCTGGATGCCGAGGAACTTAAGCCGCAGCGGCCTTATTCGATCGCCGGCAGCTTGGCGAAGGTGCGGCTCTCGGAGGGCGAGACGCTGACCAACATCACCTTCGACATCCGCCACGATCCGATCTGGTGGGACAAGATCTATTTCAACGGCACGCTCCCCGGGGGCGCGCCCCTCGTCTTCAACTACGCCCCGGCGGAGCCCGGCGTGCATCGGCTGAAGGTCGAGACCGACGACGGCGGCGGCGCCTTCAAGACGCTCGGCATCTATGACTCGATCAAGGGCGGCAAACTCTCGATCACGGGCGCCGCGAAAGACGACGCGCCGCACCGGGCGATCAGCGGCGAGATGAAGATGACCTCGTTCCGGCTGCTGCACACGCCGTTCGCCGTGCGCTTCCTCTCGGTCGCGGCCCTGACCGGCCTCGTCGATGCGCTGACCGGCGAGGGCTTCCTGTTCGCCGGCGCCAGCGCCAAGTTCACCAAGACCAGGGGGCGGATCGACGTCGCCGACTTCCGCAGCGCCGGCCCCTCGATCGGCCTCACCTCCAAGGGCAAGATCGACCTCGACGCCAACAAGATCGACCTGAAGGGCGCGCTGGTGCCTGCCTATGCGCTCAACAGCATCCTCGGCAACATTCCGATCATCGGCGAATGGCTGCAGGGCGGGAAGGGCGAGGGCATGTTCTCCGCCACCTATTCGATCTCGGGCGACCTCAACGAGCCGAAGATCGACGTCAACGGCTGGTCGGCGCTGGCGCCGGGCTTCTTGCGCAACCTGTTCGAAGGCGAAAACACTGCGCCCCTGGAGCAGAAGCCGCCGCGCTCGAATAAGTAGGCTCTTCTCAGTGCGTGTGCCGGTGATGCAGGTCCGGATAGTGCCGGTGCTTGTGAACCAGCCGCGAATGGCGGTGGGGATGTGAATGCGGCTCGGCCGGCGTGCTGGCCGCATGGGCATGCCGATGGTGCTCGTCATGCACATGCAGGTGCTCGTGCTCCATCGGCTCGTGCGCGTGCTCATGCTGGTGCCGCTCGGTCAGGTGCAGCCAGAGCCCGACTGCCATCAGGAGGCCGCCGCCGAGGAAGGGCAGGGTGAGCGGCTCCTTGAGGAAGAGGATGGCGACCGCGGCGCCGATGAAAGGCGCCGTTGCGTAATAGGCGCCGGTCCGCGCCGTGCCGAGGTGGCGGAGCGCCAGCACGAAGGCGGTCAAGGAGATGCCATAGCTCAAAAATCCGAGCAGCCCGGCCGCGGCGATTGCGCTGAGCGCCGGCCAGGACGCACCCGTGACGATGGCGAGGGTCGTGTTGACACCGCCGGCGACCAGGCCTTTTACCATCGCGATCTGCATCGGATCCGCTGCGGAGACCTTGCGGGTGAGGTTATTGTCGATCGCCCAGCAGAGGCACGCACCTGCAATGAGGAGCGGCCCGAAGCCGTGGCCGAGCGCGATCTCGCCGGGGAGCGAGAGCACCACGGCGCCGGCGACGATGGCGGCGGCGCCGATCAGCAGTCGGCGGTCGACGTTCTCACGGAACACCACCCAGGCGATGCCGAGGGTCAGCACGCTTTCGAGGTTGAGCAGCAGCGAGGCTTCCCCGGCCGGGGTCACGGCGAGGCCGAACAGCATCAGCACCGGCCCGATCACGCCGCCGAAGAGGACCGCGCCGCCGAACCAGGGGAGGTCGGCGCCCTGCAGCCCGGCCTCGCCGCTCTGCCGGAGCGTGCGCAGGATGGCGAGGCCGAGGCCGGAGCCGAGATAGAGCAGCCCCGCCAGCAGCCAGGGCGAGACATCGCCCAGCAGCAGCTTCGCGATCGGCGCGCTGAGGCCGAACAGGACGGCGGAGGCGAGGGCGTAGAGAATGCCGGTCATGGACGGTCCAAACGAAAGCAGCACGATCGCGGGATCGTGCTGCTTCCGAACGCGATTGGCAACGGCGCGTGGGCCGCGCCGCGTCTTCAGGTCGCGGACGCCACCGCCCGCGCCGCCATGGTCGAGACCAGCGAAGCGCGGTATTGCGGCGAGCCGTGAAGGTCGCCGTTGAGGCCGTCGGCCTTCACCTTGACTCCCTTGGCGGCATCGGCGGTGAAGTTGGCGCCGAGCGCCGCTTCCAGCTCCTTGGAGCGGAACACGCCGGGGCCGGCACCGGTCACCGCGATGCGGACGCCGCCTTTGGTCTTCGCCGCGAAGACGCCCACGAGGCAGAAGCGCGAGGCCGGCTGGTCGAACTTGGCATAGCCGGCCTTCTCCGGTTTCGGGAAATGCACCGCGGTGATGATTTCGCCATCCTGGAGCGCGGTTTCGAACAGGCCCTTGAAGTAGTCGTCGGCCTTGATCTCGCGCTTGTTGGTGCGGATCGTGGCGCCGAGGCCGAGCGCCGCCGCCGGATAGTCGGCGGCGGGATCGTTGTTGGCGAGCGAACCGCCGATGGTGCCGCGATGGCGCACCTGGCGGTCGCCAATCCCGCCGGCCAGGGCGGCGAGGGCAGGGATGGTCTTCTCCACATCGGCCGAGGCCGCGACCTCGGCATGGGTGGTGGTGGCGCCGATGGTGATGCCGTCACCCTCGAGCTTGATGCCCTTCAATTCGGCGATGGCGCCGAGATCGACCACGTCCGACGGCTCGGCGAGCCGCTGGCGCAGGGTCGGGAGCAGGCTCTGCCCGCCGGCGATCAGCTTGCCGTCGGAGGCGGCACCCAGGGCCTTGGCCGCATCGGCGACCGAGCCCGGGCGGTGATAAGCGAAGTTGTGCATGGGTTCCTCCCTTATTCCGCCGCCTGCTTGGCCGACTGGATCGCCTGCCACACTTTGTAGGGTGTCGCCGGCATGGTGATGTCCTTGACGCCGAGCGGCAGCAGGGCATCGAGCACCGCGTTGATCACCGCCGGCGGTGAGCCGATCGCACCCACCTCGCCGACGCCCTTCGAGCCCAGCGGGTTGTGGGTGCAGAGCGTCACGTGGTTGCCGACCTTGATGTTCGGCACGTCGTCCGCCCGCGGCATGGTGTAGTCCATGTAGGAGCCGGTCAGCAGCTGGCCGCTCTCATTGTCGTAGGCGCAGCCTTCCAGCAGCGCCTGGCCGATGCCCTGGACGACGCCGCCATGGACCTGGCCCTCGACGATCATCGGGTTGATCACCTTGCCGATGTCATCGACCGCGGTGAAGTTCACCACATCGACCGTGCCGGTCTCCGGATCGATCTCCACCTCGCAGATATGGCAGCCGCCGGGGTAGGTGAAGTTCAGGGGATCGTAGAACGCGGTCTCCTCGAGCCCGGGCTCGAGCTCGGTGATCGGGTAGTTGTGCGGCACGTAGGCGGTCAACGCCACCTGGCCGAAGGGCACGGACTTGTCCGTGCCGACCACTGTGAAGGTGCCGGTCTTGAACTCCACGTCGGCGACCGAGGCCTCCATCAGATGGGCGGCGATGCGCTTTGACTTGGCGATGATCTTGTCCATCGCCTTCACCAGCGCCGAGCCGCCGACCGCGAGCGACCGCGAGCCGTAGGTGCCCATGCCGAAGGGGATCTTGTTGGTGTCGCCGTGGGAGACCTCGACGTTCTCGATCGGGATGCCGAGCCCGTCCGACACCAATTGGGCGAAGGTGGTCTCGTGCCCCTGGCCGTGGCTGTGGGTGCCGGTGAAGACCGTGACCGAGCCGGTGGGATGCACGCGGATCGAGCCGGTCTCGTAAAGGCCGGCGCGGGCGCCGAGGCTGCCGACCACCGCCGAGGGCGCGATGCCGCAGGCCTCGATGTAGGTGGAGATGCCGATGCCGCGGAGCTTGCCGCGGCCCTTCGCTTCCGCCTTGCGCTTCTCGATGCCGGCCCAGTCGCCCATCTTCAGCGCCAGGTCGAGGGTCGAGAAGTAGTCGCCGCTGTCGTATTGCAGGGCGACCGGCGTCTGGTACGGGAAAGCGTCCTTCGGGATGAAGTTCTTGCGGCGAATCTCGACCCGGTCGATCCCGGTCTCGCGCGCCGCCTTCTCCACCAGGCGCTCCAGCAGATAGGTGGTCTCCGGCCGGCCGGCGCCGCGATAGGCATCGACCGGCGCGGTATGCGTGAAGATCGCCTTCACCTCGGCATAGATCGCCGGCGTGGTGTAGACGCCGGCCAGCAGCGTCCCGGAGAGATAGGTCGGGATGCAGGGCGCGAAGGTCGAGAGATAGGCGCCCATGTTGGCCTTGGTCGAGACCCGGAGGCCGAGGAACTTCCCGTCCTTGTCGAGGGCGAGCTCGGCATGGCTGATGTGGTCGCGGCCATGGGCGTCGGTCAGGAAGGATTCCGAGCGCTCGGCGGTCCACTTCACCGGCCGCTCGACCTTGCCGGCCGCCCAGGTCACCAGGGCTTCTTCGGCGTAATGGAAGATCTTCGAGCCGAAGCCGCCGCCGACGTCCGGCGCCACGACCCGGAGCTTGGCCTCCGGAATCTGCAGCACGAAGGCGCCCATCAGCAGCCGGATCACATGCGGGTTCTGGCTGGTGGTGTAGAGCGTGAACTCGCCCGTCGCGCGATCGAAATCGCCGACCGCGGCCCGCGGCTCCATGGCGTTCGGGATCAGGCGCTGGTTGACGAGGTCGATCTTCGTCACATGCGCCGCCTTGGCGAAGGCGGCGTCGGTCGCGGCCTTGTCGCCGATCTGCCAGTCGAAGCAGATGTTGTTCTTGGCTTCCGGCCAGACCAGCGGCGCGCCGGCCTTGTCGGCGTCCGCGATCGAGACCGCGGGTTTGGTCTCCTTATAGGTGACGTCGATCAGCTCGGCGGCGTCCCGCGCCTGGGCATAGGTCTCCGCCACCACCAGGGCGACCTGGTCTCCGACATGCCGGACCTTGTCCTTGCACAACGGGAAATGCGGCGGCTCGACCATCGGCGAGCCGTCCTTGCTGTGGATCTGCCAGCCGCAGGGCAGGCCGCCCTTGTCGTAGTCGGCGCCGGTCATGATGGCGACCACGCCGGATGCCTTCTGCGCCTTCGACGTGTCGATCTTCGCGATATCGGCCGCCGCGTGCGGCGACCGCAGGATATAGGCGTAGGTCTGGCCCGGGCGGTTGATGTCGTCGGTGTAGGTGCCGCGGCCGGTCAGGAAACGGAAGTCCTCCTTGCGCTTGACGGAGGCGCCGATGCCAGTCGGGTTGGTTCCGGTGTCGGGCATGTCACTTCCCTCCCATGGCTTGGGCGCCGGCCTTCACGGCCTTGACGATGTTGTGATAGCCCGTGCAGCGGCAGATGTTGCCGTCGAGCCCGTGGCGGATCTGCTCTTCGCTGGGACTGGGCACGTCCTTCACCAGCGAGACCGCGGCCATCACCATGCCGGGGGTACAGAATCCGCATTGCAGTCCGTGATTGTCGCGGAAGGCTTCCTGCATCGGATGCAGCGCGCCGTTCTTGGCGAGGCCTTCGATGGTGGTGACCTGCGCGCCGTCCGCCTGGAGGGCGAGCATGTTGCAGGACTTCACCGCCTTGCCGTTCACATGCACGGTGCAGGCGCCGCATTGCGCGGTGTCGCAGCCGACATGCGTGCCGGTCAGGTGCAAGTTGTCGCGCAGAAAATGGACCAGCAGCGTGCGGCCTTCGACCTCTCCGGTCACGGCCTTACCGTTCACCGTCATGGATACGGTGGGCATTTCGAAACCTCCCTTTAGTCCGCGGCGGCGCCGTTTGCCTACCGCCGATCGCCGGTTTTCCCGGTCTTATGGGCAGCCATCGATTATGGACGGGTTCCGAAACTGGGGTCAAGGCGGCGGTCGGACGCCGCAATCCGCGTGACGGTTCGGCGACTATTGGCGATCAGCGATTGCCGGCGACGATCCACCAGACCGCGGCGGCGGCGACCACGATCAGCCCGCCGATCCAGACCACCGGCGCCAGGCCCTTCTTGCCCTGGTCGGCTGACTGCGGCGGTGCGACCGGCGCGCTGCCCGGCACGGTGCTCGGCGTCTCGCCCTCCACTGGTGCCGCTTCCGCCGCCATTGCCGCGGTGCCACCGCGCGCCTCGACCACCGAGGAGAAGGCGGCGAAGAAATCCTCTCCCATCTTGCGTGCGGCGCCGTCGATCAGCCGCGAGCCGATCTGCGCCAGCTTGCCGCCGATCTGGGCATGGACCTCATATCTCAATGTGGTCGTGCCGCCCGGCGCGTCCTCGAGCCGTACCTTGGCGCCGCCCTTGGCGAAGCCGGCGGCACCGCCCTGGCCCTCGCCGGAGATGGTGTAGCCGTTCGGCGGATCGAGATCGCTCAAGGTGACCTTGCCGTTGAACTTGGCCTTCACCGGCCCGACCTTGGCAGTGACCTGGGCCTGGAACTCGGTGTCGGAGGTCTTGGTCAGCTCCTCGCAGCCGGCGATCGACTGCTTCAGGACCTCGGGATCGTTCAAGGCGGCCCAGACCAGCGCCTTCGACGCCTTGATCTGGTGTTCTCCCGTCATGTCCATGGCGCGGTCTCCTCAACTGGGGCGCCCACCTTTCCGGCCCGGCCCGGCCAAGTCAAGGGAGGCGAAACGCCGTGCACGAAACGACAGATTCGTGAATTGACGGCAACCGGCGCGCACGGCTGACATCCGCCGCGGGCTTGATCTTTCGCAGCTCCGCCCCGCTTAATGGCGCCGACCCTGGGAATCAGATGATGCCGAGAGCAGGCCGATGCGACCCCAAGAGCCTCCCCAAGAGATTTGCAGACCCTGCGGTCGGCGCCGTCTTCGGGTCATATCCCACGCGGCTGCGCTCGAAGTTGATGTCGCTGCGGCGCCTCATTCTCGATACCGCGGCGGCGACGCCCGGCG
>Ga0335070_10001223_pt1 | contig 29541 bp, 24 predicted proteins | sample Lox_Sample_13_FD_206722 | JGI IMG/M metagenome (GOLD analysis project Ga0335070, IMG submission 206722) | Soil microbial communities from Loxahatchee National Wildlife Refuge, Florida, United States - Lox_Sample_1.3 | ecosystem: Environmental > Terrestrial > Soil > Wetlands | place: USA...
TGCTCCTGAATCCAGTGAATTCGGGCAACGCGTTCATTGACACTCAGACGACTCCGAGCACGATTACGGACAGCCAGATTCAGACTTATCTCGCAGGCTTGTTCAGTTCCGGAAAGCTGCCCACCAACAGCAATACCGTCTATGGCATTTTCTTTCCGGCCGGTACGAACGTTCAACTTTCCGCGGGCGAGGCGTCCTGCACGTATTTCTGCGCGTACCACAGCGGCTTCTATTACAAGGGCAGCATACCGATCATTTACGCCGTTTTCCCTTACCCGAGCTGCGGCGGTTGCAATCCGTACAACTACGCTGCGGCGGACATGCTGACTATGTTTGTTGGCCACGAGACTCGCGAGTCCGTCACCGATTCGTACGGGGCTTGGTACGATTCCTCCGGCTACGAAGCCGATGATAAGTGCGCGTGGAGCAATCTTTACCGTACGGCGAACGGAAACTTCTTTGTCCAGCCTGAGTATTCCAACGGCGGAACGGTCACGGCGTCCGGCTTCACGGCGACTTATCCGGGGCCCGGCTGCGTCGTTCCGAGCGCATCGTGCACAGCGCCGCTGGCTCCCACCGGGCTGGCCGCCACGGCGGGCAACGGGCAGGTCTCCTTGCGCTGGAACGCGGTTTCAGGAGCGGGCAGTTACAACGTGAAACGGGGCACTACGCCCGGTGGCGAGAGCCAGCTCACATCAACCACGGCGAATAGTTACACCGATATGTCCGCGCTGAACGGCACCACTTACTACTACGTAGTTACGGCCCTTGCCAGTTGCGGAACCCATCCTGAAAGTGGCAATTCGAACGAAGCGAGCGCCACGCCCGCGGCGGCACGAGACTTCACCATCTCCGCTACGCCGGCGAGCCGGTCGGTCACGCGCAGCCAGACCACCACTTACACCGTGACCGTCACGCCGCTCAACAGCTTCACAGGGACCGTCAGCCTGAGCGCCTCCGGTTTGCCGAGCCGAGCCCGTGCCAGCTTCAACCCGAGTTCGATCATCGTGTCCGGCAATTCTACCCTGACAGTTACCACCAATACGAGATCGCCCCGCGGAACCAGCACGCTGACCATCCGGGGCGCCAGTGGGAGCCTGAACCACACCACGACGGTAACGCTGGTGATTCAATAGAGCGCAGAACATCCAGTCAGCGCTTACTGGCCCACGTACTTGTCAACCCAGTCCAGGTTGCGCTGCATGATGTCGAGTAAAAACTTTGGTTCCCGCGGGCCGTGCGGTGTGCGCGGGTACACCACCATCTTGCAGATCACGCCCTGGCGCTTGAGAGCGTTGTACAGCTCGTAGCCTTGCGAGGTAGGCACGCGCACATCCGCCTCTCCGTGCAGGATCAGTGTCGGCGTCGTGACGCCCTTCACGAACGACATGGGTGAATGCTTCTGGTAAGCGTCGAAGGCATCCCAGGATTCGCCGGAAAAGTAGTCAGGCAGAAATCCAGCGATGTCGGACGTGCCGGTGAAGCTCCACAGGTTGGTAACGCCGGCGCCGACCGATGCCGCCTTGAAACGGTGCGTGTGGGTGATCACCCAACTGGTCATGAATCCGCCATAACTCCAGCCCATCACCGCGAGCCGGTTGGGATCCGCTACGCCCATGGAGACGACGTGATCCACGCCGGCCATCAAGTCTTCAAAGTCCTTGCCGCCCCAATCGTTCAAATTGGCGAAGCGGAATGTCCGCCCGTAGCCGCCTGATCCGCGCGGGTTGGTGCGCAGCACGGCATAGCCCCGCGCAGCAAAACTCGCATACGGGTACGGGCTGTTACGGCCCAGGAAGTTATCCTGGAAAACCCCCGCAGGCCCTCCGTGAATCACCAGCACCATTGGAACTTTTTTCCCGGACTGGTATCCGACGGGATAAGTCAGCAGGCCCTCAATCTCCAGACCATCGTCAGACTTCCAGGTGACACGCTTCGTCTCACCGAACGGGAGCTTGGGCAAATCCACATTTGCCGCGCTGATGCGCCGCGGTGCGCTGCTGCCGATCTTCAGTACATACGCTTCCGGAGCTTCATCCCAACTCTCGGCCGCAAACCCGATCGCTGTCCCGGTGGTGTTGACGTGGCCGTCGAGCAGCGTGCCACGCTCTGGCTGGTAGACAGGTTGCGCAGGACCATCCACAGGCACGGCATAAACAATTCGCGTGGTGCCCCTCGGCTCGCTGAAAAGCACCCGCGAGGAATCCGATGTCCATCCGATCAGGGCGTTCGGCTTCTCGTCATACGTTGGCGGCAACTCGCGCGCCGGCCCGCCCTGCCGCGCCAACAAGACGATGCGCTCGGCTCCCGCCCACCGCGGCGGATCGCTGCTGCGCACAAATGCCAGGTAGCGGCCGTCCGGGGAGTAGCGCGGGCTGACCTCTGCGGCGGGTGTGGCTGCGACCGGGCGGACGGCTCCTGACTCTACCGTGACTTCTGAAATGTCAGACTTGGTCCAGTCGTCCGCGCCGGGCGTAGGTGTGTGCGTGAACGCGATGTAACGTGAGTCCGGGGACCAATCGAAATCGCGCACATGACCGGTGATGTTGCCGATCTTGCGCGCCGTGCGCTTTCCGTGAACGTCCAACTCGGCGGGGATGGCCCACAGGCTGTGGTTCTTGGGATTCTCGTCCACCACGCGGAAATCGCGCTTTTCCTTCTTCTGTTTCTCTTCGTCCGGCGGCGGCTCCGCCCCGGCAAACGCCAGCCACTTGCCGTCCGGCGAAATCTGGTAGGCGCCCATCTCGCCCTTCCAGTCGGTGAGCATTTCGGCTTCGCCGCCGTCTACGGGAATTCTCCACAGGTTGGGCTTGCCGGAGCGTTCCGAGGAGAAATACACAAACCGTCCGTCAGGCGAAAAAGAAGGCGCAGTGGCGCTCTTTTCTCCCCGCGTCAATTGCACGCGCTGCGAGCCGTCGGAGTGCGCCAGAAAAATCTGCGTATCCATCTCGCTCTTTTCCGTTTCCATCACAGGCCGGGTCTGGGCGTAGGCCACAAGTTGTCCGTCCGGAGATGGCACAACTTCGCCGATGGTTTTCACCTGCATCGCAAGTTCAGGAGTCCAGCTTGTCGGCGCCTGAGCCCAGGCCGCCAAGGCCAGCAGAATCGCACACAGCATCGCTTTCATGGTTGTTGTCCTTTGTCCCGGACATTTTCCTCCCTGAAGCTGTAGCGCGGCAACCGGCGCCAGACTTGTAGAATATTCCGGAGATTGAATCGTGACCCTTCGCTTCACTTGCACCTGGGTTCTCCTCATGGCCGGCGGGCTGAGCGCTCAGGAGGCCCCGATGACCGGTTACTCCCGCGAGCTCGCCCGCGACGAGCTACAGCTGGAGCAGCGGTTTCGCGCCATTCCCTCCCCCGAAGAAGAAAAGAAACAGCACCGCTATTTCACGGCTGAACCGCACCCCGCGGGCTCGGAGCGCAATCACGAACTGGCGCTATATATCGCGGACACCTGGAAACAGCAGGGCTTCGAGGATGTCCGTGTTCACCGCTACGACGTACTGACGTCGCTTCCGCGCTCGATCACTGTCGAGATGGTGGCGCCGGCCGCGTATCGGGCACCGCTTCGCGAAGAACCATACGATGTGGATCCGGATACCAAGAACCCTTCCATTCACGGCGGCTGGCTCTCCATGTCGGCCTCCGGCGAAGTGACCGCGCCGCTGGTTTACGCGCACAGCGGCAATCCGGCGGATTACGCCGTCCTGCGCCGAAACGGTATCCGCGTTAAAGGAAAGATCGTCCTGGTTCGCTATTCAAACCCCTACAGCTATCGCGGCTTCAAGGCTCTCACAGCGCAGCGCGAAGGAGCCGCGGGCCTCCTTATTTATTCCGATCCAGCCGAAGACGGCTACAAGCGCGGCAAAGTTTTTCCCGACGGGCCGTGGGGACCGGAGAGCCACATTCAGCGCGGCGCCATCACGTACGATTTTCTGATCCCCGGCGATCCGCTCACACCAGGATGGGCCTCCGTCGACGGTGCGAAGCGCATTCCCGCGGCAGAAGCGGTTTCCGTTCCGAAGATCATGGCAGTCGCCATGTCGTGGGGCGACGCGAAGCATCTGATCGAGCGCCTGGATGGTCCGCTTGCGCCCCAAAACTGGCAGGGTGGCCTGTCAATGCCCTACCATCTCGGCGGGAACGGCGTTCGCGTGCATCTCAAAGTCGACATGGACACGAGCCCCAAGCCCAATTACGTCGTTGAAGCGCGCATTCGCGGCAGCGAGCTTCCCGGCGAGTGGATTCTGCTGGGCAATCACCGCGACGCCTGGGAATTCGGCGCAGTGGATCCATCAAGCGGCACGGCCTCGATGATGGAGCTGACCCGCGCGCTCGGCCAGATGAAGCAGCAAGGGTTCCGGCCAAAGCGGACGCTCATCGTGGCCAGTTGGGACGGCGAAGAAGTGGGACTTACCGGATCCACCGAGTGGGGAGAAGAATTCGCCGCGGAGTTGAAAACGAAACTGGTCGCCTATCTCAACGTCGATTGGTCTGTCTCCGGACCCAACTTCCATCCCAGCGCCGTCGGCTCTCTCGCGCCGCTGGTCGTCGAATTGAGCCGCGGCATAACTGCGCCTTCCGGCAAGAGCTTGTACGAGGAATGGCGCAAGTCCGCCGCGGCTGCCCGCACCGAGGCCAAAGACTTGCGCCCAGTGACCGATAACAATCTGGTCGAAACGCGCATCGGAAGCGGCTCGGACTTCACGGTGTTCCTGAACTACCTGTGCCGCCCCACGGTAGAGCTGGAGTTCGACGGCCCCTACGGCGTATATCACTCCGCCTACGACAATTTTTTCTGGATGAATCATTTCGGCGACCCCGGTTATCGTTATCACACGCTGATGTCGCAGCTTTGGGGCACGCTCGCGCTGCGGCTCAGCGAGGCGGAGATTCTGCCGTTCGATTTTGCCGCTTACGGGCGCGACATCGCCGGGTTCGCGTCTGCTCTCTCGCGCACGTCAAAAGGGAACGTCGATTTCGCCCCCTTCGAACAGCGGATCGCTGAATTCCGCACCGCCGGCGGCGAACTGAATGCCGCGATGGCGCGCGCACTAGTGAAGGGCCCGCTCGATGCTACCCTGGCCTCGCGGGTGAACCGCAATATCATGCAAGTGGAATCCAATTGGGCCAACCCGGACGGTCTTCCCGGCCGCCCCTGGTTCAAACACACGCTCTACGCAGCGCGCTATACCTACGGCCATCTCGAACTCCCCGGCCTGACCGAAGCCATCGAGAAACGCGACTTCGCCGAAGCACAGCACCAAGCCGCCATCCTGGCCCGCGCCCTCGAACGCAACACCGCATTGCTCCGCGAGACGCGCGCCCTGCTGCGCTGAGAACCGCGCCGCCAGCGGACTTCACGCCGCTTTCACTTCCGTCCAGATGCGGTCGCGCAATCTCTGCGCGGCGGGCGGCAGCGTTCCCGGCCACTCCCCACGGCGCAGGACGTCCGGAGCCGGGTAGAGTGCCGCGCTGTTGCGCACTTTGTCCGGCAACAGCGCGCGGCCACTGGCGTTGGCTGTAGCGGTCAGTGTGCTTTGCGCGATGGCGGCGGAGACCGGCGGGCGCAATAAATAATCCAGAAACTCGTGGGCCAGCTCGCGGCGGCGGCTCTCGCGCAGGATGACCGCACAGTCGCAATAGAGCGGATAGCCTTCCGCGGGAAAGGCGAAATTAAGCGAGGGCGCCACATCCAGCGCCTGGGCCGCGGTGGTTGACCACAATTGCGCCACCAGCACGTCGCCCGAAACGAGCTGGTCGCGCACCTCGGCGTTGAGATAGGCGCGCACCAGCGGCTTCTGCTGGAACAACTCGTGCTGAGCGCGGTGAAGTTCGACTGGATCGGTCGACCCGAACGGCAGGCCCAATTTCATGAGCGAAGCGCCGATCACGTCTTCGGGGTCGTCGAGCATGGTGAGCCGGCCCTTGAAGCGCGGGCTCCACAAGTCGGCCCACGTGCTTGGAGGGGGCGCTACCGATCGGTTGAACGCGATGCCGGTGCCGAACCACATGTACGGCACGCACCACTCAAGCCCACGATCCCACGACGGCGCTTGAAACTGCGGTTCGAGATGGCTCAGATTCTTCAGTCGGCTGTGTTCCAGCGGCGCCAGTAAGCCCATGGCGGACATCGGCGAAACGCGGTTGTGCGTCGGAAAAACAATGTCCCAGCCGGAATTGCCCGTGATCACCTGGGCAAGCATCTCTTCGTTGCTTTCGTAAGTGACATAGCGGATACGCGCGCCAAACTCTTTCTCGAAGTTGGGAATCGTGTCGGGCGCGACATACGCCGACCAGTTGTAAACGTTCAGCCGCGGACGGCGGTCGCGGCGGCAGGCGGCGATCGCAGGAGCAAAGGAGCCGAAGAGGAAGTAGCGGCGCTTCATGCTTCCCTCAAGCGTTCCGATATCAGGATCAGCGCGCCGAAAATAACCACGATCAGCGCGGAGATAGCATTAATCGACGGATTGGCTCCGCGGCGGGCCATCGCGTAGATCACCATGGGAAGAGTAGTCGAATCGACGCCCGCCACCAGGCTAGTGATGACGTAATCGTCGAACGAGATGGTCAATGCCAGCAGCGCGGCCGCGACGATGCCCGGCGTAAGCGCCGGCAGCGTCACACGCCAGAATGCCCGCCACTCCGTGGCTCCCAGGTCCATGGCAGCCTCTTCGAGCGCGGGATCGAACGTGCGCAGGCGCGCCGCCACCACGATCGCCACGTAAGCGATGGAGAACGACACGTGCGCCAGAATCACGGTGTACAGCCCCAGGTGCCAGCCCAGCCATCGGAACGCCCACTGGAAGAACGCCAGAAGCGAAATGCCGGTAACGATTTCCGGCGTGACCAACGAGAGGTAGAGTGAGCCGGAGAGCAGCCGCGATCCGCGCTTCCACAATCCATATGCCGTGAGCGTCCCGGCAACCGTCGAGATCACCGTGGACGCGATGGCAATAATCACGCTGTTCCAGGCCGCCTCCGCCATTTCCGCGTCGGTGAACAACGACTGGTACCAACGGAGCGAAAACCCCTCCCAGAGCGTGAAGCGCGAGGCGTTGAAGCTGAACACCACGAGAGTAGCCAGCGGCAGGTGGAGAAACGCATAAGCCGCGGCGGCGTAGATCGCGAGGCCGCGTTTCACAGCAGATCTTTCGGCCCGCGGCGATAGACGGCAGCCAGCGCCGCGAGCGTCAACAGCATCAGCGTGAGCGACGCCGCTGCGCCGAACGGCCAATCGCGCGCGTTGGTGAACTGGTTCTGCACCAGGTTGCCGATCATCACCGATTTGCCGCCGCCCAGCAGATCGGGCGTCAGATAGGCCCCCAGGCACGGAATGAAGACCAGCGCGATGCCCGCCCAGATGCCCGGTTTGGCCAGCGGCACGATCACGCGATAGAACGCCGCACGCGGGCGGGCGCCCAGATCTGCGGCCGCTTCGAGCAATGCCGGATCCAGCCGTTCGAGCGTGGCATAAAGCGGCAAGACCATGAACGGCAGAAAAGTATAAACCAGTCCCAAAAGCACCGCGGCGTCGTTGTAAAGGAGCGGCAGCGGCTGCCGAAGGAAGCCCAGACCGATGAGCGCGGTGTTAACCAGCCCGGTATCGCGCAGCAGAAACATCCAGGCATACGTCCGCACCAGAAAACTGGTCCAGAACGGAAGCATCACCAGTTGCAGGTACAGGTTCTTTCGTCGCGTGGCGCGCGAGATGAACAGCGCCAGCGGAAAAGCCAGCACGACGCAGATAGCGGTCGCAGCGCCGGACAGCAGAACCGAACGCAGCAGGATGATGCCGTAGAGCGGATCGATCATGCGCCGGTAGCTTTCCCAGGTCCACGGCTGCTCCACGCCGCCGTAGACGCCTCGAGTGAGCAGGCTATAGGCGCAAATGATGGCGAGCGGAGCGAAGAACAACCCGGCAAACCAAACCCGCGCGGGCAGCAGGAACCAGAAGCGCAGGCGGTTCATCGAGCAGTTGACTATACGACTTTGGTACGGGATCGGCAACAAAGGCTTGACGAGGGACGGTAACGGGTGCAATATGTCGTTAGGTGACATGTCGCCCGAAGATATGTCGACCACGGCTTGCTGCGCGAGGCTGTTGTATGAGTATCGTTGCGGACGCGGCCAAAGACCTCAGATACGCAGGACGGCTGCTGCGAAAGAGCCCGGCTTTTTCCTTCGCCGCCGTCGTGACTCTTGGGCTCGGCATCGGGGCGAGCGCCGCGATGTTCAGCGTGACCCATGGCGTGCTCTTGCAGCCCCTTCCCTACAAGGCTCCGGATCGGCTGGTGCTCGCGGAGCCCCTTCTATCCAATGCCTGCTTCTTCGACCTGCAAAACCGCACAAGAACAGCCTTCGAAGAAATGAGCGCCATCATGGTCTACCGCGCGGTCGTGCCTCACGAAGACGCGAGCGCGGAGCGCATCAGCAAAGCCCAGGTGACGACGGACTTTCTGCGGATGATGGGCGGCACAGTCGCGTTCGGGCGCGATTTTGCGGAGGCAGACGGCCAACCCCAGGCCCAGCCGGAGCCCATCTTTCCTCCACCGCAAGGCACAGTGGCGATTTTGAGCTACGAGTATTGGCAAAGGCGCTATGGGGCGAACCCCGCTGTGCTTGGCCGCGCGATGCTTGGCTCCGGGCATCCTGGTCCGCGAATCGTGGGCGTGTTGGCGCCCGGTTTCAAACTGTTTTTGCCCGCCCAATTCGCCACGGAACCCAGCCCGGATGTCTGGATTGCCAACAACCGGGGATACGACGAAGCCCATCGCGGCGATTGGATGCTCCGGGTGATCGGGAGGCTCCAACCTGGCGTAGCTCTGGAACGTGCGCAGGCTCAGGTGGACCGGGTTGCGGCAGAGGGGAGATTTCCTGATCTTCGGGTGCGCCTGGCGCCGTGGCATCAGACCTTGGTGGCCGAAGTCCGGCCCGCGATTTTGGCCCTCATGGGGGCGGTGATTTTTCTCTTGCTCATCGCTTGCGCTAATGTGGCGAGTCTCCTGTTGGTGCGAACCTCGGCGCGAGAGCGCGAACTGGCGGTACGCGCGGCGCTAGGCGCAGGACGAGTACGCCTGATGCGACAAATGCTGGCGGAGACCTTGCTGCTTTCGGGACTCGGAACGCTGCTCGGCGTAGGGCTCGCCTGGTTCGGCCTTCGGGCGCTCCTCGTCATCGTGCCCGCGAACGTCCCCAGGATGGAAACGGTCCGCATCGACTGGTCCGTCCTCGGATTCGCAGCCTGCGCCGGAATGGCCGAAGCCGCGATTGTTGGTGTGTTGCCGGGTTGGCGTGCAGCCGGATTGGGCATAGTGCAGGTTCTGCGCACAGGAGGGCGCAGCGCCGGGTTGGCAGCCGGCAGTCTATTACGGCATGCCGTCGTGATTGCCGAGGTCGCACTGTCGTTTGTCCTGCTCATCGGGTCGGGCTTGATGTTCCGCAGCTTCCTTGAATTGCGCCGGGTAAATCCAGGCTACGAACCGCACGGCCTGCTGACGTTCCTCGCAGTGGGAGATGCGCGAGGATTTGACCAGCCGGAGCGGCGGCTAACCTTTCTGCACGAGCTGAAGGATCGCTTGCGCGCCATACCGGGCGTCCAGAGCGTCGGCGGTTCGGCCCTTTTCCCGCTCAAGAACCACGGTCCCGTCATGAGCGTGCCGTGGGGAACGGAAGAGACTTTCCCCGATCCCGCCAAGCGGCAGGTGGCCGACTTGGGATACGTCCTCCCGGGTTATTTCGAAACGCTTCGCACGAGGCTCGTCGCAGGGCGCACGTTCACGGAGGAGGACAATGTCCCCGGCCGCAACGTGGCGGTGGTTGACCAGTTTCTGACCGCGAAGGCGTTTCCGAACCAGTCCGCGATCGGGAAGCGAATCGTCATACCATTCATCGATCCGCCGTGGCTCGAGGTGATTGGCGTGGTCGCGCACCAGCGACAGACGTCTCTTGCCGAACCGGGACTCGCGCAGATCTACCTCACCGATGGCTTCTATGGAATCGGCATTTCCCGGAACTGGGCTCTCAGAGTAGCCGGCGATCCCGCGAAGTATGCGTCGGTGGTCCGCGCCGCGATCTCCGGGCTGGCCCCAGGCCGGTTAGCCATCACCGAAATGCAGACGATGGACGCCATCGTGGATCGAGCCGGAGCCGACACGCGCTTTCAGCTCCTGCTGATCGGCATCTTCGCGGCCATCGCGGCAGTGCTGGCGGGGGTAGGGCTGTACGGTGTGTTATCGAGCGCCGTGCGCCAGCGAACGTCCGAGATCGGCGTCCGCATGGCCCTCGGAGCGGCGCCAGCGGGCATCTTCAAGCTAGTGATCGGGCAAGGCCTTCTGTTGACCGCGGCAGGTATCGGGCTCGGCTTGGCGGCTGCTTTTGGGCTGACGCGAGCGATGGCCAGCATGCTCGTTGGGGTCACAGCCACCGATCCAGTCACTTTCGCCGCCATGAGCGCGCTCTTTCTGCTGATCGCTGTCTTGGCATCGTGGGCGCCGGCACGCCGTGCGGCCGCCCTTGACCCGGTGGCAGCATTGCGAGAGGAGTAAATGAGAAGCATCATGAAGACAGCAACCACGGCGCCCTTGAGCGAGCCGGTTTTATTGATTCTGCTGAGCCTGGCGGAGCAGCCGCGCCACGGCTACGGGATTCTAAAGGATGTCGAAGAGATGAGCGACGGCCGGGTGGTCCTGAGCACCGGCACGCTCTACGGCGCGCTGGGCCGTCTCTTGGATGACGGGTGGATTGAGCGGTTCGAAGAGCCACAGGCGTCGCGAGATCGACAGGCTTACCGGCTGACCGCCAAGGGCCGGGCGATTCTGCAGGCGGAGGTGGCCCGGATCAAGCAGTTGACGCGCTTGGCCAGCCTGCGCGTCTCCGCGAAGGAGGCGTGATTATGCTGATCTGGCTCTACCGCCTGCTTCTTCACTTTTATCCGGCGCGCTACCGTTCGACGTTCGGCAGCGAGATGGCCGATGTTTTTCAGCTAGCCCGGCAACGCGCGTGGAGCCGCGGCGCCACTTATGGAATTGCTTTCTGCCTGCGGGAATTCGCCGGCCTGGTGCTCGGCGCAACGCATGCGTGGGCCCGGCAGTCGAGAGTCCCGGCACAGCCCGTCCCTTCGCTGACGACGGCCTTCGATGGCGTCCCAACTTTCTACACCTGCGAAGACTACGTCCCGCGGCGGAGCGCACTCCTCCAAGGCGGCATATTATCGCTGGCCTTCTTCAGTGCGGTCACCGCGGCGTTCGAGTACGGTGTGAACCATCGCATCTTTCGCGTGGCGACCTTCGCGCAGGAGCCTGTCCAGTCCCAGGTCATTGAAACTGGTGGATCGGGTTTGTTGGCATTTGGCCGGTCTGTGGTTCCCTCAGGCGAAGGTGCGGGCATATTGGTACTGGGAAAAGAGGCCGTCGCGGCGATCAACGTGAGATTCGGCGTCGTCAGCTTGCGCCGGGCGTGGTCGAACCTCGTATGGGTCATGAAAGCGCGACCGAACCTGCGCATTGTCACCGCGCCTGCTTTCCAGAAGCCGGCCGTCCCGTTCGCCGCCCACTTTAGAGCAGTCTATTTCCGTACGATGCCGGTCATCGCCGCTCTGGATGCCGACCACGACCAGGTGATCTCCGCTGCCGAGATCGCCAACGCCCCCGCGATGCTCAGGACCCTGGACACCAACCACGACGGTAAGCTGACGGCCGACGAGTGCGGCAGTTCGGCTTCGGCCGGCTCTGACGCGGGCTTGGCCTACATGCGCTTCCACCCGGTACTGGCTGCTTTGGACGCCGATGATGACGGGGAGATCTCCGCAAAGGAGATTGAAAACGCGCCGGCGGCCCTGAAGACGCTCGATCGCAATCACGATGGAAAGTTGACGAGTGATGAGATTCTGCCGAGAGAAGGCGTGCCGGCTCGGTAGGGCGAACAGCGTCTTTCGGCCGTCGCTGGCGCACGACTTTACAGCCTGCCTGCGGTAGGCTGTGTACAAGATGCGTCGGCGCCTGTGGCTTATTGCGATTGCGGCTACCATCGGTCACGCAGGGGAGGTGTCCGGGCCTTCGGAATTCTATGCCGTATCCGTTGCATTTTCTGACAACGGCCCGTCGTTCTACTATTACGTGCTCGATGTTCAGCCGGACGGTTCGGACTCTCTGATTCATTACGCGCGCATTGCGCCAACGAACATATACTGCCCCGGGCTGATGGTCCAGGCTGCCGAGGCTAGAGTGCGGAACACTTCTCCCGCCCAACTGGCCAAGAGTAACAATCCGTGCCGGGTGAAACCCGCGGATCTCCAGACCGCGATCAAGCAACCCGCACAGATCGTCAGCGTCTTTGAAACCGTCAGTTCCGCGGTTGTCGCCAAGTGCGGCTCCTCCTCGACCACGTTGGAGTTTCCGATCCCGGAGGAAGTGAACCTGAAACTCTTGAAGCGGACTCATCCTGAAATGGCTCGGCTGTGGGACCTCACGGAGCAAATCACCAATCGGGTGTTTGGTTCAAGAGACCTGTTTCATAACCGCACGGAGGAGGATGACATGGCCCTCCAGCGTGCCGGTGAGAAGCTGGTACCCGAATTGAAGTCCGGCCGGTACGACGCCGGTTTAGCCGCGGCCTTCAAGGGAAACGTGGGAACGCGGCACTCTCCGAGTTTTCGATCTTTGTTGGAGGGCTATCGGGGCCCGGTCAGTGCGGCCGAAGCGAACCGCACCTATGTTCCGGTGCTATTGAACCCCTCGGCGTATCGATTCAGTCATTTCGTCGATCCGAAGTATCCGCCTCTCGCGAAGGCAGCGCGCATCCAAGGCAAAGTCGTGCTGGAACTCAATGTGGAACCGGCAGATGGTAAAGTCCGAAGTGCCTCGGCCATTTCAGGCCATCCACTGCTGACGCCAAGCGCTCTCGAAGCCTCCAGGCAGTGGCAGTTCGAGCCGAATTCAGTGACCTCCAACACCGTGAACGTTACGATAGAGTTCGCCCTCCGCTGCCGGTGACCACCGGCTCTTCAAAACCGCATCTCGTCGTCGTGGGTCCACCAAACGTGAACCGTCTCCCCTTGGTTGAATCCGCCGTTGGTCTCCGGCCGGGGCACCTGCGCGATGGCCTCCTCGCCCGTTCCCAGGCGCGCCGCCACTTGAATGCAGTCGCCGAGGAAAACGGTACGGGTGACGGTGGCAGGCATCGACGGATAGCCGTTCACCGGACCGTCTCTTGAAAGCCGCGTGGTCTCGGGGCGCACGCCGATGCCGTCAATCCAGTTCACCGCGCCTAGGAATCCGGCCACGAAGCGGGTTGCGGGACGGAGGTAAACCTCCTCGGGCGTACCGACCTGCTCCACGCGCCCCTGGTTCATGACGGCGATGGAATCCGACATCGACATGGCCTCTTCCTGGTCGTGCGTGACGAACAGGAAAGTGATGCCGACGCGCCGTTGCAGTTCTTTGAGCTCCACGCGCATTTCGTGCCGCAGCTTCGGGTCGAGCGCAGCGAGCGGCTCGTCCAGCAGCAGCACTTCCGGCTCGAGCACCAGCGACCGGGCCAGCGCCACCCGCTGCCGCTCACCACCCGAAAGCTGGGAAGGAAACCGCGACTCCTTGCCCGACAACCGCACCATGTCCAGCGCCTCGCGAACACGCTGCCCGCGGCCCCCGACGCCCCGCTCGCGCAAGCCAAACTCAACGTTCTCCTGCGCCGTCAGGTGCGGAAACAGCGCGTAGTTCTGGAAAACCGTGCTGACGTTGCGCTCGTACGGCTTGCGGCCATTCATGAGCGTGCCGTTCAACCAGACCTGGCCCGCGGTCGGCTCCTCGAATCCCGCCACCATGCGCAGCGTCGTGGTCTTGCCGCAGCCGGAGGGCCCGAGCAGCGAAAAAAATCCGCCTTTGGGAATCTGAAGAGAGACTCCGTCGACCGCCAGGTGGCCTGGATACCGCTTCGCCAGGTCACGGAGTTCCAAACTAGGGTGCACTGGAAAAAATATAGCGCAAATTGCGGGAAAGGAAGAGGAAAAAATGACAGCTGAGTCCAAAACTGAGCCGCGCGCGAAGCAAGCGGTCCGTGCTCGGTGCTGAACGGTGATAGGGGAATTGGAATCCGGGCCTCCGCGAAGCCGCGTTGGACGGTAAACCAGGAAACCAGGGACGGAGAAACCAGGGACGGAGACCTCAATTCCCGGTTGCTCCTCCGAAGAAATGGATTTGAGGTTTCCGTCCCTGGTTTTCTGGTTTTCGCCACAATCGGCATTACACGCCGCGCCGGGTCCGGCAGATCGTACAGGAGTACGCGGCCGCCGCCGGCATCAGCGAGCATGTCCACCCAAACGTGTTCCGCCACCAGATGCTGACCTGGCGCTCAGGGTTCCTGACGCGGCGATCCAGCTCATCAGCGGGCACTCGAGCCGGAAGAGCCTTGATACTTACCAGCACCTCTCACTATTGCAGGTCGAATCGGGTTATCAGAAGGCAGTTCGAACAGCTGGAAATCTGAACAGTCACCGGTTGACATTGAGGACATCATCAGGACTATCCCGAAGCGGGCAAAGACCCGCCGGGAGGCCCCGGAGCGCCTGGCTTGGGTCGGGCGAGCCCCAGTCCCGCCTCGGGCGACGACGATGGGGAGGAGGTTGACACGGGGGCCAGTTCCGGACAAGCTCTGTTATGGTATGAGCAAACCGGGTCCTCGACGCAAACTCTCGATTCGTCGGCCTTTAGTACTTATTGACCTAGAGACAACTGGCAGCATTCTGGGCTTAGATCGAATCATCGAAGCGGGGGCATTAAAGGTAATGCCGGACGGCAGAGAAGTGGAATTCGGGTGCCGCATTAATCCTGGGATGGCGATCACTCCGGAAGCGACTAGAAAGCATGGAATCACGAACGTGGATGTAGCTGAGGCTCCCGCCTTCGTCGACGTAGGACCGCCTCTTCTTCATTTCCTGGCGGACAGTGACTTCGCTGGGTACAACTTAATAAATTTCGATCTGCCGATGCTCCAGTCAGAGTTCCATCGGGTCGGCCTTAATTTGCAGATGCAGGGGCGCAAGGTGATAGATGTGATGGACATCTTCGTTCAGAAGGAACCGCGCGATCTGAATGCCGCTTACCGCTTCTATTGCGGGAGAGAACACAACGGTGCGCACTCAGCCTCAGCGGATGCGCGTGCATGTTGGGAAGTGCTACTGGGCCAGCTTGATAAATATGAGGACCTACCGCCAACGACTGAAGGACTTAGCAATTTTGTCGCGGAGTATCGCAAGAGACGGTCGCTGGATTCGGCGGGGTGGTTCATTAGTAGGTATGGAAGGCCTGCTTTTGCTCGGGGCAAGCATCAAGGCAAGCTTATTCGAGAGGTAGAAGAATCAGATCCCGACTATCTGGACTGGATGCTGTCGCTCGGTTTGCCAGAAGATACGGTTGAAGTCATTCGAAGCGTTCTGCCAGATTTTGCGAGATGAAACGACAGAGTAGGATGCAGCTCCGGGACCTCCTTACTAGAGGGTATTTTCCCAAGGAGTTGCCTCGGCCGTTCGTTACGGCCTCGTTTGCGCGGAGTGTGACCGGCACGGGTATTCTTCCTGGCGACCTTGCAAAGTCTGCTGCCAAGGGCAACAAGCTGCCGAGTGCGCAAACCGCCATTTACTCCTTAGCCCGCGGAGGCCTCCTCAGGCGTCCGTTGAGCATCTGCAATCCCGTGCACTATTTCCTGCTTTGCAAGGAAATCACGCAGAATTGGGCATCCATCCAGCCACGCGTGGCCGGAACAGCGCTGTCTGCAACGACGCCCGAATTCAAGACCAAGGTAGACGAACGCGCCATCGACGGGAAGTTCGGTCAAGGCGCCCGCAGCGAGCTCGCACAGAATACGAGGCTCGGAAGACGTTACGTCCTTCAGACGGACATCAACCGGTTCTACCACAGCATTTACACGCATTCGATCGCGTGGGCCTTGCATGGCAAGGCGGTGGCAAAAAGCAACCGGACCTTGGGTTTGCTGGGCAATAAGATCGACTATTGGATTCGAATAGGGCAGGATCAGCAGACTGTCGGCATTCCCATCGGACCTGATACTTCGCTGCTAATGGCAGAGATGATCATGCAGAGGTGCGATGAGACGCTTCTCGCTGAGCTTCCGAATCTGAAGGGTCATCGGTTTATAGATGATTACGAGCTCAGCTTTCAGACTCGAACGGAAGCCGAAGATGCATTCCACATACTCGATGCCTGCTTGGCTGATTTTGAGCTGGCGCTCAATCCCAAAAAGACTCAAATTTTGGAGTTGCCCCTACCACTAGAGGCCCCTTGGGCGACGGAGCTCAAGCAGTTTCAGTTTTCGCGAAATTCGCGCCAGGGCCAAGCCGCCGACTTGAACAATTTCGTTAGTAAAGCGTTTGCCCTTCATTCTAGCAACCCTGGTGAAGCAGTCCTGAGTTTTGCAGTGGCGAAATTCCGCGGCATGAATATTGACCCCGTAAATTGGGCAGCCTTCCAGAAGCTTCTTCTCCTCTGTGCCATACCGGAGCCGTCGAGCTTTCCCTATGTTCTTGAACAAATTATTACGAGGAAGAACGCAGGCGCGGGGCAGCTCGTGCCCGAATTGGAAGAGATCGCAAATGAATTGATCGTTCGACACTCTGCACTCCGGCATTCGAGCGAGGTAGCTAACGCAGCATGGGCTTGTCTTGCCCTTCGTCTACACCTTCATGATGCGGCGGTTGATGCAATTTCGAAATGTGATGACTCCGTGGTGGCTCTCCTGGCGCTTGACTGCGAGCGGAATCGGTTAACCTCGAAGCAAATCGACAAAACTATCTGGGCCTCGCACATGACGGGAGACGCACTCTATGACCGTCACTGGCTCCTAGCCTACGAAGCAAATATCAGGATCTGGTTACCAAATGTCGGCGGTGCCGATTATGTGGCAAGTGACGTAAATTTCGGGTATCTGAAAAGGAATAGGGTATCGTTCTACAACACTCGCCTTGCGGCACGGCCCACCGTCGCCAAAGTACCCCTGCCTACCTTGCCCACTGCACCTATAGTCATGATTACAGGTTATGAATGAAGCTCCCAAGGCGCGGGGGAGGAGCGTTGCGTGACCCTCGATGGTTCCAAGCTCCTTGCCCACGCGACCATTTGATTGTTCTGGGCCGGCGGACGGGCGGGCTGAGCGAACGGGCAACCCTTCCTTCTGCTTTGCGAGCTTATCAAGGCGTGAGCATGACGGCCCCAGAACTTTTTTTGAAACCGTGAAATTCTACGCCGACCAGGTGGACGACGGAACCCGGTGACGGACGACGGAACCCGGTGGAACCCGGTGACCGGTGGAACCCGGTGACAGACGGAACGTAACCGCCCAATCCAGCATGGCGCGCTCGACAGCCTCTTGGAAAACTGTCCTCCGTCATCAGACGTTCCCGGCGTGCTCTCACGCGTTATCTCACCTGCGCATCCCCACGCCCCTTCGCGTGCGCCCATCGCGCGGAGCCGGCTCTGCATCTGATGAGCGCTCTGCATAAATTCAGCTAATAGAAACCCAGAATTTGATAAATGAACGGACGGTTTTTGGGAGCTTCTGCCTCCTATCCCACATACCCGCTAGCCCCCGCATTCTAGCCCTTGTATACTACTCGCTTTGGGCAGGAATCGAATCATGGGTGCCCCGGCTATTACTCGATCAGAGAAGGGCGTCGACCAAGATCGCGGGTTGGCTGGCAGTTCCTCCGCTACATGGCGACCATGCGTGAAGTGGAGGACCGCATCGAGCGCAAGCTGTATCGCCAGGGCAAGATCATGGGCGGCGTCTATGTAGGTCGCGGCCAGGAAGCGATCCCTGTGGGCGTCGGGTTAACCGCCTGAACATGCGGGGGCTTGCGAGTATATCCTGACTGTAGACACATAAAGCGATCCGCGCCGCAATAACAGTTTGGTGTCTGGCTAAGATGCGCCTCTACCTCGTGTTTTTAGCTTCTGTAAGTTTTGTTGCAGCTCAGCATTCTTTGCCCCGGCATGATGCGGAAGCAATACTGACAAAAGTTCGCGAAAAGGTCATCCAAAAAGCGGAACGCCTACCACACTATCTCTGCACAGAAACCGTCGATCGTTCGACCTTTCAGCCTGACTCCGGCGAGGCCGCAATCCGCTCTTGCGAGGACTTGGCAAGCCGGAAAGAAAAGCACGATTGGAGACTTCGCAAACGTACGTCAGACCGAGTACGGCTGGACGTGGCTCTGTCCGCTCATGACGAGATGTACTCTTGGGTTGGCGAGGATCGTTTCGAGGATCGCCGTCTGGCCGATTTGGTTCAGGAAGGCGCAGTCTCAACGGGAACGTTTGCCTCATTCCTGAGCAACGTTTTCGTGACCGATGCTGCCACTTTCAGGTACAGGGGCGACGTCGACGCGGATGGCCGCAGATTGATTGAATTCGCTTTTCGCGTGCCGATTGAGAAGAGCACCTACCATATGGGGAGACGGTCGCAGCGTCACAATATCGTCGGCTATGAGGGTACATTCCTGGCGGACCCGAACAGCTTCAATCTTGTGCGTTTAACCATCCGCCCGGATCAGCTCCGGGCAGAATTTGAAGCCTGTGAGAGCGTCATGACTCTCGATTATGGAAGCGTACGAGTAGACGAGTCTGAATTTCTTGTCCCTCAGAAGGCCCGGTGGCATATTGCCGCCCTTGATGGATCCGAGTTGGACAACATCACGGTATTTTCGTCCTGCCACGAATTTGTTGGTGAATCGACTATCCGGTTCGACAAACAGCCCGATACGATGAAAGCAGCGTCCGGGAATTCCGCTAGCAAGAATTTTAGATTGCCTTCGGGACTATCATTTTCGTTCGCTCTCACAACTCCAATCGAGACGGCAACTGCCGCAGCGGGAGATCGGTTTAAGGCTAGATTGAAAAGTGCCATCAGAAAAAAACACAACGGAATCTTGGTTCCGAAAGGCGCGGCTCTCTCGGGACGCATCATTCGTATTGAGCGGCTTTACGGGCCGGTGTATCAGTCGTTGGTGCTCGCCCTTAAGTTAGAGACCATAGAAGCCAATGGTGTGCCGGTGCCGCTCTATGCAAGACTGGAATCAGTCGTCAAGAGAGGTCATGCTGGTCCAGTGGAAAAGGACGACCTGGGATCGTTTCACCAAACGTTCGATCCGGCATTTGATCCGAAGGATCCAGCCGTAGGCATCGTTCAATTCGACGACGTAACCGATGATTACGTTATAAATCGCGGGCTGGAAATGGAAGGCATGACAGCGGCATCGAACTGAGTCACGCTCACCCATCGCGCTCGAGGCCGACTATCTCACCGGATGATGAGTGCTACGTGCATTTGCTGGCGCAAGCCCCTTCGTCCCCCCAACTGTGCCAACGACGGCCCGCCTGCAACTTTGGAAGCCTCTAGCTCCTATCCCGACACCCGCTAGCCCCCAGCATTCCGGCCCTTGTATACTACTCGCTTTGGGCAGGAATCGAATTATGGGTGCCCCGGCTATTACTCGATCAGAGAAGGGCGTCGACCAAGATCGCGAGCTGGCCTGGCAATTCCTCCGCTACATGGCGGCCATGCGCGAAGTGGAGGACCGCATCGAGCGCAAGCTGTATCGCCAGGGCAAGATCGTGGGCGGCGTCTACGTGGGGCGCGGCCAGGAAGCGATTCCGGTCGGCGTTGGGCTCACCGCCGAGCCGGAAGACGTCCTGTGCCCGTCGCACCGCGACTTGGCGCTGTTCCTGATCCGCGGCGTGCATCCCCGCCAGATCTTTGCCCAATATATGGGCCGTGTGGGCGGCCTCACCCGCGGCAAAGACGGCAACATGCACATGGGCGACATCAACCGGCGCATCATCTCAATCATCAGCGCCATGGCGGCTTCGGTACCGGTGGCGGCGGGCGCGGCGCTGGCGCTCAAGTACAAGGGAACGCGCAATGTCGCTTACTGCTTCTTCGGGGACGGCGCCACCAGCCGCGGCGACTGGCACGAAGGCCTGAACTTCGCAGCGGTCCAGAAGCTGCCCGTGGTGTACGTCTGCAACAACAACCAGTACGCCTACTCCACGCCGGTCAGCAAGCAGATGGCTTGCGCGGATGTCAGCGACCGCGCCCCCGGCTATGGCATTCCCGCTGAAATCGTGGACGGCAACGACGTCTTCGCCGTCCATAGCGCTGCGCAGCGGGCTGCTGAGCACGCACGCGCCGGCAACGGCCCGTACCTGATCGAGTGTAAGACCTTCCGCATGACCGGCCACTCGGCGCACGATGCGGCGGAGTACGTGCCCCCAGAGTTGTGGGAGGAATGGGCGCAGCGGGACCCCATTTCGCGGCTGGAAAAAAAGATGGCCGAGAAAGACTGGGCGGCGCCGGGCGAGATTGACCGCGCGTACGAAGAGATCAAGAAAGAGGTCGACGCCGCCGTCGAATGGGCCGAGAAAAGCCCGTATCCGGACGCGTCTGAGCTGCTGGATAACGTCTATGACGGGAGCTGATCCGTGCAGCTAACCTACCTCGAAGCTATCCGCCAGGGCATTCAGGAGGAGATGCGCCGCGATGCCGACGTCTTCCTGCTGGGCGAGGATATCGGCATCTACGGCGGCGCCTTCAAGATCACTGCGGGCATGCTGGACGAGTTCGGCGAGCGGCGCGTGATCGATACCCCGATTTCGGAATCCGCCATCGTGGGAGCGGCCATCGGCGCCAGCTTGATGGGGCTGCGGCCTGTCGCCGAAATGCAGTTTGCCGACTTCATTACCTGCGGCTACGACCAGATTGTGAACTTTGCCGCCAAGTGCCGCTATCGTTGGGGCGCCGCGGTGCCCATGGTCATCCGCGCGCCATCCGGCGGCGGGATTCACGGCGGGCCTTTTCACTCCCAGAACCCGGAAGCCTGGTTCACGCACACGCCGGGTTTGAAGGTGGTGGCGCCTTCGACGCCTTCAGACGCCAAGGGCCTCATGAAATCCGCGATTCGAGACAACAACCCGGTCCTTTATTTCGAGCACAAAGCGCTCTACCGCCGCATCAAAGACGACGTTCCCGATGGGGATTACACCGTACCCATCGGCCAGGCCGCTGTCGTGCGCCAGGGCCGTGACCTTTCCATCATTACTTACGGCGCCATGGTACACGTGGCCCGCGAGGCAGCGGAAGCGCTTGAAAAAGAAGGAATTTCAGCGGAGATCGTGGATTTGCGGACGCTGGCTCCGCTGGACGAAGATACCGTCCTCGCCAGCGTGCGCAAGACATCGAAGGTGCTGCTGCTGCATGAAGATACAATGACCGGAGGCATCGGCGGCGAACTGGCGGCGCGCATCGCGCAAAAGGCTTTCGAGTACCTGGATGGGCCGATTGTACGAGTGACGGCGCCGGATACGCCCGTTCCTTACAGCCCGCCGCTTGAAGAAGCGTTTCTGCCCAATGCGGCCAAATTAGCCGAAAAGGCGCGCTGGCTGGCGCGCTACTGAACCGTGTTTCGCGGCGAGGTGCTTTTGGCCAGCAGCTTCCTCGGATCGAGCAGATGCTTGGGACGGAATTCCTTGCGGGACCATTTCTTTCGGGCCGTGAAGTGCACCCCAATCCAGTAGCCGATCTCCCGAAAGAAACAGTAGCAGACCGATCCCTGCAGGCGCCCTTTCCGATATTGAATCTCAAGCGTCTTGCCCAGGGGCATGGGACTATCCAGTTGCAGACACGCCCCGGAAGGCGAAATGTCCTCCAGAAGCCCCGTGCACGCTCGGGTTTTGCCCGAGTCTTCTTTCCACTGGACTTCCACCATATCCGCGCACATCAACCGCGTTTCCGAACGCCGGTCTAGCATACGCCCATTAGATCGGCGTTGTGGTGGGCGAGCTTTAGGGGGGCTTGGCAGCGCGGAAACGGGTCACTGCAGCTTGTGAGACACTTCCTCTTGTAGCGAGATCGCGAGGAAAGATGAAACACAGAACAACGCTGACTGCGCTCGCGGTGTTCTTTGCGGCGGCGGCGTTCGCAGAAAACAGAATGGTGGTGCTGCTGATTGGTCCGCCAGGCGCCGGCAAAACCACCCAGGCGCGCAAGCTCAGCAAGAAGTACGGGATCCCGTCGATCGCCTTGTCGGATCTGCTCAAGAAGGACGCGGGGTGGGGCAAGATGGGAAGCAAGAAAATCGTCAAGGCCGAAATCGAGAGCGGCGAACTCGCGAATGACGAGACTGCGGACCTCTTGATGCGCAAGCGTCTTCTGCTGGATGACGCGCGCCGCGGATTTGTTCTGGACGGGTATCCGGCCACGGCCGGAGAAGCGGATAAGCTCGACGCCCTTTTGAAGGAACGCGGACTGCCCGCGCCAGTTGTCATCTATCTGGATGTGTCCGATGATGTGGCGCGAGAACGAATGCAGCGCAGGCACCGGGCGGACGATACCTCCGACATGATCGCACGCCGAATCGCGGAGTACCATCACGAGGCGGAGTTCATCCTCGGCCGGTATCAAGGAGCCCAGTTGCACAAAATCGACGGCTCGGGAGACGAGCAGCATGTCTGGCACGATATCGAACAAGCTTTAGCCGGAGCGGGCAGATGATCGATTGCCGGTTCGTGCCATTCTGTGCCCTGGCGTTACTCGCGATTCCGAGCCTTGTCGCGGCTGATCGGCGCGTCTCGTTCAACGAAGGCTGGCGGTTTTTCAAAGGCGAGGCGGCCGGCGCGGAGCAGCCCGGTTTCAACGACTCCGCCTGGCGCGCATTGGATCTGCCGCACGATTGGGCCATCGAAGGCCCGTTCGATTCGAAATACAACCCCGAAACCGGAGGCCTTCCCATCTGCGGCATCGCGTGGTACCGGAAGCATTTCGCCGTTCCCGCGGACGAGCGTGGCAAATTCTATAGCGTCATGTTCGACGGCGCGATGTCGAACTCAACCGTCTGGCTGAATGGGCACAAGCTAGGCGGGCGTCCTTACGGCTACAGCAGTTTCGAACTGGACCTGACGCCGTACCTGAACTTCGGCCAGGAAAACGTCATCGCGGTGCGGCTGGCGCCGGAGGACGCATCCTCCCGCTGGTACCCTGGCGCCGGCATTTATCGCAACGTTTGGCTCGTTACCACGGGACCGGTTCACGTGGTGGACTGGGGCACTTATGTCACTACACCAGAGGTGTTGAGTGTCCGCGCCACGATCGCGGTGCGGAGCGAGATCCGCAACCGCAATGCGCAAGCCGCACAGGTGACGGTGGAGACGGTGATTCTCGATGCCGCGGGTAAGCAGGTCGGCCGGCAGTCGGATGATTCCACCATTCCAGCCGGACAAACATCGACGTTGAAGCAGACATTGTTGGTCCCGAACCCGCTGCTGTGGGATGTGGACCGGCCGTATCTGTACCGGGCCGTGACCACCGTGAAAGACGCGACAGGGGAGGTGGACCGATACGTCACGCCGTTCGGTATCCGCACCATCGAATTCAATCGCGAAAAAGGATTCCTGCTGAATGGCCGGCACCTCAAGATTCACGGAGTGTGTAATCACCACGATCTCGGCGCTCTGGGTGCGGCCGTCAACCGCCGTGCTATCGAACGGCAGTTGCAGATTATGAAGGCCATGGGCGCGAATGCCATCCGCACCAGTCATAACCCGCCCGCGCCGGTACTGCTGAATCTCTGCGACCACCTCGGCCTCCTGGTCATCGACGAAGCCTTCGATATGTGGCGGACTGCCAAAGTGCCCAATGGCTATTCGAAGTATTTCGCTGACTGGGGGGAGACTGACCTGCGCGACATGATCCGCCGCGACCGTAACCATCCCAGCATCATTCTGTGGAGCATCGGCAACGAAATTCCGGAGCAGTCCCAGCCCAACGGATGGCAGACGGCGAAGTTCCTCACCGGCATTGCGCACCAGGAGGATCCCACACGGCCCACAACAGCCGGATTCGATCAATGGCCTGCCGCGATCAAGAATGGTCTGGCAGACCAGGTGGATGTGCCGGGCTTCAACTACAAGCCGATGCACTACGAAGAGGTTCTGAGAGAGCATCCCAAGTGGGCCATTTACGGCTCTGAAACTTCTTCCTGTGTGAGCTCGCGCGGCGTTTACCACTTACCCATTGAGAAATACCGGAAACACCCTTCGCTTCAGATTTCGAGCTACGACATCATTTCGCCTCCCTGGGCGTATTGCCCGGATGTCGAGTTCGAAGCGCAGGATCGTCTGCCGAATGTCCTCGGCGAATTTGTCTGGACCGGCTTTGACTATCTGGGCGAGCCCACGCCTTATGGCAGCCGCAAGGACTGGCCGTCCCGCAGCTCCTATTTCGGAATCGTGGATCTCGCGGGTTTTCCCAAGGATCGTTATTACCTCTATCAGAGCGTGTGGACCAGCCAGCCGATGGTGCACGTCTTGCCGCATTGGAATTGGGCGGGACGCGAGGGGCAGGCGATTCCGGTCATGGCCTACACGAACGCCGAGGAGGTCGAGTTGTTCGTCAACGGCAAGTCGCTGGGAAGGAAAAAGCGCGGCGTGGACACGGTTGTCATTCCGGTTGGCCCGAATGTCACCGAGACGCGCAAGTTTACGACGAAGTATCGCCTCGAGTGGGATGTGCCGTATCAGCCAGGCACTCTGCGCGCGGTTGCGTACAACAGCGGCGCACAGGTGGCCGCCGACGAAGTGCATACGGCAGGAGCGCCGGCGAGAATCCGTCTGATTCCGGATCGTGCGAAGATTCACGCCGACGGGCAGGATCTTTCCTTCATCACGGTTCGCATTGAGGATCAGGACGGCAATCTGTGCCCGCTCGCCGACAATCTCGTGCAGTTCAAACTGGACGGCGCCGGAAGAATCGAAGCCGTGGATAACGGCAACGCGGCAACGGTTGAGCCATTCCAGGCCGACCATCGCAAGGCCTTCAGCGGTATGGCGCTGCTGATCGTCAGGTCCTACGCCGGACGCGAGGGGAGCATTCAAATTGAAGCCACGTCGGAGGGTTTGCAGGCGGCAAGAGTGGGGTTGAATGCGGGGCGTTGAGAGGAGTTATGGGGGTAGGTCGCGTGGAGCCTCAACGTGGATCGTTCGGTGAACTGTTCCGGATAAGCGCAAGCACTTGCGCATGAACTTTCTCGGGGTCTGGCGCTCTGACTGTCTCATTTAGTCTTGAGTCGTGAACGGAGGCCGGATCAAATCCAAACCGCTTGAAAATTTCGCTCACAGCTGGCTTGAGATATGAGGGAGCTTTGGGAGCAACTACGACCCGTTGAATTAGTTTCCGCAGATCGCATCGCACCCAGACGCCAGATCGGCAGAAGCGCTCGCCCTCCTGCGTCGACGTATTTGGTACCCAGTTTTCTGATTGGCTGCAGATTATGCGGATCTCGTCCTCCTAGCGGTACCAGTGCCTTTTCCTCAATACCGCCGCGTATAGGTTCGGGAATTTTTCGGCGCGGTTCTCAAGGTCTGGATCGCTGTATTCAACGCGACCGATCTTCAGCATCTTATTCATGTCCTCCTGCTCAGCGGCCGGAAACGCTGTCAGCAGGGCACTGATCTTGGACTGGATGACGATCCCCTGGTGGCGCCCAGCGTATATGGCCCACATCGCGGCTGACTCGTCTTCGGCCAGGTGCCAACAGCTCGCGAACAAGGTACAGCGACACACGGACCAGAATGAGAAAACTCGCTGACGTTCGATTTCATCGGCATCTGTTGGCAGCCTGGGCGGCGCGGCCTCCAAATCGTCTCCCAGTTTCGCCACCACCGGGAAATAGAGTGCACCGTGCTGCAGCATGGCTACGAACTTCGCGAGGTCCATGTACCGCCAGATGCGTGATTCTTCAACGGGAAGCGGACTTAGGGGTTCTTTTGAGAACCCCAGATCCAGAATTTCTGCAGGGCAATCAGTCTTCACGGAAGTTTCCCCCTGAAGATCGAGGGTGGCGCGGAAATCAGCCCATCGACCGCACGAGAGGTCCCACGGCCAGGTCCTCGTCAATCAAGGGCCAGTGGATGCCATAACCGGAAGGGGAGAGTTCGGCGCGATCCCGTTCGGCCTGGGAGGCGTGAGCAAGGCGCTCGGAACATCTTTCCCACGGAATCGAGACGGACCCGCTCTCCAAGGTCACAATGAGCGCTTCGGGCGTAGTCTCGATTGCCTTTGCCAGCACCGGCTCTGTTTTACTGGGCACGATTTCCTCGAAAACGATCTCGCCAAGCCGCGACGATCTGGTCGAAATGCTCAAAGATTATCTGGCGTACCTCGCGCCTCAAACGCGGCGTGCAATTGTATTCAAAATCCAATGTGATATCGAAATGTTCCGGATGGATCCAATACTTGCACTCGGCATCTGCCTTCACAGCGTGTACATGCATGGTTCATTGCCCTCGTTCGAATAATAATAGAAGCCATCCCTGTACATAGAGAATCGTGGGCATCGATTCACAAGTCTTAGTATAGAGAGTCGCTGGTTCCCTGTGAAGCGTCTGGATCGTTTCGACCAACGCAGTTTGCGATAACCATGGCGCTGGTGATCGTGAGGTCCTGCGGAGTTCGCAGTTGTATCGCGGTGATGCGATTTTACATCTGTGTCGCGTAAATTTCAGCTCAGAATCTCGCGTGTTGAACGAGGGGGCTTGTGGGCAACGGTTCTATAGCGCGCCCGTTGAGCTTCGAAACGCCAATTCTTGAGAGGAAAACAACGATACTTATGACGACACGAATCAAGACTTTCGTTCACAGATCAAACACGAGCATCCTGGCCCTGGCTCTGCTGAGCAGCCTTACCGCCGCCGGGCCGCTTCTCGCTGCGGACAGTAATCCTTCAAACCACGCCGAGCACGCGCATGGCGGAAACGAGGATGATGTTCCAGCCAAGCTTGTTGATGACGTTCGCAAGGCCACGGAGCAGTACATCGACGTCAACGCCGCCGTCGCCGCCAACTATGCGCCGTTTCTTGGCTGCGTTAGTGGTCCGGATCACGGGGCTATGGGTGTGCACTACGTCAATGGCGCGCTGGTGGGTGACGGCCAGATTGATGCCGCGCATCCGGAAGCGCTGATCTACGAGCCTATGGCGGGTGGTATGCGGCTGGTGGGCGTCGAATTCATTGTGGACGCCGCCACCTGGCTGGCGCAGCATAACAACACTCCCCCGGTGCTGGAGGGCCAAACCTTTCAGTTCGTCGGCAGCCCGAACCGGTACGGCCTGGCCGCATTTTTCGAGCTCCACGTCTGGGCGTGGCGGCACAACCCCAACGGCGCCTTTGTGGACTGGAACACGCGGGTGACTTGCGAAGGTCAATAGACCGATGCGAGGCGTGCGCGCCGCGGCGCGCGCCTCTACGGGGCCGGGTAAGCGCTTTGACCGCCGGCGAAGTTTTCGCTTGCGCAAGCTATCATAATGAGGCTTGTGCCTAGGGCGTCTGGCTTGAATCCTATCGTCAAACGTCCGTTCTCGTTGGGGCGATAGATGGCGGTCATCGGCGCAGTCGACATCGGCGGTACCAAGATCGCCGCTGGCGTAGTGGACGCAAACGGCCGCGTGCTGGCACGTCGTGAATGTGCCACGGATGCGGCGCGTGGCTACGCGGATGCACTGGCGCGCATCTGCTCCATGCTGCGCGCGGCGGTCGAGGAGAGCGGACGATCCATCGGCGGCATTGGGATCGGCAGCACCGGCCCGGTGGACCCGTTCACCGGCATCATCGGCAAGCTGGATTTTCTGCCGGGCTGGGAAGGATCTCCGCTGGTGGATGACCTGGCGCGGGAGTTCCGCATGTCGGTCGCCATGGAGAATGACGCCGATGCCGCCGCTCTGGGTGAAGCCGGTTGGGGCGCAGGCAGGAGCAAGTCGCGCCTCGCCTACGTCACGGTAGGAACGGGAATCGGCGTTGGGATCATCATCGACGGCGGCCTGTATCGTGGCGCTGACGGTGCGCACCCGGAAATCGGACATCACGTGATCGATCCGAGCGGCCCGCTGTGCTCATGCGGCGCGCACGGCTGCTGGGAAAGCATGGCAACCGGGCCGGCGATGGAGCAGTGGGTCTCGCGCAATGCGCCGCCTGATCATGCATATCAGGACGGTCTGACGGCGAAGCAAATTTGTGAACTGGCACGGCAGGGAGACCCTGTGGCATGCCGCGCGGTGGAGCGCGAGGCGCGGTATTTGGGCATCGGTGTCGCGAACCTGGTGACGCTGTTCATGCCCGACGCCGTTGTGCTCGGGGGTAGCGTGATGCGCAGCGCCGACCTGTTTCTGGACACGATCTATGCAACCATTCGCCGGCATTGCGGCTATGTGCCGTTCGAGAAAACCGCCATCGAACTGGCCTCGCTCGGACCGGAAGCCAATCTCATAGGCGCCGCGCGCGTCTGGCATCATCGCTTTGCCTGATGAGCGGCGCGACGCCACGGCCGAAAACGATCCCGGTCGTGGCCGCTTTCCTCTTCCTGGCTACTGCGATCGCGGCGGTTACCGGCACGTCGCTGCTCTTTCCGAATCCGCTGCTGGATAGACTATGGGAGCTCAACCCAACAGCAGCCGCGGGGTTCAGGGCCATGGGCTGGATTTCAGGAGTGTTGCTGTTGGGACTCGGCGGCGGAACGGCCGCTGCGGCCATCGGCTTGCTTCAGCGCAAGAAGTGGGCCTGGTGGTTCGCCGTGGCGTTGTTCGCGGTCAATGGATGCGGAGATGTCGTGAGCCTCTGCGTCACTGGAGATCTGGTCAGGAGCGCGGCCGGTGTTGCGGTTGCGGGAACTTTCCTCTACTATCTGAGCCTGCCTGTCGTGCGAAGCTATTTCCAGAGGAACTGAGGTGGGGAACAAAGTTTTTGTGGTCGGCGTCGGAATTACGAAGTTCGAAAAACCGTTTTCGAAAGAATGGCAATACACGGACATGGCACGGGAAGCGGGGCTGATGGCCTTGCAGGATGCCGGCGTCGCTTATGAGTGCATCGAGCAGGCGTGTGTCGGCTACGTGTTCGGAGAATCCACTTGCGGCCAGCAGGCGGTGTATGAGCTGGGACTCACCGGCATTCCGGTCTACAACGTCAACAACAACTGCTCGACCGGAGCCACGGCTTTGTATCTGGCGAAACAGTTGATCGAGGGCGGCCTGGCGCAATGCGTGATGGCGCTGGGGTTCGAGAAGATGCAAAAAGGCTCGCTGCCCGTGAAATCTGCGGACTCGAATCCCGTGGGGCGCCACATTCGGTTGATGGCCGAACTCCGTGGCGCCAGTGACGCGCCGCCCGCGGCGCAGATGTTCGGCAATGCGGGGCGCGAGCACATGGAGAAGCATGGAACCACACGCGAGCATTTCGCAAAGATCGCAGCTAAAAACCACCGGCACTCCGTGAACAATCCATACGCGCAATTTCGGGCGGAGTTTTCGCTCGACGAAGTCGTGAAATCGCCCATGATTTTCGATCCCCTGACCAAACTGCAATGCTGTCCGACGTCGGACGGAGCGGCAGCGGCGATCCTGGCCAGCGCCTCGTTCGTGAAGGAGCACCATCTGGAAAACCAGGCGGTGGAGATCGCCGGCATGGCCATGGCCACGGACCTGCCAAGCAC
>Ga0335070_10001224_pt1 | contig 29512 bp, 24 predicted proteins | sample Lox_Sample_13_FD_206722 | JGI IMG/M metagenome (GOLD analysis project Ga0335070, IMG submission 206722) | Soil microbial communities from Loxahatchee National Wildlife Refuge, Florida, United States - Lox_Sample_1.3 | ecosystem: Environmental > Terrestrial > Soil > Wetlands | place: USA...
TAAGGGGGAAGGAGATGAGATAAGAAATCATGTGTTTGAATGAATAGCCGTACAAATCGAACAACCGGGCTTTAAGACCGAAGCCGTTGATTTGAAAGATCTGCATATTTTTCGCTCAATTGGAGTTGTATTTTGAATGAAATTTAAAAGTGAAGCCTCCCGGCCACAGGCCGGGGCTTCCCGGGCATGCAGTGGCGGGCAGCATGCGAGCAAAGGTAGCCTCCCTTCATATTGTGCCCCTTGACCCCGCCTACAGGGCGGGGCTTGCGGGGCACGTCCCGGTCACGGCTTCACGGGAAACTGTCTAATTATTTGTTCTGATAATGTTTCTCCTCAAACCCTCTTCATCAATTTTCCAATCGTCATCATTCTTTCGTTTCCGATCAGTTTCGAATAAATCTCGTTAATTAGCAAAAATTTTGTTGACTTTTTAATCAGAAAATAATATGTGTCAGAGAGTAATTCCTACTCTATAAAAGGAGGAAATAATATGAAAAAGATGATCTTATTAGGCTTCTTAGTCTTATTTATTCCAGCCATCGTATACGGCCAGGATAAGGTCGAAGCTCCTGTCTGGAATATAGGCGACAAGTGGATTTTAGGAGGAAGTGTCACGATTATGGTTGTGAATGCTGATGAAAGCAGTTATACCGTGAAATATTTAACCCCGGCTGGAGAATCTATCTTAGTCTATGCAAAATCCTCTCTGAATAGACTCTACTCAATGGAAAAAGATAGACAAATACCGTATGAGGGAAGGAACAGAACACTTTTAAATTTTCCATTAGAGATCGGAAAGAGTTGGAAAGACAAATACGATACCTATTTTGAGAGATTCACTGTTTTGGGATGGGAAGAGATCGAGGTTCCAGCGGGAAAATATAAAGCCCTTAAATTAGAGTATAAACAAGGAAAAGGTGAAGAAAGGGCGGGTCGGACATCCAAAGAGGGCAAGGCATGGTACTGGTATTCGCCCGATGTGAAATATATGGTCAAATGCCTTTACGAAAGAAGTGTTTATTGGGATGCGTTTTATGATTGGGAATTGACCTCTTTTGAACTAAAAAAATAAAGACCACCTCAAGAAATGTCATTCCTGCCCCGTATCAAGCACGGGGCAGGCTTATCAAGTCCGGAATGACGGTCTCTGTGAAGTAATTTATGAATCACTATACTGGGTCGGCGAAGGCTGGCTTCGCTCTCTTCTCTAAGGCTTATCTTCTCCTCGATCCCATCGCCGCCAATTCAAGCCGATCTTTGCGTCCCAGTCAGGTGTAAATTTTTCGTCTAAAAAATCATTCAACTTCTCCAAAACACGTTTCCACCCGGGGAGATATTCGTACATGAGCACATCTTCCAAGAACGGAACAATTTCGCCCAATTTCTCCTTGGGGAGGTAAGCGCGAGCTTTCCTTTCAAAACACTGCCTCAATGCTTCTGGAATGAGAGCGTGAGCCGTAAGCATGACGACCTTGAAATTGCGTTTTACAGCTCTATCCAGAAGGTCAAAACCCCGAACTCCCATGATGTCGAGGATGACGATATCATAAACATTCGATTCGAGTTTATCCATACCGGTTTGATAAGAAGTGGCTTTATCAAATTGGCAGCTTGAACAAGAACTCAGGATCTCTTCTTCCAGAACCTCCAAGACGTCGGGTTCATCATCCACAGCAAGGATTCTTTTGCCATCTAAGATCGATGCCACCATAACACCCTCCCGGCGCGAATCTTAAGTGATCATGCCCAGATACTTCCAGTAAAGCGTGGAAATAGTCACCGCACCCATGATGATAAAGATATGAATGAATGCCAGTTGCAATGTTTGCTTATGATCGAAGAGTCTCCCTTCTGTATCCTGTAATAAATTTTGGTACATCCAGTTCTGGTAGGGGAGAAACCACGGGTTGGCGGATGCAAGAACGACCAATCCCACGACAAAAGGGTGAAGGCCAAGGGTTGAAGCAATAGGGACGATGGAGAGAATGCTGACCAATAAGGCCGGAGGTAAAGGCAGAAAAAAGCGGAGGACCATGCTCGCCATGACGATCATCCAAAGGAATATCAATCTGCTGCCGGCGAAAATTCCCAGGTAAGGTTTCGCTCCACTGGCAACGGCCTCGCCCAAACCACTTGCAGAAATGACCGCTCCCAAACCCAACAGTGCCCCAAAGGAGATCAAAAAGTTCCAATCGATATCAGCCCGAACCGACTTTTCATCGAGAACCGAACTTGCAAACAGGATGAGGAAGCTCAACATGGCCACCCAGGCGATATTGATGTGATGCCATGACTGGGTCAAAAAGCCCATCAGGGAAACGACGACCGTGGCAAGGCATATCTTTTCCTCAACGGTCAGGGGACCCAGTGTCTTTAGCTGGGTTTCGACCACCCAGGGATTTAATGTTTTTCGCTCTTTAGGGCGATATAGAAAAATAATTCCCAAATAGGAGAAAATGAAGAAAAAGGCGCCCAAAGGAAGGGCTGCCTTTAACCAAGAACCCCAGCTCATTGAGGAGCTGATTTCCGGTGGCAAAAATCCCAATACGAGGAAGCAGGTGGATGCTCCATTCATGAACATGAAGGACATATGTCCAAACCCTAAAAGACATGCCATTCCCATCCCCGCTGCACCCGGGTTTCCTTTCTTGAATCCAAGGACCTCGCTCAGGGTTAAAACCAGAGGGCTGGCAAGAAGGACCCTTCCATTAGGCGACGGAATCACAGGCGTGAGCAAGAGCCCTGATAGAGACAATCCCAGGGTCTGTCCGACATAATTAGGAGGAAAGCGCTTCATCACCATCAGGACGATACGGTACAGAAGGCCGGTTTTCGAAATCGCAGCTGAAATGGCAAAGATACCCAGCACCAGAAACCAAGACGAGCTCGAAAACCCGGAGAGGGCCTTTTCAGGCCCGGCAATACCCAGAAGCATGGCAAGGACTGTTACGGCAACGGCGACTGCGTGGTACGAAAACAGATTAAGACTCCACATAATGGTTGCAGCTAATAATAATTCAATGAGGATGATATTGGATTGACTGAGAAGAGTAGTTCTTAGGATGAGACCGGTAAAAACACAGATGACCGCTGTAAGTAAAAGGCTCAGAATCCGCTTATCTCCCAAAAATCCTATGGGGAGCAACAACGAAGCGGCTGATTTCGGAATGGCAGGGACCACCGAAATTCTACGTTCGGGGTTTTTTTCTATCCATGATCTCTCCGGGATGACCACTTCCTTCCGGCCACAGACAACAGCATAAGTTAGCGAGAGTCTGCTTGCCAGCATGCCAGCGAGGTTCACTCCCAGGGATTGGTGCTTCGCGATCAACTGGTCGAAACATTCCTTGGAAAGCCTTAAAAGGGATAGATCTGTCATCGCCTCGATGTCCGCCGAGCCAGGCTCTCCTGTCAACAACGCCATTTCCCCGAAACAATCCCCTGGACCCAAGCACGCGATTTCCTTTGTCCTCTCTCCCGCCGGTAAAAATACCCTCACGATTCCTTCAATAATGATGTAGAGGGCATCCCAAGGTTCTCCATGCTTTAACACGACCTCCCCCGACTCGGTATGAAGCTGCTCAAAGTTTGGTATCAACCTGGCCAGGTTAATTTTATCCAACCCGGAAAGGAGCGGAATGTCGCTGAAGCGGATCTCTTGCACTGCGACCCCTATGGTGTAAACCTATGGTCAAAACGGATTGCGTTGTAGAATCTGAGAATTTGTCTCTAACGCTTTCAGACGCGTTCCTAAAAATTTCTCCTCCCCTCGTGGGAGGAGATTAAGAGGAGGGGGGACCCAATCCATCTTATCCACCCCCACCCATGCCCCCCCATCGAAGGGGGAGGGGATATGCAGGGAAATATCATCAAATATTTTGAGAAAGGTTTTAGTCACCCCTGGACGGTAAAGGTTAAACAGAAAGTGCTTCCTCCAGAGTTGAGGCAGTCCTCTCGGACTTTACAATGGGGGCATTCAGAGATCTTTCCAGGGCAGAGATCTCTTTCTGTTGGGAGATAGGGGCATCTTTGGCTTCCTGCGCTAATATTGAAGCCAAAGCGCTGCCCATAGGCCTTGATCCGGAGAAGGTCAAGTCCCTTGCCTCCCGCACCAAAATCATAAGGCTTTTTGGAGGTATAAAGCTCCGTATCAAGCGTATGAAAGAGCCCGTTGAAAAGGTGTCTCTGGTTCGCTTTCGTAACCCCTATCCCAAAATCCATCACTTTCAGTTGTACCCACTGCTCTTTCTGCTCCAAAACAATCCTTATCATCCCTTCATCAGGCGTATTCTCAATGGCATTCTTCAATAGGCCCACCAGAGATTCCTCAAGGATCCTTGGATCCATGACTAAATGGACATCCTTTTCTCCGTCCGTTTGGAATTGAATGTCCCGATGACTGGTCTTCTTTTTCACATCCTCGAGGACCTGTTCAATGAAGAAGTAAAGGCGGATGGTTTTAGGGGCAAACGAATGTGCTTGATCGAGTTTTTCAAGCCGAGGTTTCACCTCCAATTCCTGGTGAGATCGGATAATCTGATCGGTTTCTTGTTGAATGTCGGAAAGACGACTCAGGTTCTTCTCTAAAGATTCAAAGACCTCCTCCCTTACAAGAGGAGGGGTTTGTGCTTGAGTCTTACGCTTCAAAATCCGGATGTTTCCCTGGATCACAGAGAGCGGTGTCCTCAGTTCGTGAGAGAGATGGTCAAGGGCTTTACTTTTTGCTCTGTTGAGCTGTTCGAGCTCCTTTTTCGATTGTTCCAAAGCCTCGATGCGTGCTTGATCCAGTCTGGCATTCTCAATGGCGACTGCTCCCTGGTTGGCCATGGTGAGCAATAATTCCTGGTCGTCTAGAGTATAAGGATCGCCGGAGAGTTTATCTCCCAATCCGATTCCCCCTCTAAGACTTGCATCGATATTAAAGGGAATCCATATTCTCAAGTTCAAAGAGGAAAAGAGGTTGAATAAATCTTCATCTGCCTGAGGCTTATTGCTTTCATCAATGACCTGAATCTCGGTTATTCCCTTGAGCCCCACCCAATGGCCTGATTCGATCTCTTGGGATAACCTATCCAGAGAGTCCTTGTCCAAACCTCTCTGGGAAAAGGCATCCGTTTTTCTTTGACTCACATCGAACAGAAAGATAAATCCGCAGAAGGCTCCAAAGTTTCCGATCATCATCAACAAGAGGGTTTTCGTAATCTCTTGAGTACCTCTTAAAAACCCTATCTCCTGGCCCAAATCGTACAGGGTCTTTAGATAGAAAATTCGCTTCTCAAGCTCTTGTTGGGATTTTTTTTCTTCTTTGGGAGATTCTTTGAGTTTTTTGAAGGCCCCATCTTCCATGGATTATGTTTCTCACTCTTGATGATCTATGAGACCCCCTCACCCTCCCCTCTCCCCAGCGGGGAGAGGGATGGGGTGAGGGGCAGATATCTAAAATCATTGAAAAAGGACCACCGAGAGCATCTTTCTTCTTGTAAGAATGAACCTCGATACTTATCTAACGAACTTTTGAGACGCAACACTTGAGAGGTCCGATCATCAAAAATCCTTGAGAGCCAACTCTTCGGTTAGAAAGATCTCCGTGTATTTGGTTAAGCCAACCATATTAAAAATCTTTTGGAAATGAGCGGATAGACCGGTGATCCGAATTCTTTGCTCATTTTTCCTGCTCTCAGAGGCAATGCCAATCAAGATGGCGATTCCCCCGCTATTAATATACCCATCTTGATCGAAATAGAAGAGGATTTTTTTAGATCCGGCGTTGCTGACTTTTTGGTAAGCCTCTTCGATGGCCTCTCCTGAGGTGGCGGTGACATCTCCTTTGATATTCAGGATCGAAACATCGTCCTTCTGGGAAAGGGATACTTGGATCTCCTTATTCATGCTGTCCTATGCTCTGGCGAAACTCGAATCTCCTTCTCGGCTCTCCGAGTTTCTTCAACCATCCTTTCCGATTTGTTTTTCTAAATAGATAATCATCTTAGTAACGTTTCCGCCCCCCGGGCTTGGCTCAAAAGAGACCTCATTCACTAAACTTTTGATAAGAAAGATTCCCCATCCCCGAGATTGATCCTTTCCCTCAATTTTATTTTCAATACGGGGGGTAAGGATTTGATCTATTCCTTTACCCTGATCTTTCACTGACACCTGAAGCTTTGACTCCTCAACCGTCAGAGTGATCCCCACTTTAGTACTGTTATCCATTTTATTACCATGCTCAATGGCATTCAGACAAGCCTCAGCGACAGCTGTTTTCAAGTCTTCAATTCGGTCTTCCGTAAAACCCATTTTCTTTGCCATCGATGCAGCGCATTCCATGGCGATCTTCTCGTAGCCCATCACACTTGGAATATGGAGCTCAACCTTATTATCTGCCATCATACATGGAACCCCTCTCCCATCCTGTCCCCCATGATTTGAAGTCCATTATAGTAGATTGACCAATTTTTTCAAGAACAAAATTTCACGCTTAACCCTTCAAATACCCACTCATAGAGTTCTTCTTACGCTCAAGAACATAATTTAGACCAGGTGCTGCTGTATTTCAAATCTGGCGTGTTGCGGTGTTGCATTCTTACTGTCTTGCAGTTTAGCCGTGTTGCAGTTTTGCTGCAATCGGGAATAGCAGTGAGAAAACTAAAGATGAGCGCTACGGAAGTTGCTTCGAAGCTGAATATCACTCCATCCGCAGTGAGTAAGGCATTGATTCGAGGACATTCCATCCTGTACCAGACGGGGGTTGAAGAAAATTTAGTAGAATGTTGAAATTTCACGAACGTCCCCTTTTCCTCCCACCCCCGAATAACAGCGATGGTTCACTGCCTCACCGCCTGAGCCAGTGCCCCCCAGGCCTTGAGCGTGAGGGGATGGGTGAAGGCAGCGCCTGCAACCGGGTGCGTCGACAGCTTGACCACCACCATCTCGGCTGCCGGGTTGATGTGGATCATCTGGCCGTGTATGCCCGATGCTTCGTACGCACCATCGGCGTTGTGCAGAATCCACCATTGGTTGTGGTAGCTGTATCCGGGACGGAAACTCATACCCGAGGTCTTGAATTTCTCTCGGTCACCGCCAATGCGTAGGTCGTCGATGACCGCATTGTCGAACACTCGCTGACCGTTCAATTTGCCACCTCGGCGTAGCATCTCAGCGAAGCGCGCGAGGTCGCGTGCTGTAGCGCACAGGCCAGAGCCTTGCAGCGGTGTGCCGAGGGAATCGATCATCACATAGGCATCTTCCTCCATGCCAAGCTTTTGCCAAATGCGCTCCGAAAGAAGGTCGGCAAAGTGCTTGCCGGTGATCCGTGAGACAATCCAGCCCAGCACCTCGGAGTGCACGGTGCGGTACACGAAGCCGGCACCGTGCTCACCCTCCTTCTTCAGTGTCTTTAGGAAATCGTAGATGTTATTCGGGCCGGCATAGTTTGGCGGCGGCGGCAGCATGCCACTGGCAAAGCTGTAAATAAAGACTTCACTGGACGGGTCGGTGTAGACCTCCCGGAAGCGCACGGCCCCGGTCATGTCGAGCACGTCACGCACCTTCATGTCGCCCCAGGCGCTATCGGCCAGTTCCGGAACGTACTTGGTCACCATCGCATTTGCGTCGAGCTTGCCGTCCTGAATCAGTTGGGCCGCCAGCAACCCGGTAAAGGACTTGGTTACGGAGAACAGCAGATGCGGCGTCTCGGCGCATCCCTGGTTGTAGTAACGCTCATAGACCACCCGGCCCTTGTGCAGCACAACCAGCGCATCCGTGTAAGTATTTTTCTGCCACTCGGCGATGGTGATCTTCTGACCCTTTTCATCCTCGAATACGAAGTTGTCAAGGTTGCGCGGCGCGGCGAGTAGGTTCAACACCGGCGTAGCACCACGGCGAATGTTGCGGGTGGGCACAAGCTCGCGGGTGTGCTGGAGCGTCCAGCGCAACTGCGGATACTTGGACTTGTTTTGGCTGTTGATAATCTGGTCACCCACCGGCGGAAACGTGCTCATGTAGCCGAGCTTATCGAGGCTCACGCTCTCGGGCGGCGGCAACTGCTGGGCATAGGCTGGCGCAGCGGCAAATGAGAAAAGAACAATTACAAGAGATAAACATTTTTGCGTCACTTTGACTATTTTCATAAAGACCTCCTTCTTTTTTAAGGGATGTTGATGCATTGTGAGAGCGAATCACAGGTTAGGTCCTGGGTATTTCCTTGATTCTGCATTCTCAAAATGGTGTGCGATCGTATTTGCATAATAGGTTATGATATCTGGCTTCTTGACAGAGATTGCACCGTGGTTTGAAATAATCTTCCGTCGTACCAAGCCGTCCAATGCGCCTTCGATGCCCTCCTTTAAGTTTGTAGAAGGCTGGAAATTGATATTTGCCGCCTTTAGGATTTCAGAATATCTCTCCACAGATTTCTGCAATTGATCTCCTGAAGTTGCGCCTTTATGGATGGCATAAGAAACCAATGCAGGCATTGTTACTCTGTAGCATCTGGCTGTCTCTTCCTGCACCCGTTGGGCAAGTTCCTTTTTGGAGGTATTGGGTTCAACAGGGATGGGGTCCCCGGTGTCGATGTAAATATTACCATTGCCGAGACGATACATCCTATAGAAGAAATGGGATTCAAGAAAAGTATAGTAAAGCTTCCCCATGACGGAGATGAGACGATTCTCAGATTTCTTCATTTTGTCGGCATTGATAAGGCGACTGAAATAACCTTCCTCAGCAACAAAATCGTACGCAACGGATATTGGAACGATAAAAACCTTTTTTCCTCCCTTTGAGGCGTTTATCGCCGGGCTGAAAAGAGCGGGGGCGAACTTTCTTACTTTTCCGGAGTATGCCCTACCTGTTCTGATCGTATAGCCATTGCCATTGATGGTCATTTCGATCTCAGGGAAAATCAGTATCGGCTTATCGCTTTTGAGGAGAGCCTCGATTCGGTTGCAGAGATGACGAATGGTCCGTGGAACCGCAGAATCCCTTTCTACGGGGATGGCGCCCCATTTTATCAGGTCAATCCCTGTGAACTGCTTCACTGATTTTCCGATGATCCCTTTGAGAAGGTTGCTACCCGCAATCGTTCTCGGGCAGGGCAGACCCTCGAGAAACATCTTTCCGCAGATTGTTATGTAATCAAAATGGCTCTTGTGAAGCGATGCATATATAATTGACGAAGTCCCTAAATCAAGAATTCTATTTTTGCTTTCCTCAGGCAGGACGACGGATTGGTACGACTCCGAAACGAGTCTTTCTATTTGAGGGGTCATTTTTGCACAATATTCAGCATCAAATCGGTCAGCGTATATATCGTCATGTGAAACCCGGAGTGTTTTATGGCACCAACTCAAAAGTGGCACGGGCATGGTAAATCGTTTCATTTTGCAACCAAACGCTCCCGAATATACCTCTGCATTTTCATTCCTTCAAGATGTCTGAATATGGCTTCACCCAAAAACCAAGACTTAGCCCTTTTCCCCCAGAAATTATGGTATTTCATTACCCGAAAAAGAGAAAAACGAGGGATGAAAGAGGGACCAAGGCAAAATCGGATGGATAACGAAAATATTTAGGGGCCATGCACTTCCTATTCCTTTTTTAATGGATGATCTCAAAGACTTCCAATTTCCCTGTTTTCAAGCACGCCTCCGCCACCGCTGTTTTCAGGTCTTCGATGCGATCTTCGGTAAGTCCCATCTCTTTCGCTACCAACGCGGCACATCCCATCGCAACCTTTTCGAAACCCATGATGCTTGGGACATGAAGCTCAATTTTATTATTGGCAATCATAGATGGACTTCCTCTCATCCGGGGCAATGAAAGATTCGTTGGATGGAAATTGAACACCCCGCAGGTCCTATTCTAGTAAATTGATTATTTTTTCAATTTAAATATCGTTTCCTCGCCGCCGATAAGGATTTTATCAAAATATTTGCAAAAGTCCAAGAAATTATTGTGCAATCCAACGAGGATGACTTTGAACCATGGAGCAAAGCGGCCGGATAATTGCTGAGTATCCAAATTGCCAGGTGCAATTGCGTTGTCGAACGGGTTTTGCTATGATTGATTCGGTCGTGCGACGTTGCTTCGTTGTCGCTTCAAGGGAATTCGGGAATGAAGATTTGTGATTTATCGGACCCAGCCGGTTCTGAGCTGCAGGGAAAACATCCTTTAGGATCCCAAGCAAGGGTTCTCCTCACAAGTGTATTTGGGCCATATGCCGTGGACGATGAGTACGGCAGCCGGATGATCAACCCCATGGAATTGTACCATAATCAGGTGACGCGGGTTCAAGGTGTCTTCTCCCTTCGGATGTTCCATCGTAGTTGCGGATTGATGTTGATCCAGGCGAACGTCACAGCTCCCTGTACCTTGCTCGATTACCCGACCCTGGATCGTTTCATCCAAGAGCTCAGACAAAAATCCTACGATGTCATTGGGATCAGTGCGATTCAGCCAAACCTCAAAAAAGTCCAGAAGATATGCGCAGTTATACGTGATTATCAGCCCGAGGCCGTGATCGTGGTAGGTGGGCACATCAGCCTTATCCGGGACTTGGATGAACGAATTGATGCGGACTACATCGTCCGTGGCGAGGGTGTGCGATGGTTCAGAAAATTCCTTGGCGAAGATGTCCAGCGGCCCATCGTCCATCCCCAAATTCCCGCCGTCATAAAGGCCCGATGCATGGGAATGAATCTCAGAAGTGGACTCCGAGATCCCGCGGCGGTACTGATCCCCTCCGTAGGTTGTCCGATAGCTTGTAATTTCTGCTCCACATCTGCCATGTTCGGCGGGAAGGGGAAATTTGTCAATTTCTATGAAACAGGCGACGAGCTTTTCCATATCATGCGCCAGCTGGAGTTGGAAATGAAGGTCCGTTCCTTCTTTGTCATGGACGAGAATTTTCTCCTGCACCGCAAGCGTGCGCTGCGCCTGCTCGAAATGATGAAGGACCACGAGAAGGCTTGGTCGTTGTACGTCTTCAGCTCCGCGAACACGCTAAAATCCTATACGATGGAACAACTCGTTGGGCTGGGTATTTCTTGGGTGTGGATGGGGTTGGAGGGGAGGAAAAGTAATTACGAAAAGCTTCAAGGGATCGATACCCGGTCGCTGGTTCGCGAGTTGCAGGCCAATGGCATCCGGGTTCTCGGTTCGAGCATCATAGGCCTTGAAGAGCACACGCCGGAGAACATCAACGAAGCGATCGAGTGGGCGGTAAGTCACAACACGGAATTTCATCAGTTCATGCTGTATACGCCCCCTCAGGGTACGCCTCTGTACGCGGAACTTGAGGCGAAAAACTCGCTCCTCGGTGGCGATCAAATGGAAGCTGCGGATATTCATGGGCAGTGGCGGTTCAACTATCGCCATCCCCATATTAAAGAAGGTCAAGAGACCGAATTTTTATTGCGTGCCTTCTGGCGCGACTTTGAAGTGAATGGCCCAAGTGTAATGCGTATGATGCCCACGTTGATGAACGGTTGGATGAAGTACAAGAATCACCCGGAGCCGCGAATTCGCGATCGATTCGCTAAGGAAGTTTCTAGAATGCCCACGCTCTACGCCGGAGCCATGTGGGCGACGCGACGCTGGTTTAAAAGCAACCCCCTGTTGACCGAGCGTATAAGCAACCTGCTCGAAGGTATCTATCATGAGTTTGGCATCAAGGCTCGTCTGGGAGCGCCGATTCTGGGGAGGATCATGTCTTACCTTCTCCTCAGGGAAGAAAAACGCCTTTCAGCAACCAACATTTATGAACCACCAACATTTTACGAAAATTCCGTCAAAACCGTAAGCCCGCCTCCTATCCTCTCGTGATGGCACCGCCTATTGATCGGGCTGCACCTCCTTGCGCTCAAATATCCCACCTCTCAAGCACCAGTGCCGCGTTATATCCCCCGAACGCGGAACTAATCTTGATTGCCTTTCGAATTGATTTTTCTGTGGGTTTGTTGGGGACATAATTTAAGTCACATCCATCTCCGGGTGTCTCGAGGTTTATGGTAGCATGGATTTTTCCCCTGTCTATCATCAGTGATGTGGCAATAACCTCCGCCCCCCCAGCACCCCCGATGAGGTGGCCGATCATGGATTTTGTTGAGCTGATGGGAATACGGTACGCGTGGTCCCCAAGAGCTTTCTTGATTGCGCAGGTTTCAGTAACATCGTTTAACGGTGTCGATGTCCCGTGGGCATTAACGTAGTCGATTTCCTCAGAATGAACTCTTGCTGTTTCCAGAGCAGCGCTTATCGCTCTTGCCTGAACTTGCGGGTCTGAGGCGGGTGCAATGATATGGTACGCGTCCGCTGTTGCACCAAATCCTTTTATTTCGCAGTAGATCCGTGCTCCCCTAACGAGGGCATGTTGGAGTTCTTCAAGAATAATGATCCCGGCCCCTTCCCCCAGCACAAAACCGTCTCTGTCCTTGTCAAATGGTCTCGACGCCTCCTCGGGCTTTTCATTTCTGTGGCTCATCGCTCCCATAGCATCAAAGCCCCCGAAAACGTAGGGTGTAATGCAGGCATCGGCACCCCCCGTTATGATTACTGTTTCGCTCCCCATCAGGATCGCCATATAGGCTTCAATGATGGCATGGGTTGACGAAGAGCAGGCTGTGGAGACACTCAACGATTTGCCCTGTATTGTGAACTTGTTGCAAACGTTAGCAGCAACAGAACTCACGATGATATGAGGCAGCGCAAAGGGTGAGACTTTCTTGGGTCCATGCTGTTCGAGGAATATCTTGTGGTATTTTTCGCAGAGATCCATATTTTCACCACCCACACCCAGTATCACCCCGATCATTCCAGGATTAATGTTCTTAATTGCATAACTTATCTGCCCTTTCCCTCTTTCAATCGTGCGGAGCTCGAACCCAGCGTCATCCAGAGCCAGCTTGGTCCCCGCCAGGGCAAACTGGGAGGTCCTTCCGAGGTGTTTCATGTCCCTGGTCTCATCGATGAAATCCGTCAGCAAAAAGTCATCCACAGGGCAGGCGATCCTCGAACCATATTGATCCATATCACAGTCTTCGAAATCGATCTTCTTTGCCCCCGATCTTCCGCTGATCAGGGATTTCCAGTATGCTTCTTTTCCACTTCCTACTGGAGTTACAGGGCCCAATCCGGTTATAACAGCTCTTTTTTCCACAGTGAACTACTCCCCGGTCATATAGAAAGCCTGCTTCGTCGGCAGGGAAGGGACAGAGGCCCTCCCTTTCTGTCGCAACAATCGCTCGGTGAACTATTGCCCTGTTAACACCCTTGGGCAACTTGCCGTGGGCGTTTACTGAATATCGCAAGTGCCAAAACGGCTGCTGTAACCGTGAAGCTCAACCAGACCAGCAGATCCCCGTAGCGCGTGTAAATGGTGCCTCCCCCCATGGGGATCACTTTTTCACTCAGTACACCTCTTACAAAGATGTCTTTTCCGGAGTTATTCATCACTCGGCCGATGAGACGGCCGCAGGAGTCAATAAAGCAGGATATTCCCGTGTTGGCGCACCGTACCACAAAGACTCGGTTCTCAACCGCCCGAAATACGCTCGCCGTCAGGATATGATAAGGGCCCACGGTTTCTCCAAACCAGGCCTCATTGGTAATGTTGACCATGAACTGGGCTCCATTTTTCACAAATTCCCTGACCATCTCAGGAAAAAGGATCTCCCAGCAGATGTTCACGCCAAAACGGAAGCCGGGCCCCTGGAAAACGGTAAAGGTTTTCCCGGGCGAGAAGCCGGGCATCTTGGGCACGTTGACCCAGGACCAAGGGATGCGATTCTCCATGGGTAGATACTCGCCAAATGGGAAGAGCCGAATCTTATCGTATCGTTGTTTTCCGGTCCCGCTTTCAGGGTCAATCAGGAACGCAGAATTGAGCAAGGCCCGGCCGGCTCCTGGCTTCAATTTTTCGTGATAGGAACTGCCTAGCAAAAAAAAGACCCCGGCTTCCTTTGCAACGCGGCTTACTTCATCGTGAAGTCTCTTGTTCGAGTCAATAGGACCGGGGGTTGCGGATTCCGGCCAGACGATGAGTTCCGGTTTCTCCTTGGAGGCCTCCGCCGTGAGCTCGGTGTACGTCTGCATGATATACGCTGCATGCCTTCGATCCCACTTCATGCTCTGGGGGATATTGCCCTGGACCACGGCCACCTTGATGCCTTCTCCGGCAATAGGCCTGGACATGACGCCACGCCCGTACAGCAGGGTGAGAATGAGCAAAAGAACCGCCGTAGTGCTCATAGAAACCACGCCGCATCTCGAAATTTGAGGGCTAAGAGAGGGTGGGCCCTTCCTGAGTTTATGGAGCAAGTACAGCACACATGCAGCAATCGTGGCATTTACCATGACGATCAAAAAGCTGACACCGTATCCCCCGGCAACGGACGCGATTTGAATGATGGGGAGTACTTTGTACTGCGAATGGGAGAGCAAAACCCATGGGAAAGCCAAAAAACCAAAATTCGCCCTGATGTACTCGAGGCACACCCAGACGAAGGGAGCTGCAAGCAAAGCGACAGTCCCGGTGCATCGCCTCCAGATGAAACCACATGCCAGCCCGAAGAGCCCACACAATAACCCCAGATAGATGTCCAGGATGGCGTGATGGAGAGGTCTGTAGCCCGGGACTTTAAGGACGAATGAAAAGACAATCGCAAAAAAAAACATCGTGCAGACACATGACAGAAGGAAACTCACTATTGGGCCCCTGCCTGAGAGGGCCACCAGGAGCGGCACAAGCGCCAACCATGCCAGCCAGTACAGTTCGTAGCTCGGGAAGGAAAGAATGAGCAAAACTGCTGAAAATACGGATGCCAGAACTGGGAGAATATAATTAAGGGCCTTCTTACCCAAAGGGTCAACCCTTTCTCAGGAAGTCGTCACCTTGCTCGCAGGGCTTAACCTGGACCGACTGTTCTCCGATCCTTGCACTGTGCCTTAGCGTTCCACGCTGATAACAATGACCGTGATGTCGTCATGCTGGGCCGCGCCACCAGCGAACCCATCCACTCTCTTCAGGATCTCTTTGAGGAGGGCATCTGCGCTCGTGCCCCCAGAGCCCTCCACCACCGCTAGGAGGCGTTCGAATCCCAATATCTCCCCTTTCTCATTCATAGCCTCTACGATGCCATCCGTATAGAAGACGACGTTGTCGCCTCTCTCCAGTTGAACCTGAGTTTCCCCGTAAGTGGCTTCGTTAAGAATCCCCAAAGGGAAGCGGTCCCCTTCTGTTTCTAGGAGCTTCGCTTTGCCCGCTCTGGCTGAGAAGTGAATGGGCTGGGTCTGCCCTGCGCTGCATAGGCTGAGCACACGGCTATTTCCATCCAGGACAGCGTAAAGCAACGCAACGAACATGCCGCTCTTGATGTCCTTTTTGATCCGTTTGTTGGCCCTATTCATGATATCCGCAACGCCGAGTTGTCCCTCCGAAAGCATTCGGAACACACTCCTGGAGGCAGACATGACCAGCGCGCCGGATACGCTCTTTCCGGTCACGTCTCCGATAATGAGCCCAAACCTCTCCTTTCCCATGTCCATGAAATCGTAGAAATCACCTCCTACTTCCCTGGCGGACGCTGAACTGGCGGCTATGCTAAAACCTGCAATCTCAGGACACCCAGCCGGCAGCATGCTCATCTGGAGATTCCGTGCGATGTTGAGTTCCTCTTCCATGCGCTGCTTCTCGAGATTTTCTGCAAAAAGGCGCGCGTTCTCGATGGCTATTGCCCCCTGGTTGGCAATCGCACGGAAGAGATCGACATCCTGCCGGTTGTAGGATTTCCCTGACTTCTTTTCGCCCAGGTTCAAGAGCCCGATCACCTGCTCCTGGAATACCAGCGGCACAATCAAGCTTGCATGGAGTTCCTCGAAATCTTGGGCACAGATTCTCGAGACATCCTGGTATTTTGGATCTTCAAGAACATCGTACTTGGTCAGCTCCCGCTTCTCTTGATCCATAATCTTGATGAGAGGATGCTCCTGGGTGATACGCTTTGCTGCAACCTCGTCCTTTCGTTCTCCTTCTGCTAAATAGATCTCGAAACCGCCGCCTGCTTTAGCTAATAACATGACGGAAGCCGTGTTAACAAACATATCTTCAATGAATGTCTGTGTCAAACGTTTCAATACCTGGCCCAGGTCGAGCAAGGAGGTAATGGCGCCGCTAACTTTGTCGATGATCTCTCCATAGTCGTACTCCTTCCGAAAGAAGATGCGGTCCACAAGCGCCTGAATACGGTTGCGCATGGGATTGAATACAAGGATGATGCTCAAAGTAAACAGGATTGGAAAGACTTGCGACTGGGCAAGCTGGTATTTCCCGATAAACACATTGAGGGTGAGGCTTACTGCCGCGTAGGCTCCGACAACGATAACCGTTACAACAGCGTAGCCGACTGTTCGCCGGATGATAATGTCCGCTTCAAAAAGGTTGTGCCTGACGATGGAATACGCAATCGAAGCGGGGAAAAAAAAGCCGATGAAGACCATCAGGTTCCACGGGAAGGTCACCTTCAAGAACAGGACGACCGCGTGGACGGTCACCGTCGGCAGGAAAGCAACCGTTATCCCGAAGAGGATCATCCGGGCCCTCTGCCGAGCCACGGGCTCTGCCGCCTTCCTTACAGAATGAATCAAGAATAGAATGATCGCAACCGCGCACCCCTGAAAAAAAACCCTGTTCACGGAAGTGGTTATTCGCGGATGGGGGATCAGCCACAGGTTGTCCCCATCATGATACGTAAAAAGGAACAACAGGTAAGCTGCCGCGATCACCGCTGCCGGTATGTAAATCGCGTATTCGAGAAATGGGTAGCGTAGCAAGACCCGCTTCCTGTCCGGGAAGATGGAAAACAGATGAAACACTGCGGCAGGGACAAAGGGAATAATCAGATAATGAAAGCAGACAAGATAGTAGGAGGACTGAATTTCAAAGCCGGTCCCCACATACGTGCCGAGAGCAAAACACATGAGTAAAAAAATCCAACTGCTGTGTATGTTCGGTTTGAGCACGTAGACGATGGATCCCAGGACGAAGACGGCCACCCCAAAAATATATGGGGCAAGGAAGACGATTAGGAAGTCCTTTAAGCGGAAAGTGTGAACGGGTATCGTGACATCTCTGATTGCGCCCTGGGATTCGACGACGTAATGAACCGGCGTCCCCGGTGTTTTCCCTCTGGCCCAGTCGAAGATCTGCTGGCCGTCCCGAACAGGCTCCCCGTCCACTGAAACAATTCGATCCATGTATTTGAGTCCAGCCGCGTAACCAGGCCAGTCCGGGATGCCGAACGAGCCTACACTGGGAAAAGGGTAAACGAGAAAGCCGGGGAAACCCCTATTGATGAACGTTATTGCACTTACCAAAGAGACGATGCAGAGCACCGTGGTTACTGCACAATAACCGTAGAAGAAGAAGTTAGTAGCCTTGAATCGCCTCGATCCCTTCACTTGCTCCCCTGAAACAGATCAGTCGTCTGAGCTGGCATATTGTAAGAACAACAGGACTAATTAGTGTTTGTCCATGAACTACGGTTTCATAAAAAGTGGTCATTCCGGCGAAAGCCGGAATCCAGTCCTTTCAAGGTTCTCTGGATGCCGGATCAGGTCCGGCATGACGGACTAACAGACTTTATAAACAGACTCTGATTACTTCTATATATCATTTCTAAGTCGCACGTCAATTTAAATAGCACCCTGGTTAACCATCGATGTTTTCCGAAATACTGTATGTAACTCTAAAATCTGCTTGCCCAGCATCGCACCCTTGGCAACAAAAAAGCCCCTTTTCCCTCCGCAGGAATCAAGGGGCCTCTCTAATCTTGGGGTTTCTCAAGTTTTTGGTATCACCCCAAAGCCATAATTGTTACTCTCGCTCCAAACATTTTTTCCAAAGAGATCCGGTCATTCCGCTATCTTGGACTTCAAAAAACGCCCCGCTTTTTCATCCGGATTCACCACTGAAATGACAAGCCCTCACGGTAGCGCCCCTTCTCCGACTAAGTCAGACTATTGAGGCCAATTCGGATTAAACTCCAGTCGCGCATTCGCCGGATCGACAACATGCACTATCACATTTTTGAAGAAAAGGGGCTGCGAACGATTGTTAAGGCACAACCCGGATCACCACCGTCCCATAAATCATTTGATAGGCGGGGTTGTCGCAATTTTCCTTTTTCAGTATGAATACGTCTTTAATGACAGGTGTTCCAATCAGACCGAAAGGCCCTCCAACATCTAATAGACATGGCACCAGCGCCAAGAAACCATTTGGGTCTTTAATCATGTTGGGTGTCAAATCGCAGAGAGATGGCTCATAGCCTAGGAGATAGTAGGTATACGAAAATAGGTGCACCTGGAATTTGTGCATTAGCACGAACTGGACATTATAATGGTCGTAATTCTCTTGATCAAGGGCCGCCGTAAAGAAGCCAGTGATGAATGGACCAGAGTTAGGAGGGGGGGGGAAGGTGCAAGCACCGGGATCACCGCCGCCTAAGGCGATCCCATAAAAGCCAAAGATAGTCACAAGTACCAGTACCAATGGAAACAATTTGATCCTTTTCATTTTCATTTCCTCCTCATAAATATTTGAGAAACTGTTTGTTTCTTTTTAGTCATCGCCTGCTGCATACTGGTTACTGCTCACTTCTTTTTAGTCCCCCCTTTCATTAGAGTCAAGAAACGCGTTTCTCCGTCCCCCTGCACTAAAGGGACAACCTGCCTATTAGAATAGGTCTTTATAAGATACGATCTTCACTTGCTGTCCTCCCCCGAAGAATTGATTAGTCTTCAACATGCCAGAGACCACTACAGAATACCAGTTGCCCTTCGCCACCGGTCCCAGGCTGTTGATGGCCTTCCTCTTGTCGAAAAGCGCAAGGAGATAGTTCTGTTTCCTCAAGAAGGAGTACATCTTCAAAACTTTCTTGGCCGGCAGCTTATTCAGTAAGATACCACTACTACTATAATCGTCCACTGTCTTTCCTACCTCAGGCCAGATGGTAACCGCTATATCGTCGATGAGATACTTCCCGTCTTTCCATTCGATAATCCACCACTGCGGGATAATATTCACCTCAGTATGCCCTTGCGCATAAATGTATTCCGTCTCAGACTTCACTACACCGAGCCCCTGATAATTGTTGATGTCGCATGCTTGTGCTTGCTCTGGGTTTTCTATTATTTTTTCGAAGGTCATTGCCGAAAGCTCCACCCGGGCTGAATAATACCCGGGGAGCTTCATTTGAAAGTATTTCGTAAGATCGTCCGTCTGCTGGAAATTCTGGCCCGACCCCAAAGCTTCACAGAAAGCTACCTGAACGGGAAGATTATTGTTGTCGAGGATAAAAGGCAACGGTGCGGCATCCGGAGCTTCGACCGGCATGTCTACCTGGGGCAGGGGCACAAGCACACGGCCTGCCGGGTCAATCAGTCGCACATAGAGGAAAAGATTTAAGGAACTAAATCCATTCTTTATGTAAATGGGGCCTGATGAAGTATTGGTTAACGTCACCCTCGCTTGGATAGGTGTACCAAAATCATAGTAATTCCCACTCAAAAACTCTATCGTGATACTCAAGGGAGGCGACTGGGCTCTCAGTTGGCCACTGGATCCAATAAGCACAGCAACTCCGAAAATAATCAAGAAACTCAAAGTAGACTTTTTCATGGCAATCCTCCTTTTACCTCAATTGGTCTTGAAAAACTGGGGTGTGGGTGTACTCGGCTGCCAGGGACCGCACGAAGAAGCCCCCCCAATCACATTGCATCCCCTCACCTGCCAGTAGTAGGTCGTCGCTAAGTTTCCTGTCTTGGGAATTGTGACTGCATATGAGGTTGCGTTAAGGGTTACGTCAACAAGCGTAGTCTTGAAATTACTTGTATTTGCTGCAGACACCTGTAGCTGATAAGATGCCGCTCCTGGCGACGGGTTCCATGTCAAAGTGATAGGGCTGGGGTTGGGATTGGGGTTGATTGTTGCACCTTTCACGGGGTAGACAAGGAACGGGGCCCGGGGGGTAGCTGGACCGTTATGGATAAGGAGATTAGGGTCATGGGTACACTTGCCCCCGGTGCCAAAGTTCTTCATCTCCCAATCTGTCGAATCACCGTTCATGATGCAAGCGGGGTTATTACAATGCGCCATACCTAACGCATGGCCCAGCTCGTGAGCGATGGTGCGTCCGTACACGTGAACTCGGTCGTAGTCCGTTCCCTTGGCACCAACAGAAGTAATTGCCCCTTTAGGGGTGGAGGCCTTATTAAACGAGATGGTGTTGAACTCCACATAATTGGTAGTCCCGCTCAGGTTCATGGGGCTTTTGTTACCAAACTGATAGCATTGTATACACGTGGGCGGACCACCCGAAGCCGTCTGGGGTGTCTGATTGACGGAGATGTTTAGGTAAGCACCCTCGTTGAAATAGTTCTCATGGGGAAGACCATAAATCTCAACTTTCCCATAACCATATTGGCCTCCGGGGGATGTAAACCCTTTGGTATCCCAAACCCATCTCGGTCCTGCAGCGTAAGTGGAATCGAAACTCGTGTGGCCGTAATTCACATTGGCGGATGTAGAATAAGCATTTGGCCTAAAGATGATGTCTATGATGTCACAACCATAGTGGGCGTTGGCCGTAAAATTTGGATCAGCGGCTGGAGCATAAGTGATCTGTTGCATCGGAGGATAAGGGTTAGTCGGATCGCCGACGACCACGACTTCTACATTTGCATTCGTGAAGGGTGGGATGTTTGCACGACCCGGAGGGGAATTTTGGAAGTATTTGTCTTTGAAATCCGCCCAATATTGATATGCGCCTTCAAACCCTGTAGTTGGATCAGGTGCTGCGATCTCTATCTTAGGCCGTATAAATATTGTTTTCTTAGTGGGATCGGTTTTTATTGTCCCAACTTCAAAGGCATCATCAATGCCATCGACTTCCAAATCCCAGTCCGGGTCTAACATGCCGCCTGCGCCTATGAAGGGGACCCCAAACGCGGCTTGCGTGATGAAGCTCCAAGTCGCAGAAAAATCGCTCGTCCCATTAGCACCTGTCGCCTCCACATGCCAGTAATAGGTCGTGCCATTCGAGAGCCCCACGACAGGCTGCGACGTGCCGCCAATTCCACTCTGGTCAAAGACGGTAGTCGAAAATGTACTACTGGTGGAGACCTGTAACTGATAGGAGGTCGCTCCACTGGAAGCATTCCACGTCAACGTAGGATTCGTGGGAACCTGCGTTTGCCCATTATTCGGTGATACAAGGGTCGGCGGGGCTGGCGGTCCAGCCGGGGCAGCGACCGTTGTGAAATGCCAGATAACAGACCAGTCACTGGCCCCTAAATCGATGTCCGCTGCGTACACTCGCCAGTAGTAAGTTATTCCATTCACCAGCGGGACGCCTACTGTATAGGATGTCGCTGAGAATACAGTCTGATTGACCATTATTGACAATGGCGAGAACCCCTGATCGGTGGCCACCTGCAACCCATAATAGCCTGCCCCGGTTGAGGCAATCCAGCTTAAAGTTGGAGTGACGGAGACTCCGGTTGAATTATTGGGCGGTGAATCAAGGTCTGGGGGGAATGGTGGTCCACCGGCTGCCGCTGCCACATAATCCTGTGTCTGGCTGGACTGGACGTTGATATAAGTTGCGGAGGCCGGTTTGAATTTGTAGCCCGCCTTTGTAGGCGTCACTGTGCCGGACCAGCGGGAGTCCACCGTTGCGGAGTAAGTCCCATCGTCACCCGTCACAGGAGGATTGCCTGGTAGCCCATTCAACGTCACTCCAGCGACCGGATAGACACCCGCCGTGATAGTGCCAGAAATCGTGAAGGTCTGGACGGGAGGAGCGGGTAAAAACGTGGCCGTTACGTTCTTCGGAGAATCTATGGTAAGGTTACATGGATCTGTTCCTGTGCAAGCCCCTGACCAGCCTGAAAAATTCGAGCCGGCGTCGGGCGCAGCGGTCAACGTCACCGGAGTCCCGTTTAGATACCCCTGCCCACAGTCAGAACCGCAATTGATCCCAGAGGGTGAGCTCGTTACCGTCCCTGTTCCTGTCCCTGATTTTGTTACGGTAAGTGGATATCCTATGCTCAGCACAACCACATTATCAAGCGATGCAGCTATATAAGCCCATTTACTGCTATCATCTATCTCAGTCACACGGGTGCCAATCCCCTTACGGCCTTTCGGAGGCCCGGCAACTGGGACCGTTGGGAGATAGGGGAGTGAAGAACTGTCAAAACCAAAGGTCAATTGTGACCCATCCCAGGAAACAGAGAAATGATGGGTTTCATTCAGGTTAACAGGTCCCAAATCTCCCGAGGTAAGAAACTGATATTCACCTGGTAAGTTGCAGTCGGGTGCAAGGCATCGAGACACAGCGTAGAATGCCCGGGGGGCAGCGAGGGCCGGCGGGACGGGGTAGCTGCTCTGTTCTAAAATCCCAATACTAGCGATGACATCCCCTGTCAAATCACCTGGTGTGCCGCTTCCTGTACCATCATTATACAAAGCGGCATAAAGTCTGCCCAGCGGACGAGCATTATTATTCTGAATATTAAGTACTTTTAAATCTGCCCCAAACCCCAAGATAATCTGGGAATTAACAAAACTCATATTGTTGGTGCCATTCACTCCCCACTGCGTCAGTTCTGACAACAGTTCACCACCACAGGAAGCTTCCCGGACAAATTCCCAGTTTTTCCACTTTGTAGGATCAATCATATTTGAGGAATCAAAGTTGTCGTAAGCATTAGGACCATTAATCTTGACATTATCGAAAGTGGCAAAAATATACCCTCCTTCATTTAGCCCACTAATCTGGGCTACACGGGTGCCAATGCCTCTCGTGTTCACTTGCGGAGGAAGGCCAGTGTCTGCTGGAAGCCCTATGCAATCGGGTACACTGATATCTTTTGTGAACCCTCCGATGCCGAATGTGAATGTAGAAGAACCAGAACCATACCAGGCGAAAGATAATGGATAAGTTGTGTTCAATGAAGGCAATAATTTGTCATCGAATGATCCGGTACAAATTTGGTCATACTCGCTCGGTAAGTTGCAGGCAGCCGTAGTGCATCTCGAAATGCTCCAGAAACCTTCAAGGCGATTCTTCGTTGGATTATGTCCAATCCCGACAATCCCTATTATGTCTCCCATTACACTATTGTACAAACCCTGGTACACACGACCCAAAAGGCTTGCGTGAGGGTAAGCGCCATTATTTTGGTAATCGGTAACCTTTACATCTGCTGAGAAGGAATTGATTGTACTGGGATCATAAAACTGCAAATAATTGGAACCGTTTGATCCATACCGCCTTAGTGCTGATTCCAACACACCATTATTGATTTCTCTGACAAACTCCAGATCTGCCCATACGGTTCGGTCAATCATTTCCCGTTCAATCTTAGCCACAAAGACATCACTGGATCCCTTGAGCGCGGGTTGGAAAGCACCCGCTGTTGTAGGAAAATTCAAGGAATCTGTTTGCCCGATTATGTAAGCGTTGCCGGAGCTATCCACCGCGATGCTCGCTCCAGAATCAGTGCTACTTCCACCAAGATATGTGGAGTAGACAAGGGCACTGGCAGAAGGGTTCATCTTCGTGACAAAGGCATCCCAGAGGCCTCCAGCATATGTACTTTGGATGGCGTTGGCTATGGGAAAGTTTGAGGAAGCTGTTTGCCCGGTTATATAGGCACTTCCGCAGCCGTCCACTGCGATGCCATTCCCGAAGTCGTTACCACTCCCTCCAAGATATGTGGAGTAGACAAGTGCACTGCCAGCAGGGTTCATCTTCGTGACAAAGGCATCCCACGCGCCTCCAAAGGTAGGTTGGTAGGCATTCTTTGTAGGAAAGTTTGAGGATTCTGTAACCCCGGTTATATAAGCGCTCCCGGAACTGTCAACCGCAATGCCATATCCATGGTCAATACCATTTCCACCAAGATATGTGGAGTAGGCAAGTGTGCCATCAGGATTTATCTTCGTGACGAAGGCATCGTCCACGCCTCCAAAGGTCATTTGGTAGGCATTCACTGTGGTGGGGAACTCTGAAGAACTTGTTGTCCCAGTTGTATAGGCGCTTCCGGAGCTGTCCACCGCAATGCCGTTCCCATAATCAGTACCAGTCCCACCAAGATATGTGGAGTAGACAAGGGCACTGCCAGCAGGGTTTATCTTCGTGACAAAGGCATCCCACGTTCCTTTGAGCGAACTTTGAATCGGATTCATCAGAGGAAAGGTTGAGGAACTTGTATCCCCGGTTATGTAAGCGCTTCCAGAGCTGTCCACCGCAATGCCATACCCATCTTCAGTACCATTTCCACCAAGATATGTGGAGTAGGCAAGTGTGCCATCAGGATTTATTTTCGTGACGAAGGCATCGTATACGCCTCCGAAGGTCATTTGGTAGGCATTCGCCGTGGTGGGAAAGTCTGAGGAACTTGTTGTCCCGGTTAAATAGGCGCTTCCGGAGCTGTCCACCGCTATGGCAAATCCTCTGCTGGAATTAATTCCACCGAGGTATGTGGAGTACACAAGGCTGCCAGCAGGATTTACCTTTGTGACAAAGGCATCTTCAACACCTGTGAAATTTGGCTGGATGGGAATTCCCCCGGAGGCAGGTTTAGGAAATGTGGGAAAATCGGTGGAAAGTGTGCTTCCAGCTATATAAGCATTTCCAGAGCTGTCAACTGCAATCCCATTGCCCTCCTCGGTATTGCTTCCGCCGAGGTACGTAGAGTAGCCGAGGGCAGGAACCATGATGGGATCGATAACAAGGGCATAAGACTTATCGTAATCATCGACTTTGAAGCCGTAAATTGGCATTGAGGATTGGGTGTCGGGTGTTGAGTTCTTAAAGGTATAAGCTACCTTAACTTCATGGCGCTTGCCTTTGATTTCCTGGTAGGCTATTGGCTTAGCAAAACTGACTGGCCTAAAGCCCATTTCAACTTCGAGTTCACCCTTGTCATTGATATTAAGCGAATTGGCTCCCTCTATCTTTAAATTTATAGCGTTGGGATCAGAACCTGGTTTGACTGTGAAGATTTTTTCGACGGTCTTACCATATGCCTTCAGTTTTAGGTCAATCCCTTTATAAATTTCTCCGAGGCTCACCTCATTGTATGTAGTTATATCAGTTTTCCATTTGCTTTTGTCATTGCCAATGAAATAATTGGCCTTTGTCTCAGCTTTATCAGTGGCCTTAGGCATGATCTCAAAAGAACCGATAAGCTTTTCTCTAAGAGTCCAGACCTTAACGTCCCCGGGCTTCAGATGCCTGTCTCTCGGATTTATCATTGATGATTGGGGTGGCTTTGGCTCAGTCATGGAGAAGGAATAGACCATCTCCCCCTGATCCGTGACAAAGACCGTTCCCCCGAAAGTCTTGGCGTAGAAACGGACATGCTCGTCCGGTATCTGCCCCTGATTGGCAATAAAAGGCATCTGTATTTTGAATACCTTTTTAAGCAGGACTTTATTTATCTGGTTATCGAGCCCTGAGCTCGGCGTTACGTCACCAAAGGCGAGGGTTCCTCCGAATAGGATCAAAAGCAGGGGAATGAAAATGACTACCGAGGTTTTGAGTGAATTTCTCTTCCGGCCTTGGGAATTATTTTTTATCTTACTCATTTTGGAATCCTCCCTCCTTTTTGAAAACGCAAAGAGCATAGAGCATAGCGCATAGTCAAAAAAGTGTCTGTGTCAGTGATAGTGTCAGCACATCGCACCGCAATGGATTATTGGAATATTGGAAACTTGCCCTCCTTCATACCACAACCAGGGTCACAGATGGGTCACAGATTCCCTTAAAATTTAGGAAATTTTCAAAATGTGTTTTCCCTCCCCCGGCTTGACATGAGAATGTACCTGAATAACATTAGTTTCGTTTCATATTTTGGTTACGTATTGAGTTCTTATTTCTTTTGTGTTGTGTCGGTACCCTTTTTAATGGATTCAAAATATCCCACAGTTCATGGAGGTTGTGGAAAGCCTTTTTGTCGTTTGCTCCGACCTCTTCAACGACTCCAACAAGCATACGCGGATTATTTTCAGCTTTGCGGTAAATACGAACTAAGTAGCTATTCATGAAACCCCCAACTACTAACGGCATAGCGCATAGGGCATACGGATTGCGCCAGTAAAAAATAATTTAGAGGGAAACATCACGTCCCGAGTGGCCGGCAGCAAACGTTGCTTGCAACTGAAAAGGGCATCTGATATTATTTTCTTAATGAAGCCGATAAAATATGTGAGGCATGCAAGAAATAGGATGCGGCTGCACAGGATCATAGAGAAAGAGGTGGAATCGGCGCTACAAAATCCTGAACATCTTGAGCCTTCGGTGGAGGGCAGATTCAATGCATGGATAGAAACATCCGGAAAATTTCTGAGAGTGACATATAAGGAAAAAGAAGATAACTTTCTGGTGATCTCCGCTGTGAAGAAGCGAAAAGGATGGAGGTGATTTGCATTGAGAATAGAATATGACAAAGAAGCCGATGCCTTGTATATCCAGTTGAGGGAAGCATCTGTGGATGACAATATTGACATTGAGGAGGGAGTCACGGTCGATCTCGATGAAAAGAGACACATCGTGGGTATCGAGATCCTCGACGCCAGCAAAAAATTATCTCTTGAAGATCTTGTAAACATAACCATCCAGAATCTTCCCGTTGAAAAGGTTGAGTCTGTGGCGGTATGATTTAGAAAACGTGTCTCCGATCCGTGTCCGACTTCCACCCTCACCCCTGCCCTCTCCCGTCAAGGGAGAGGGAGAGTTACTTGTGCGTAGCGCAGAGCGCGTGCCAAAACCTTAAACAAAAACCCAAAGCTCCAATTGACTGATTGACTTTTTCTTAAATATCCATTAACTTTTTTATAGAATCCGTTATTTTGATAGCCTAATGAGTTGTTGGAGACCACGATGGACAGAGATAATCTTTGGATCGTTGAACATTTTAGTGAGCTTGTGACCAAATATGCTGGCAAATATGTCGCCGTTGTGAATGAAACATTGGTTGCTGTCGGTGATTCTGGTAAGGAAGTCGAGGATAAGGCTCGGAAAATTGAACCCCACAAGATTCCATCTGTCCTCAGGATTCCTCGTGAAGAGGAAATGGCATGTCTCTTATAGAATTTTCTTACATTTTCCATAATCAGTTCCAGGTCTGCTTCAACGATCATATCCGCAAGGTCACCTTCCAGAAGATATAGCCTTTCCTTCCAGCCTTAAAAAACGTGTCTGTGGTTCGTGTCCGAGTTCCACCCTCACCCCGCCCCTGCCTACCGGCAGGCAGGCTCTCCCATCCCCGCCATGATTCAGCGGGATCTCCGACAAGGGAGAGGGAAATTTAGTTGAACATGGCGCGTAGCGAAAACCAAAAAAGAAAAAGCCCGGCATTGACATTCCTGATGCCAGGCTTTAAAAGACTCCCCCTCACTTGCCCCCTCCTCAATGTTTACCAGCTCTGGTTTACTTTCCCCTTATAAGCTCTCCCCGAAATTAAAAATAGCAGTTGAGAAACCTTATATCACAACCGGGTAACCAAAAGGTAACCAAACTCAAGTGAAAAAAATTGGCAGTGCAATTCTAACCTGCTGATAGGCATAGTAGAATTTTAGTGGTTGATAATTGACCAAAGAGATTTCATATTTTTTTAAAATTACTTAGAAAATAAAGTTACGCCTTACGGCAAAGGTAACGATCCCCGTATCGTCATTCGGTTACGTTGTTCGTCTCAAGAAGTTCACTTAACCTTTGAACCCTAAACGAAACGCCTGCCTGCCGGTAGGCAGGGGTAACGAATCCGTCATGCAAAATTTATTTGAATTGTTCAACAAAGCATGTATAATTACTCAGAATGCCAACGGTTTTGAGAATTAGAAATTATCGGTTTTTCTTTTTCAGCAATGAAGGCAATGAACCTCCGCGTATCCATGTTGAATCTGGTAGTAAATATGCTAAGTTCTGGCTTGAGACAGTACAGCTGGCAAGATCTGTGGATTTCAATGCAAGAGAATTGAATGACATTAGAACCTATGGCTTCTGATGTTTGGTTTGATTCAGTGATGATGCATATTCGACTTTTGGATGGGAGAGATCAGCGTTCCCCTTGAATGGTTTCCAAAGTTGCGGGATGCCACTGAGGCGAAGAGAAAAAAGTGGCGACTTATCGGCAAAGGTATCGGCATTCATTGGGAGGAATTAGATGAGGATATTTCTGTGGAGGCATTGTTAAAGGGATAAAGAATATGGGAAAGGGGAGTCCATGATCAACCTGGCCCAAATTATTGGCGTAGATAAAGGGAGACTTATCAAAAGGCTGATAATATTTTTTCCAGAACAGCCAAGAGTGGTACCATAGATGAAAAAAGAAAGAGTTCTCAGCTTAATAAAAGAGGTGCTTGCTCGGGACGGAAGGACAATTTTTGCCTATGCTTACGGCTCCTTCGTGAAAGAAGAATCGTTCCGGGATATCGACATCGGAATCTATATCAAGAATTCCCAGGAAAATTTTTTTGTTGTCACCGCTGACCTAAAAACGGAATTATCCCATCATTCGAAGAGCGAGGGGGGTAACTCAACAGCAGATCAATTTGATGTGAAGGTGATCAATGATGCCCCGTTTACGTTCTTGAATACAATCTTTAGGGAAGGAATCCTTCTTATTGACCTTGATCCAGACTTGAGAACCGATCTCGTAGAACATGTCTCCTTGAAATACAGGGAATGTGCTGGACTTCTTGCCGAGGCCTCACTGGGATGAAGATAGATACTGAAAAGATCCAGAGATATCTTATGGAGATTAGAGCTCGTCAACATGAGATCAAAGAATTATTGTCGAGAAGCTCTGATGCAGAGCTTCTCAAAGACCTCTGGGTATTGAAGGGATTAAAATATTCCCTTGTTGAAATTGCCGAAGCGATGGCGAATATCCTTCAGCACATTCTTGCGAAGGAGAGGGGTGAGCCAGTGACGGGTTATGTAGAAACCGTTACCCGAGCGGGAGAAACCAATATTCTCCCCAGCGAACTTGCAAAGAAAATAAAACCATTCTTTGATTTCAGGAATTCGTTAATCCACAGATATTGGTTTATCTCAGATGAGAAACTCCTTTCATTGGTCCGGGAAAACCAGATCGATTTCCTCACCTTCATAGAGGCGATCGAAGCGTACATTAAGAGTAAATGATCTTCTACCTCTTCTCGCAGTTCATCCATGGAAGTACGGCCCTACTGCCCGCAACTCAAGTCGCCCCTACCCACCTAAATCATCTAAGGTAGCAAGAAGATCTAAGGACCCAAATAGCTAACTAGCGTGGTGCGTCCAACACTTCTTTACATAAGTTCAGAAGCTGTCATTCCTGCAAAAGCAGGAATCCAGTTGAAATCATTGGATTCCGGGTCAAGCCCGGAATGACATTCAAAGTAAAGGGACTTCTGACACAAGATTATTCCTGCCGACTTTGAAACTAAGTCGCTCACGAAAAT
>Ga0335070_10001225_pt1 | contig 29498 bp, 26 predicted proteins | sample Lox_Sample_13_FD_206722 | JGI IMG/M metagenome (GOLD analysis project Ga0335070, IMG submission 206722) | Soil microbial communities from Loxahatchee National Wildlife Refuge, Florida, United States - Lox_Sample_1.3 | ecosystem: Environmental > Terrestrial > Soil > Wetlands | place: USA...
GTAAGTTACACTTGCCAGAATGATCAGTCCAATCGTAATCGCGACTGAGAAATACTTCCATTTTATGGATGGTGTTTGGAAATGTTTTGGCTCTGTTGTTTTTGGTGAATCTTCGACTTTGCTCATGGTTAAGACGGCAGCATCTCCAGCCCCGGATAGTTTGTACTTTCCATCATCCGTCTTATTGACTAATTCTCCGAGATTTTCAAGATGATAAGTCAAGTGTGAACTTGACATGCCGAGGACTTCAAGCATTTCGGAGAAGTTCCTCGGCTTCTCTGAAAGCATTCGCAGTATCTTACGACGAACAGGATGCTTCAGCGAATTGAAAATGGTTGAGTAGGTTTCATCTTCACTTTGCATGTGTGTCTTCTCCTGTGAATAAATGGGAAAACTTGGAGAAAACCCTTTTTATCAAGAAACCTTGACTGAATTCAACCTGTGGTTAGCAACAGGCAGGCAGCCCCAAACTCGGCTTGCCCGCTTGTTCGAAAAATCATTTTGGGTTGATCCTTTTTCGCTCACGGATGATGACACATCCAAGGAACAGAGCGCGCGCCTGGAGACCGCAACACAACCCATCAAATTTGAAAAACAGAATTTAACGTGCGCATGTTCGAACATTTCAGATTCCATTTTGAGCGTGTTGTTGACCAATCCTGCACCCTTCGCTGACAGTGAATTCGATTACATCCGCTTTGCATCGCGAATATCGCTAGACAACTAACAGTTCTTTCGATATGTGGCTAAGCATTTTTGCCTTGGTCTGTGAAACAGCTATGTTGTCTTCGATTCTTACGCCAAACTTTTCGAAGAAGTATATTCCGGGTTCAATGGTGAACGCCATGCCAGGCCTCAGGGTTGTCTTGTTGCCTTGAACGATGTACGGTTCTTCATGTACTTCCAAACCTAATCCGTGACCCGTTCGATGAGTAAAGAATTCGCCATACCCTGCCTTCTCAATCACCCTTCTTGCTGCAGCGTCGACTTCTTCAGCTCTGATGTTCGGCTTCACCCGTCTGATGGCTGCTTCCTGCGCTTGGGCCACAACCTGGTAGATTTCTCTCTGTTTTCTCGTCGCTTCTCTCACGAATATTGTTCTAGTCAGATCACCATAATATCCTTCATAGACTGCTCCCACGTCCATTAACACAACGTCCTTTTCACTGACTTTCCTGTTAGACGTCTCCCCGTGAGGGAGAGCCGAATTTGGCCCTGAAAGAACTAGGCAGAAAGGAACACTCTCACCGCCGCTTTCTTTTATCGTTCGCTCTATTTGATTGGAAATCGCCAATTCAGTTTCTCCGGGCTTCGTGAACTCTATTCCCGCTTTGATTCCCTCAGCCACGATGTCTGCAGCCTTTTCTATCATTCCAAGCTCCTGTTCGGATTTTACGCATCTGAGCTGACTGAAAAGGTTTGAAGCATCTTTCGTCCTTATTTTTGAGGATGTGGCTACTACCATCTGGTAGAATTTGAAGGGCAGAGTGCCTTCTATCCCCAAGGTGGCTTTCTCTAATTTTAGTTCTTTTACCACTTTCTTGAGCAGAAGTGCTGGACTTTCCGAGTCGGAGTAGCTTATGATTTTTCTGAGCGGCGACTTCTTCGCCTTTGTCTCCTCAAGTCTCGGAACTATCACTACTGGAAGACCCATCCTAACTGGAATAACTATTCCGGCGAATCTCTCTATAGCCAACGTTGAAAAGCCGGCGAAATATCTCATGTTTTTTTCGGAGGTGACAAGAAAAGCGTCGATTTGAACCTTCTTGCCTTCTTTTTTCAAAGCTTCTATTCTTTCTTCGAATACCGTCATACTTCTCAGCTTCGCAACTTGCTCCCAGACCATATCCTCGTCAGGGATATATTAGCTCGTTGCGAGTCGTAAAGAAAACATCAACTATAAATGAGGTTTGAACTAAGGGACTTAGGAGACCGTAAGTTGAAGACCATTACGAGCGATAACATGCTAATCCGCTTGGTGTGCATGTGGATCTTGGGCTTCGTGATTCTGCTCTTGGCATGGATCTTCAGCTTCAGAGTCCTTCCTGAAGGTGTTGTTCGAGGCAGCTCAGGCGCGTACTTTGTTCCCATAAAGGCAGAGAACACGACGGAGACTTTCGTCAGAATCTTCTTATGGAACCTTTGCCTGGGCTGCTTTCCTGTAGCAATCGGCAACATCGTTCGAGTGAAGGGCGTTCCTTTGGGATATGTACTGGCCTTTTACCACTGGGGGATATACGGCGTTCTGCTCGGAACGAATTCCTTCGTGATTCCGGGTCCTGGAAGATTTCTCCCATCTCTGATAACACTCTTCTACGGAAGCGGAATCTACGAGATTTCTTCCTACACCTTGATCTCCTCGGCAACTTTTAGCCTCCATGATCGATATGAGGATTCCACTAGCGACAAGACGTGTGTTAAAAAACATTGGTGGACCCCAATGACTCCGTCAAAAACTGAATTGGGTGTGATAATGTTTGCAACTATGATACTGGCAATATCCAACTACTACGAAGCGTGGCACATTTTCCATGTGTAAAAAGAAACGACTTGGAAAAAACAGACACCATTTGAATTTCCAGTCCCTGAATGTGGACGCGCTGGCTCATCAGTTGCAGCGATTTGCACATATGGACATTTCAGGGCCTCATCCTGCCTCCAAGGGAATATTCTCGAATAGACCTTTGTCCCATGTCCAAGCCAAAGTGTTTTAGGACAGCTCTTCCAAGCTTCACATCTCGTGTTTTTTTTATGCCGACACCACTGCTCGTCCGCGTGGCTGCGAAGGTTTATTAGAACAGGAATGCAAGACAGAAACAAGTGAAAATCATGCCCAGTGAGCAGATTTTTAATAAAGTTTTGCTTGCTGTTGACGGTTCACTTCCGTCCATTATTGCTGAAGAACTGACAGCCTTCTTGGCTAAGAGACTTGATTCAAGCGTGACCGTTCTAAATGTAGTATCCCACGAATTCATGGGATCCCAACTTGGGAAATATGTTCCAATGTTGTACAAAGATGTCCCTCTAGGCACTGGAGGCGCTCCGGAAGAGTATGTCTCTGCAGAGCCCGCGTCTGGTGCACAAGAAGCTATTTCGAGAGAGATCACAATGTCATATCGACAAAGAGGCGCAGACGTAATCGAGGAGGCTGTAGCTCTTTTCAAAGAAGAAGGAGTGCCCGTGGATCAAAAACTTGTGGAGCATGCTGATCCGGCTGAAAGTATCACAAGGGAGGCTGAGAAGGGTAACTACGATTTGGTGGTTGTTGGGTACAGTGGCGAGGAAGAAGAAGAACCACATCTGGGAAGCGTCGCCAAAAAAACTGCGTTGTACGCCAAGACTTCTGTTCTCATCGCAAGGGAGAAAAAACAGATATCGAAAATAATAGTCCCAGTCGACGGTTCAGAGCATTCCAAGAAAGTCGTCCACTACGCCGCAATTCTGGCCAGAGAATTAGGCGCTGAAGTGGCGCTCCTTAATGTTCAAGAACCGGATCTGCCCCCAAAAATCATGAAGGAAATAGGAACACGAATACTATCCGAAGCAGCTGACCAATTCAAAGAGACAAAGCTATACCAGAAGCTAGCGTCGGGCGACCCCGCAAAAACGATTATTCAGACGGCAAGAGAAGGGGACTATGACCTGATCCTCATGGGACACAAAGGACACAACGCGGTTAGCCGATTTCTATTGGGCAGCGTGAGCGACCACGTAATCCAATACGCGGACCTATCAGTACTACTAATAAGATGAGACCTCACTATCTCCCCATAGATTCTACGTAAGGCTCACTCAGGAGCTTGCTTTGCCAGTCTTGTCTGTTTCCGAAAACAACACATAACATGCGCAAGCCTCGGGTGAATGAATACGACGTGAATGTCCAGCAAGAAGAGATTCAGGCGCATATTGGCAGATGAGCGAACACGATTAAGACCAGTTTGATTTGGATTTCCTTTTTTGTTAATGCACAATAGGTTTTCTGTGAGCGGTTGGGACAAGTTTTTTATTCGTACAGGTACACTTCCGCATGAAGGGAAGAGTTTGTCTTGGTACATGGAACTTGGAAAAGCTGCAGACACGCTTGTAAATTACGTTTTGAGAGTGAAGAAGGATGAAGATGTTCTGGTCTACGGAGACGACATCGTCGATTTTGAAGTGTTGAAAGCGACAGCAGCTGCTGTAAAGTGCGCTGGAGCAACGCCAACTATAGTGATTCATGAAACACGTGAAATCTCCTTCACTGAACCACCCAAGCCTCTTGCCGCAGCAATGATGGATTCGGACGTCACGGTAGAGTTTTCAGCAAGAGCAATACTCTACACTCAAGCTCAGACAAACGCCTTGAAGAGAAACAGAGCCTACATTTGTCTAACCTCTCTTGACCGTGAAGCGATGGTTAGAACTCTGGGCTGGGTAAACTATCCGAAAATGGTTGAGCTAGGAGACAAGCTTGCAGAAATAACGACAAAGGCCAAAGAGATAAAGGTAACCAGCCCATCAGGAACGAACTTCACTGCGCAGATAGGCGGACGCAAGTTTGAGAATTTCGGTGGCACTGCTGACAAAAGGAAAGTCATCATGCTAGGCGGCCAGACGGGTGGCGCTCCGATTGAGGAGACAGAAAACGGTGTCCTAGCTTTTGACGGGAACGTTTGGCCTCCAGACGAAATAAAATCTAACATAAGAACGCCGATAAAATGCAAGGTTGAAAAAGGAGCAATAAAGGAAATTTCCGGCGGCGTAGAGGCCGACATACTTCGGACGTATTTGGCAGGACTCAAGGATCGCAACATGTACCGGATAGCCCACGTTTGCTATGGATTCCATCCAAAGGCCAGAGTGACGGGGGACATCTCGGAGGTTGAAAGAGTTTGGGGTTGCTTCCAAGTCGGCTGGGGTTCACAAGGGCCCCTTCTCAGACCGGATCTCAAAGGCGCTTACGGATGGAAAGCTGCGTCGCACGACGACGGCATCATACTGAAGGCATCAATCTTCCTTGACGGCGAGCCAGTGCAGAAAGATGGAAAGTTCGTCCATCCCGAGTTGTTGCCGATCATAAAAGAGATGGGCGTCGAGCAATAATATCCCGAGTCCTCCTTTTCGCGTGCGCTAGGCATTTCGGCTTCGACGCATGGTACAACCACTGCAAGACTTCATGCGGGATCACGAATAATGACTCGAATGTAGGAATAAAAAAGGGGAAGAAATCGAATTCTCTTTAGGCTAGCAGTTTTCCGTCTTTCATCACGGGTTTTCCGTCAAGCATCCACGTTGGCTTTGGAATTATGAAGTCTTGATGCAAGTCCGCGGACACTTTTCCACCCATGTGTGAATTGTCTCCTATCGCCAAGTGCACGGTGCCCTTGATTTTCTCCGCTTCAAGAATATTGTCGGGACGCTTTGCGTTTGGATTAGTTCCTATTCCCAACTCTGCGAGGTTTCTTCGAGAAATGTATGGTTCTTCTTTCTTCTTGAAGTCTAGCAGATTTCTGAATTCATCGCCTATTTTTCCGCCGCCGACGATTTCAGCGACGTATCCATTCTTGAAAATCAGGGTCATTTTTTCCTTAAGATCCGGATACCAGTTAGGCTCTACCACAATCTTGCCGTTTGCAGTGCCTTCAACAGGTGCACAGTAGGCTTCTCCTGAAGGCAGGTTTCCCCATGCTCCCTTCTCTATGAAAATCCCAGTATCAACCATCCCTTTCCTGTCCTTAACGCTTAAAGTGATGTCTGTTCCGCCTGGAGAAGTGACTCTTGTTTCGTTGGCTTTTGTGATCCACTCCGCGATTTTCCTGGTTTCTTTGTCTATCTCACGGTAGTCGGCAGTCATCGGCCCGCCTGGATAAAACATTTCAGCCATAAACATTGGCATGCTCAATACCCGCTTTCCAGCTTTGCAAGCGTTCACTCTGGCATCAGTGTGAGTCAGCGAATAGTTTGTTATGGCGATGGCCACGTCGGCACTCTTCATTTTCTCTTCAACTTCTTTTCCCGGGTACGTTCCGTGTTTGCCGATAGAGGGGTAAGTGAAGAATTCAACAGTGTTTTTAGAAAACTTTTCGGCCGCAATCTCGCTCACCATCTTGGCCAGGATTGACCTTTCCAGCATTTCGGCCAATTTTGCGCTTGTCTTGGCTTTCCATTCTTCTGCCGTAGGAACATCGGTGATGACTACGATCTTTTCGCCGTCTTTCAGCCCCATGTTCACTTTGAGCATGTTGACAGTGCCATTAACAAGTTTCTCTTTGTCAGGCATAACATTTCACACCGTCATTTTCTTTCGAATATTTCTTGACTAGGTCCGTTCAAAAAGCTTATAAGATTTCCGCCATGCCCTTTTAGGACAGAAATCCAAGCGGGCTGGACTGTGAAAGAAGATACTTTAATGGATGTCCTCAGGCAGCGAAGGAGTGTGCGGAGATACAGAGAGAAACCCTTCCCTATGGAAGAACTAACTTCGTTAGTGGAGGCAGCTCGTTGGGCTCCTTCAGCAGGAAACTCGCAGCCGTGGGAATTTTTGCTGATAAACGATGAGAAAATGGTGCGGGCCCTTAAGTCGGTGTCCCCCGGGTGGCTCAGGCCGGCTCCAGCGCTCATAGTGATGTGCATAAATGAGAAAAGGAAGACGGATTGGAGCTTAGTGGACGTTGGAGCGGCGATGCAGAACATCCTGTTGTACGCACATTCTAAGGAGTATGGCTGTTGTCCAATCGGCAGTTTTATGGTTGAGACTGTCAAAGAACTGTTAGAGTTGCCACAGTATCTAGAGCCCGCACTACTCATTACTGTAGGGTTCTCCGATGAGAAGCCGCCAGCTACAAAGCGTTTAAGCTCAGATGAGCTTGTCTTCAAGAGGGTTGGAAAATGACGACGAAGGCGGATGACTATCTTTTTGAGATAACCTGCTTCGTCATATCAAGTGCCGAGCGAGCGTTAGGACCGGAGAGCGGTTACGGAGCCTGCCGCCTCGTGCAGACTCTTTACATGCTCTCTTTTCTTCCAGAATATGTTGACGTGAAGGGAAACGACTTGTTAATGAGGGTCAGGGCGTATGTGGATTCGGATCCTCAGAACTTCTGGCGCGAACCCCAGCTCAAACAGTTCCTCGTCGAACTGAGCCAACAGCTGGCGAAAGAGATTAAGAAACAAAAGAATCTCTAAAAACAGCTGCGTGCTCAAGTCTTAAATATCTTTTTTCGCAGATTAGAAGCTTGGTAATCAATTTGCTAAAGATCTTATACATAAACCCGGTTGGCACCAGTGCCTTCGACAAGCATATGTTGGACACGATAAATGAAGTCAAGAGAACGGATGCAAAACCCAAGGTTGTTTCTCTGCGTAAGGGTCCAGTCCACTTGGAATATCATTACTACGAGCATTTGAATCTCGGTGAAACTCTAGGATGGGTGAAGTGGGCGGAGAAGGAAGGATACGATGCGGTCGTCATTGGCTGTTTCTACGACCCGGGATTAAGGGAAGCCAGAGAACTCGTTTCGATTCCTGTGGTTTTTCCGGCGGAGGCTACGATGCACGTGGCCGCGACTCTTGGACACAAGTTTTCCATAATCGTGGGCAGGCGGAAGTCGATTCCCAAGATGGAGAGCAATGTGTACGTGTACGGACTTGAGAGGAAGCTTGCCTCGTTCAGGTCGGTAGAGTTCACCGTTCCGAGGATGGGTTCAGAACCTGAGAAACTGGAAAAGGCGATACTGACTGAGGCTAAGAAGGCAATCGAAGAGGATGGTGCAGAAGTCATAGTTCTAGGGTGCACGATGCAGTCTGGATTCATGAAGGAATTGACGAAAAAGTTGAAGGTGCCGGTTCTGGATGCCGTTGTGACTTCGTGGAAGTTCGCTGAAATGATGGCAGATCTGCATCGCAAGGTTGGATTGACGCACTCAAGACTCTACGGATACGAACCTCCTCCTGACCTGTAGAATGACAATATAGCGCGCGCGCTAGGAAAATGGCAAACGCATGCTGCGCCGCCTCGCGACGAAGTGCCCGAGCATTCTCCAATAGAGAAAAACATATAACATGATCATCTCTACAATGCTTTCAAGGAGGAAAAAGATGAAAACTTTCTTACGCAGATCAGCTATTTCTAGAATATACGCAGGTATAATAGCGATAATTGTCATTGTGGCTATAATTGCGGGCGCTTGGTACTACACGAGTTTGCCTGGTCCTTCACCCTCTCCATCGGCATCGGTGTCGCCTTCGCCTTCTCCGTCAGTTTCGCCGCAGGCTGAGAGGTTATTGAGGATCGGTTACGCATGGCCGCTCTATGCTGATCCAGCTGTCGCTACTGACGAGTGCGGCTCAACTGCTATCAGCAATCTTTATGACCCGTTAGTGTGGCCAGTTCCCAACTCAGAGCCTAAGGCCTGGGTGGCCGAAAACTGGACGGTTTCAACGGACGGTTTAGTGTACACTTTCACGATAAAATCTGGAATAGAATTCCACAGTGGCAACAACCTTACAGCGGACGATGTTGTGTTCAGTTATAAGAGATTGATGACAATTGGTCAAGGGTTCAGTTATCTGTTCGCACCCTACGTGGACACAGTTGTGAAGGTCGGAACCAACCAAGTGCGTTTCACGCTTAAGAAGACTTTCGGGCCTTTCCTGATGGTGTGTGTAAGGCTTTACGTAGTTGATACAGCAACAATCGTGGCTCACGAAAATATGGGTGCAAAACAAAACTATACCATAGACGGTACAAACCACGGAGATCTCGCTATGGAGTGGCTAACGGTTCACGACGCAGGCTCCGGAGCCTACAAAATTGTTGACGCCGTGATGGAACAGTGGTTCAAGTTCGGCTTAGTCAGCAATTACTGGGCTCCAGTTAATGCTAATGCGCCTACCACGGTGACTATGGAGTGGACGAGTGGCAATCCAGCGACAGAGAAAACCAGTATGTTAAACAGAGAACTTGAGGTAACAGATGCATGGCTTCCAGCGGAGACTCTCGATTCGCTGGCCCAAGATCCGCATATCCAAAAGATTTCATGGTTGGATCCTAGCGAGTACTACTACATGTTTAACTGCCAGAAACCGCCATTAGACGACATACACGTCAGAAAGGCTCTAGCATACTGTCTGAATTACTCGGAAATGATGTCGGAGATATATTCAAGATATATACTGTCAACCTCATGCGTGCCGGCTGGCCTACCCGGCTACGCGAACACCCAGATATATTACTACAACGTAACCAAAGCCCAAGAGGAACTTAAGCTTTCAAAGTACTATCCGGACATTCTCACCAACGCATCCTTGAGTATCGAATTCCACTGGATCGCTGAGGTCCCTGAAAGAGAGAGAGACGCTCTGTTGTTTGCATCAGATGCCAATGCAATAGGACTACACGTTAATGTGGTTAAGACTCCTTGGCTCAAGACTGTTGAAGAAATGACCAACGCGCAATTGAGCGCTCACATATACAATATACTAGTAGCCCCCCACTTCCCAGAGGCAGGGTCATTGCTCGACTCACGATACCACACTGGCACATTGTCATGGGAATCTAACGAGAAACTTTATAACACAACACTCGACGGTGAGATAGAAGACGCATTATCTACGCTAAACGTAACGGAAAGATACGTAAAGTACACACACATTCAACAAGAGATAATGGCTATATGCCCAAGCATGTTCATATACGACTATAAAGACACGATGTGCGCCCAAGACTACGTTAAGATACCCGCAGTAGAAAACGCGTCATTAACAACAGGCATATTGGGTTACGATAGAATCTACAGAGACTGGCAAATTCTCCCTCACTAAATCCCATATCCTTCTTTTTTCTGTGCCGTCACAGCATCCCAATTTGAATCGTCAAGCTCATTCCAACACATTGTTTTGAGCGCATGTGCCTGCACGGATGGAAACACGTTTCGCAGTCTACTAGCGCACCCAGAATGTAAAACTCTGTTCGCAGGTGTTTCTCAGCTAGAGACTCATTTGAAACTGAAAACTTTTTAACGCTAATTCTCATCTACATACTTCTCAAGGAGGCTTAAGGACAATGAGGTTTTCAACTTTCATTTTGAAAAGAACAACCTATATTGTGTTCACTTTGATTGGTTTATCAATCTTGGTTTTCGTTCTGGCTAGAGTCCTGCCTGGGGATCCTGCACGAATGGCTGCAGGGCCGAGAGCATCGGAATCGGTCGTAGAGCAGATTAGAAAGCAATTAAGATTTGACTTGCCCATATATGAACAGTATTTCTATTGGGTAAATGACGTTATTCATGGAGATTTGGGCTATTCTCTAGTAACTCGACGCAGTATCACATCCGATGTTCTTGAGTACCTTCCCAGATCCCTCGAGTTAATAATTCTGGCTGCCGTGTTTGAAATAATCGGATCCTTTGCGCTAGGTGTGGTGGCTGGCAGGTATTCCTACAAGTGGCCTGACAACATAGTGAGGTTGGCGTCCTACATTGGAATATCAATTCCGGCTTTTGTTTTGGCCATAGTACTTCAGCTCTTGTTCACTTGGAACCTCAAGCTATTTCCAACCAACGGGGTGCTTTCCCAGGGAATCGCATACCCCCCTGTCGTAACTGGAATGGTTTCATTGGATTCCTTAATCTCCGGAAGGTTTGACGCGTTCGCAAATGTTCTGTGGCACATGGTACTACCGGCTTTGGCGCTATGCTTAGGAGGAATGTTGCAGGATGCAAGGATAATTCGATCTGGTATGGTTGAAAACAAAGACAAAGATTACATATTGATGGCTACTTCTCAGGGGCTGCCTGAAAGGCAGGTTATGTTCAAATACTTGCTTAAACCGTCCTTGATTCCTGCAGTGACTGTTATGGGTTTGGATATAGCCGCGCTGATGGCCAACGCGTTTCTCGTGGAGACAGTTTTTAGTTGGCCAGGCTTCTCCAGACTCGGTATCACGTTAATGTTAAACAAGGACCTCAACGGCATAGTAGCATTGGTTTTGGTCATAGGAGTCATCTACGCTATAGCAAACATAGTGGTCGACGTAATCGTCGCGTATCTAGATCCTCGAATCAGATTGATGGAGAGAGGCGACTAGATGAAGATAACGAGAAGCATCAGGGAAATCTCTACTAGGTACGATTTAAAAAGAAAATGGTACAGATTTTCTCGCAGCCCATTGTCTATAGTGGGACTGGTGATAGTTTTAATCTCAGTATTTCTAGCTGTAGCAGCTCCCTACGTGACTCCTTATCCTGCACATGCCGGTCTGATAACAAACTTCAAAGATAAATTCAAGGCTCCAAGCCTCACTTTTCTGTTTGGCACTGATGAACTGGGGAGGGACGTACTGACTAGGACCATCTTTGGATTTCAATACTCTCTAATGATGGCAGTAGTAGTACTGGCCCTTGTTATTCCACCTGGAGTAATCTTGGGTTTGGTAGCAGGGTACTACAGGGGAACTTGGATTGACAGCGTAATCATGAGAATATCCGACGTATTCATTGCAGTTCCTCCATTGGTACTGGCATTATCCATAGCTGCGGTGTTGACTCCAAGCGTGTTTAACGCCATGATGGCGGTTTCACTAATGTGGTGGCCATGGTACACAAGGTTGACGTATAACGCCGCGTCAGGCTTGAAAAATGAATACTTTGTTCAAGCATCTGAGGTAATGGGTGCCAGCTCCTTTAGCATAATATTCAAGGAAATCCTTCCTAATTGTCTCGGTCCAATCCTGACAAAGATAACATTGGATGTCGGTTGGGTTATACTCTTAGGTTCTGCGTTGAGCTTCGTGGGATTGGGGGCTCAGCCTCCGACGCCTGATCTAGGCACAATGGTTGCCAGCGGCGGGAACTATATGCCTGATGCTTGGTGGATAAGCATGTTTCCAGCGATGGCAATCTGCATCATAATTCTGGGCTTCAATCTTCTGGGAGACGGCATTCGAGACATTTTCGTTGAGGAGGCAAGATAAACGGAAACTCTCCTGGACGTGAAAGATCTCTACGTAGGCTACAAAACATACATGGGCAAGTTGAAGGTATTGAATGGCGTAGACTTCAACTTGCACGAGGGAGAAAAAGTCGGAATCATCGGGGAATCTGGCTGCGGCAAGACTTCTACCATGAAGGCTATTCTCAGAATCCTGGCAACCAACGCCGTAGTAGATGGAGGAGAGATACGCTTCAGAGGTCATGACATGCTCAGGATCGGAAAAAGAGAATTGGATCAAGTCAGAAGAAAAAACTTGACCATGATATTTCAAGATCCCACAGCCGCCCTTAATCCAGTATTTAAGGTCGAGAGTATACTCGGAGATGTCGTCAAATCCTCAGGCAATTTTGAACACGGAAAAGCCACAAAAAAACTAGTCAGGGAGAAATCCCTGGAGGCCCTTAGGGAGGTTTCACTGCCAGATCCTGAAAGAGTATTGGACAGCTATCCATTTCAGCTAAGCGGAGGCATGAGGCAGAGAGTCTGCATCGCAATGTCATTGGCCACTGCCAAGGATCTTCTAATTGCTGATGAGCCAACCACTAACCTTGATGTAACAATACAAGACCAAGTTCTTCATCTTATGAAGAATCTTGTGGACAAGAAAAACTTGTCAATAATCTTAATATCTCATGCGCTTGGAACTATAAAGGGTACCGTCGATACGGTTTATGTTATGTACGCTGGAAACATGATTGAAGCTGCAGAAACAAGAAAGTTGTTCTCAAATCCGTTGCATCCTTATACGCAAGGACTTCTAAAATCTGTTCCCAAGTTGACCGGAGCAGGATTCTCTGAAGGCATTGAGGGAAGAATCCCCGACTACATTAACCCCCCACCGGGTTGCAGATTCAACCCCCGTTGCAGGTATGCAATGGAGATATGCAGAAAGGAAAACCCGCACCTTCTCAAGATTGATGCCGACAACCATAGGGTTGCTTGCTGGCTCTACAACAAGAGATGAGCAATGATGGATAAGAGTGAGAACTTACTAGTAGTAGAGAACCTAACGAAACACTTCAAAACCTCTTTTGGAGTAGTTAGGGCAATTGACGAAATAAACTTCACCGTGAAGCCTGGCGAAACATTTGGCCTAGTAGGAGAATCCGGTTCGGGAAAAAGCACCACCGGCTATGTAATAATGGGAATATATACGCCAACATCAGGTAAAATAATCTTCAAAGGCAATGACATATCAACACATGCCAAAAAACGTCCAAAGTATTTGAAGAAGGATCTTGCGATTGTTTTCCAAGATCCTGCTTCTTCTTTAAACCCCACGAAGACAGTCCAAGATGTTATAGGGCAACCATTGAAAGTTCATGGACTAGTCAAAAGTCGTGACGAGTACCACAAAAGAGTGGCGGAGCTGCTTGATGCGGTGGAGTTGCCTCCTGAGGATTTCATGAACAGGCGTCCAAGGGATCTGGGGGGAGGAGAGAGGCAAGCGGTCGCAATCGCTAGGGCCATCGCAACGAGTCCTTCTTTCATAGTTCTTGATGAACCAACATCAGCCCTGGACGTTTCAATTCAAGCCAAGATAATGAAAGTACTCATGAAACTGCAACAAGAGCTCAGCCTGTCGTACTTGTTCATAACCCACGACCTGAGCCTCATGAGAAATGTGTCTTCAAGAGTTGCAATAATGTATTTAGCCCAAATCGTGGAGTTTGCTCCAACAGCGATTTTCTTTCAGAATCCAATACATCCCTATACTCGGATGTTGCTCTCGTCTGTGCCTGTGCTGACGGACGAAGAGGAGAAACTGAAGCCTAAGGAGGTAAGATCATCAGGTGAAGTCCCTAGTGCAATCAACCCGCCACCAGGCTGCCGCTTCCACACAAGATGCCCAATTGCTAGTGAGACTTGCAAGACCAGACAACCAGCTTTCATCATGGTAGAACCTGACCATTATGTAGCATGCCACATTATGGCAAAATAGGTATCACTCCTTCTAATCTTTAGGAATCAGGAACACATCTCCGTTGCCTCGTATTCTGCATCGCAGTGCCAACATTAATCGAAAACTTCCAATTCATTATTCTCGCCCATTGAAAATACTCTTGGGCATTAATGTGATCAAGGATAAGGTAGGTGAACGATCTCTTACCGCAAGGCTTTTATCAAGCCAACTTTTTTCCTTGCCGAAGAGGAATTTGTATGTCGTTTCACATGGAACTTGCAGCAGCAGCCTACAAGCTTGCATCTGAAGTCATGCGAATAAAAAAGGGAGAGGGCGTCCTAATTTATGGAGACACTGCTAGCGACGAGCACGTTATGAAAGCGACAGCCGACGCATGCGCTATTCTGGGTGCTAAGGCAGCAGTCATGTGGTTTGAAACCAACCCTGAAGTCACTATGGACCCGCCTGAACCCGTAATCGGAGCCATGAACAACGCAGACGTCTTAATCGAATATTGTATCAACTACCTGCTCTACTCCCCGTCCTACGACGAGATGATGAAGAAGGGAAGAACACGATACATTTGCCTCACCGGGATGAACGTTGAATCAATCGTGAGGACGATTGGCAAAGTGGACTATCCGACTATGCTCAAGTTCGGAGACAAACTGGTCGAATTGACAAAGAAAGCAGACAAGATTCGAATCACCAACTCAGCCGGCACAGATGTTACCGCATACAATCGCGGAAGACCCGTCTCTCAGCCGGGTGAAATCGCCAAAAAGCCCGGCCAGTACATGCTCGGCGGCCAAGTCGGGTGGAACCCGGTGGAAGAAACCATCAGTGGAGCAATAGCTCTTGATGGTTGGGAATGGAACGTCGGTTTCATCCAGACACCCATCAAACTCAAAATGGAGAAGGGCAAAATTGTCGATATCACAGGAGGCCGAGAAGCGAAGACATTCGCAGCTTGGATCGGAGGGTTCAAAGATCCCAACATGTACCGCCTGGCTCACTACACATACGGTTTTAACCCAGGCATCCGCAAGCTGACAGGACTACACAACGATGACGAACGACTGTTCGGATCAGTGACTTTTGGCTTCGGCACACAAGGCAGTATCATCGGCGGTCCAGGCTGGAGAGCAGCGGCTCACACAGATTGCGGCTTAATGAACCCGAGCGTTTACCTAGACGACGTTGCCATAGAGTTAGAAGGCAAGTACGTACACCCCGAACTTGTCAAACTCGCAAAGGAGTTAAAAGTGCCAGGATACTAGTCTCGATTAATCAGAGCCAAATCATATTCCCACTTTTCTTCTCTTGTTTCCAATTTGAAGAAACAAGCCAGAAAGATATGAGAACTTCAGGTCTGACGGTTCTTCTCGTTTCATTGAAAATCCTTTTATTTCAAAAAGAACGTGTCTAAATCCTGAGGGAACTGCTATAGATTTTTCTTTCCTGAAGGGCGAGAAGGCTATCGTAATCTATCTGCTGTTGGCGTCATTAACGGCAAGAGTCTCCCTGTCTCGTGTGCCAGGCTACGGAGGCGACCTTCAGGCTTTCTACACGTGGTTCAACGTAGCCGCCCAGCACGGGCCGCTCGTTTTCTATCAGGATTGCGCGCGCGTTTTGCCCTGCGACTATCCACCCTTTAATGTCTACATTTTTTGGGCTTTCGGTTCTTTGGCCAAATCGCTTTCGCTTCTCAACAGTTGGTCCTCTCCCATTCTGAAACTCCCTTCAGCTCTTTTTGACACGGCCACGGCGGGTCTGATATTTGTTTTTCTTAGAAAACGGCTGAGCTTTGACGTCTCACTGATTACAACAACGTTTTACGCATTCAACCCAGCGACAATTTTCAATGCGTCAATCTGGGGACAGTTCGATGCGATTTACACGTTTTTCCTGATATCATCTATCGTGCTCATCCTTGATTCGAAACCGAAGCTGTCTGTATCAGCGTTCACAGTCGCAGTACTGACCAAGCCACAAAGCATCGCCCTGGCACCGCTGATCATCTTCTTGCTCGTAAGAAAACACAGCTTGAAGACTGTGGTGGCGTCGGTCATTACGTCAGTAGCACTGATTATCACCATCTCAGCCCCAGTGAGTCTAAACAGCCTTGCAGATTTCTTGGTGAACATCTACCTGAGAGGTTACCAGGAGTACGCCGTCACCTCGGCGAACGCCTTCAATCTCTGGGCCTTTGTCGGCTTGTGGAAGTCGGACGCCCAAACTCTTCTTTTCCTGAATTTCTTCCAGATAGGCTGGATTATGTTCGGAGCCCTGGCCGCTTTTTCTCTGTACTACTTGCACAAGAAAATTCAACGCATGGAGAAGACTGGCTACATTTTCGAGATAGCAGTGCTTTTCACAGCCTTCGTTCTTCTGTTCGGCTTCTTCATGCTTCCAACCAGGATCCATGAAAGATATTTATTCCCAGTCATTGGCGTGTTGTCAATGATGTTGCCTTTCATTAAAGAATCAAGGCCGCTGTGCGCGGTCTTGACCATTACGTATCTTGCTAACATGTGGTATGTTCTTGAATTCCTTAACGCAGGCAATAGCATACCCGAAGGGGATCCTGTCGTATACGTGATAGGTGCTATAAACCTAGCCGCCTTAGTCTACACTCTCTTAGTAATGATTAGAAAGCAGAAGGTGACGACAACTTCCATTCTCACGCAAACGAAAATGCAAGGCGTTCAATTATGGGAGAATGAGCCACGATGCTGATTGCGAAACGCGACGCGGTCACGGTTGGCGTCCTGTCCCTTGTCTTCCTTGTGATGGCAACATGGGCTCTGGGAATGTATGAGGTTCCAACAAGCAGCTGGCAATCTAACAGCGGAGCAATCTTTTATGTTGACCTTGGAAGCCCGAAGAATGTCAGCGCGATGTATGTTTTGCTTAATCAGGGAAGCATCAGCTTCATGGTGTACACTGGTGAACCGGGAAACTGGAACTTGAAGGCAGAAACTACAATGGACAACTATTATCAATGGGGATCTGTTCCCATTAACGATGAAACCAGATACGTAAGGTTCGTTATCCAATCTTCGGATGGGGACATTGTAGAATTAGCTGCATTGGATGAAAATGGCCAAAAAATCGTCATTAAAGCTGTAACGGGCGAAAACACTGCCGACAAGGGGATGACGAAACTCATAGACGAACAGAATAAGGTCGAATGCCCCCCGACGTATATGTCTGAAACCTATTTCGACGAGATTTATTATGTGAGAACCGCCGAGGACTACCTCCATTTCAGAGAAGTTTATGAATGGACTCAGCCTCCTCTCGGGAAGTTGACAATAGCAGCCGGAATCTTCATCTTCAACTTTAACCCTTTCGGCTGGCGAATTATGGGAGTTCTTTTTGCCGCGTTGATGATACCGGTGATGTATCTGCTTGGAAAGAAGATGTTCGGAACGTGGATTGGCGCGTTCGCACCAGCCTTCCTTCTCACCTTTGATTTTATGCACTTCACGTTGGCCAGAATCACCATGGTCGAATCTTTCCTCATTTTCTTCGAGTTGCTATCCCAGCTCTTCTTCTTCATATACCTGAAGAACTTGCTCAAGCAAGGATGGGGAACTTCAACTCGACCCCTATTACTTTGCGTGGTCTTTTTCGCGCTGGCGTTCGCGACAAAATGGTATGCTTTACCAGGCTTTCTCGGAGATGTGTTTATTCTGTTCATAATCAGGCTTCGGGGCCTCTCAGTTCTTAAGGGATGGATGACAAGAGTCAAGGGCTTTTTCGGTCGCCCATTCTTCGCCCTCGTGATTTTCCTAGCCCTAGCCGTTGGCATTTACCTGCTCACTTACATCCCGTACCTGGCGATTGGGCACACGTTTACAGATCTGTACCGACTTCAGTGGTCTATGTACAATTATCATGCGGCGCTCACAGCCACTCATCCATTTGCTTCTCCGTGGTGGAGTTGGCCTCTGATAACGAGACCCGTGTGGCTCTACGTGTCGTACCTGCCGAGTGGCGTCGTTTCAACGATTGCCGCCATGGGGAACCCGGCTGTATGGTGGGTCGGTCTCGCCTCTATTGCTATAGCAGCCGTGGAAGGGGTTAGGAAGAAGAACTGGGTTTGCCTTTTCATCGTGGCCATTTTCCTCTTCCAGTGGCTTCCATACGCCTTTGTTTCAAGGGTTCTTTTCCTCTACGCCTTCTATTCCAACGTTCCCATCATGATCTTAGCAACCACCTACTTCATCAACGATTACTGGAACACCAGATATGGGAAGACCATTGTGATAGTCTACCTCGTTGCAGCAGCGTCTTTATTCGCGATATTCTATCCCGTCATCTCAGGAATTCCAGCGCCCGGTTACTGGAGCAACGCACTCAAATGGCTGAAAAGCTGGGTGTTCTGAAAAATGAAAACGAAGCCCAACGGCAAAAATGAAGTCGACGTTTCAATTGTTTTCCCGGCCTACAACGAGGGAGAAAACCTGGAAAACGCCGTAAGAAGAACAACCCAAGCTCTCAAAGAGATCACCGACTCGTACGAAATAATAATCGCTGAGGATGGAAGCACTGATGGAACGGATAGAATAGCAGCCAGACTTGCAAGTGGATCCCTGTTCATAAGACACATTCACAAGAACAATAGGCTGGGCAGAGGATTAGCACTAAAGAATGCTTTCAAAGAATCCAATGGAAGAATCTTGGTCTACATGGATGTGGACCTGGCAACTAGCATTGGGCAACTGAGAGCGTTAATAGAAGCCGTCAGCCAAGACTGCGACTTTGCCACGGGATCAAGGATGCTTCCCGCCAGCAAAGTCACCAGAAGCTTCTCGAGGCAAATTACTTCGAAGAGTTACAACTTCATGGCGAGAGCAATTTTGGGCTCCAAGGTCGCAGATCACCAGTGCGGCTTCAAAGCTGGGAAAAGAGAGGCCCTTCTGGAAATCCTAGATGACGTGAAGGCGACCCACTGGTTCTGGGATACTGAAACGCTGATCAGAGCCCAGCGCAGAGGCTACGAAGTGAAGGAGATCCCCATTGAGTGGGCAGAAACAGGCAGAACAAAGGTAAGACTTATAGAAGATTCCCTTTCAATGGGAAGCCAAATACTCAAACTCTGGTGGGAACTCAGGAGAAAGCCTGACAGGGGCAAAGCCCGTTCAGACTATTGAGCTGTAACCCTGCCCACTTTGTTTCTGACGTGACACGATTCGTTTAGGCAAAGTTCTTGTGCGCGCGCGCCAGAAAGACTTTCTGGATCCTTTCGTCAGAACTGGAATTGAAAGTAGACAGGATTATCGAGTTACGAACAGGTCTCCTTCAGCAAAAAGCCACAGACTGCCTCGATACCAGTGAGGGCTGTGCACATTATGACAGCTGGCAGAAAGGACCCTGTCGCCGTTGAAAAATAACCCGCCAACCAAGGAGCAAACGTTGCGCCGAAATATCCGCCGACAAGCGTGAATCCTCCTGCGGTTGCAGAATAGGATGGCCCCATGAGCTCAACGGGCATCGCCAAGATTATGGGCGCCATGCTCCCAATGAGGAAACCATAGACAACCACTGAAATCCAGAGCGGAAAACCCGCAGCCGTCCCAGTGAAGAAGAGCGCCACTGCAGCGACAATTGACGTGGCCCAGATGAAGGGTTTCCTTCGGCCCACTCGAATAGAGATCATAGGCGTGATGAAGCTGCCTGGAATCATGAACCACGATACCATCGATGCTACCACTCCTGCAGTTGTTGCGTCTATTCCCTTCCCGGTCAACATGTCTTTGAGAAATCCGAGCAATGCGATTTGAGGCCCAAGAAGAAACAAACATGTGAGCATTACGATCCACATGTTCTTGTTTCTGAGCACGACGGAAAGAGATTTTCTGAATGGAACACCATGTCTTTCAATAGGCGACAGGCCCTGGGGTTTATCGACAGCCAAATTGCCGGGCCTCTCCTTTGCCAGTAACGCCCATATCAGAGTCATCGCAAGTGCAATGAACCCGACAGACATGAAAACACCTTGCCAGGAACCAGTCAACGGAAGCAGCACAGCAGGAACTAGTATGAAGGAAGATGCTATTCCGACCTCCATACCCGTGAACATGACGCCACTGGCCAACGCGTATTCTTTGTAGGAAAACCACAGACCGGTAACTTTGGGGAGGTTCGGGTAGGCAATCGAATAACCAACTCCGCACAAAAACATGGTTGTTGCCAATGTCAGAAAATTCGTGGCGAGTCCTCTCAGCAGTCCGAAAACACCCATTATCAAGCCTCCAATCAGAACGGCGGGCCGAACCCCGAATCGATCAGCAAAGAGGCCTCCGGGAATGCAGAATAAGACCAGAGCCAACGGGACAAGCGCAACCAGAAACCCAGCTTGTTCAAGATTCATGCCAAGGTCTGCCATCATCGCTGTTATCATTGGTGGGAAGCAGAACCAAGACGTTCCGAGAGAGAACAGCATCAACCACGTTACGACAGCCATCACCCAACGATAACGCGGCGGAACATTCTCACTCATCGGGCAGTTCTCCGAGCATACCTCACACAATGTTTTCCGTATCAGATTCTGCTTAGACACTTTATATTTCTTCGCACTCACTAAGAGCAACTGAAGATTACTTGAGGGTAAGACTGTTGATGTTTCCTGAAAAGCGGTAGCCTATTCAGTCTTCTTCATTGATCCCTTCTTTCTGTTCGCGCACTGCAAAGCGTAGGATTATTAATTCTTTTATATTGCGAAGGCTTTGGTGAGAACAGTTAAAGGTTCAGAGGGTTGTTGGCGTGTGACAAAGTTTGGAGTACATTTACCGCAAGTAGGTGTTGATTACGAAACGGTCAAAAGTGTGGCATTGGCCTGTGAGAGGTTAGGATTCCATTCTGTTTGGGTGACGGATCATCTCCTACCGATTGTCGGATCCCCTTTGAAGCCTTATCTCGAATGTTGGACAACTCTGTCGGCCTTGGCAGAGGCCACCACAACTGTGCGGATTGGAACTCAGGTGATTTGTAACCTGTATCGGCATCCGCCGATCTTAGCCAAAATGGCTTCAACTCTGGACGTCATCAGCCGTGGTAGATTTGAGTTCGGTTTGGGAGCTGGCTGGTACAAGCCCGAGGCCGAGGCTTATGGCGTGCCATTTCCGAAGGCTTCTGTGCGAATAGCGATGCTTGGAGAAGCTTTGATGGTTCTTGACAGAATGTGGTCAGAGGAGAGGCCGGTGTTTCAGGGCAAATACTACAGCATAAGCGGGGCATCGTGCAATCCAAAGCCCGTCCAGAAACCGCACCCTCCAATCTGGATAGGAACGCTCACGGGCGGCAGGCTTATGTCGGAAATCATCGCGAAATACGCTGATGTTTGGACTGTTGGATCCTGGTATCTGCCTTCAGTCAACGAATACAGGCAAAAGACAGAGCAGCTTAAACTCTACTGTTCAAAAGTTGGCAAGGAGTTTGGAAGCTTGAAGAAGGCTTTGGGAGTGGAATGCATCTTGGCAAAAAACAAAAGAACGCTTACGGAAAAAACCAGAAAATTCAGACCCGCAGAAATCTCCATTGAAAAATACAAGACCGCTCAGATGCAAATACGCGGAACCCCAGACGAGTGCGTAGAAATCCTGAGGAATTATGCTGACGTTGGCGTGTACCACTTTGTCATGGATTTCCCAGATGTAACAGACCTTGAGACTCTCAGACTCTTTGGAGAAGGAGTAATACCCTTCCTTTAAGCAAGAGGCACTGAACCAAAGCGATCTCTTGCAGAGTTTGTGAAAAGAAAAAAGATGGAGATACTCAGTTTATCATCAGTCTGAATCGATATTCGTCTTAGGTTTTGCCCAGTTTCTTTGCTAGTCTGGCGAGTTCAGGGTCTTTTGCTACCCCTTTGTCCCATACCTGTTTCCCGTCTAGCCATACGGATGTGTTCATGCAGATACCATCCGAGTGAGAAGGTGCCGGGATTGGTTTGCCGCCTGTCAACATCTGGCCGATGTAGCCGATTCCCCATTCAGTAGCGCCCCAGACTCTTTCGTCTTCCAACACGTTTCCAGTCAGTTTTGCGCCTGGGTTGCACCCGTAGCAGACGTGTGCCATGCTGCGCATGAGAGGATGGTTAAAGCTCTTGAGCCAAGCGTCGAAGACCATAGCATCTTGGCCGCCGTCGACTCTCTCTATCTTTCCTTTTTTGACCGTGAGTCTAACTGGTGTTTTGCACAAGCCAAGCGGCGGATTGATTGAGCCGTCGAAGACTATCGTCCCGTTTATCGTCTCGAAAATGGGTGACCAGCCTATTTGGCCTCCGAGCATGTGAGACCCAGGTGTGTCCGCATACCCTGTTTCAAGTATCACAGGCCTCTTTGGATCGTTGTTGAATTCTATGTCGGTTCCCGCGGGTGTCGTCATCTTTACGTGTTTAGCTGCCTTGGTCATTCCTGTCAGTTTTTCCTCGTATTTTTCGAGCGCTTTTATGTCGATTCTGGCGATGGTTCGCACCATCATGTCAACGTTCATTCCGACGTAGCACGCGTGTCTGAGCTTCTTGTTAGCTTCCATCGCGTTTGCGTATGGTGTAGAATAGAAGATCCATTCGTTGTTGAATTCACACCACGCGTCTGCGGCCTTCAAAACTGCTTCAATTGCTTCTGCGGGCAGGTAAGGATCTGCGGCCTTGCCGACTCCCAGTGGTGAGGCGTTCCAAATCACTAAGGGTTTCGCTCCGACAGCGTAGGCAGCTGCGGCGGTGGCTTCAACGACTCGAGGATCGGACTCGGTGTCTCCACTCACGATGAAGGTTTCTCCGGGTTTCAGTTTGAACCATTCTGCGACAAGCTTGTGTGCTGCTTTCGCCAACTCGTACTCATAGTATTGAGGCATTTTCGTCACTTCCAGAGAGACGTTATTTTTTGGCTGACCTTATAAGCCTTGTCAAAAAACTTTTAGGCCCCAGACGCTTTCATTTCACAGTTATCTCTTCAAAAGAGGAATGTTATGGACGTCTTCGAAGCAATCGAAGGGCGCAGAAGTATCAGAAAGTACAAACCGAACCCCGTTGAGAGAAAGCTGACAGAGAAATTACTGGACGCGGCTTGCTGGGCACCTTCAGGCGGAAATATCCAACCATGGAAATTCATAGTGGTCGAAGATCGCACGATACTTGAGATGGTTCGCAAAATATCGCCTGGATACTTCGGCGAGACTCCTCTGGCAATACTTGTTTGCTCCGACAAGTTGAAGGCACACAGAGTTGGAGGTACACTCGGACGTGACTACCTTTCAATCGCAGACTGCGCAATGGCCACCCAAAACATGCTCTTGGCAGCGCAAGCGCTGGGACTGGGGACGTGCGTCGTGAAATCTTTCTCGCATGCGGCCATGAAAGAGATACTTGAAATCCCGGAAGGCATAGAACCGGAGCTCTTGGTTGTCATTGGATACCCAGGGGCGTCTCCTGCTCCTCCACGGAGAATTCCGCTCAAAGAGAATACTTACCTAAACAAGTTCGGCCAGAGTTTTCAGCACACGGAGGCATAGGTTTGACTGACACACGAAACACAGGTAACGAGTATCTCTTCGAACTCGCACTCTTTCTGGCCACGAGTGCACGGAACTGCATCGACGAGCCGCCCCTTTATGGGCCCTTCCGGCTGCTGGACGCACTCAGCAGACTCGCAGACTTTCCGGAACACGACGAGAGTTTGAATAGCGATTCGTTTCTCAAAGAAGTTAAAGCCTTCGTGGACGAGAAAAAATTCCTAGTAACGAGCGACGTGGAGGAATTCACACAGGCTGCAGACGAACTAGTTGAGAGGTTCGCGAAGGAGCTCAAAAGAAGGTATGCAGAGAACAGAAACAAGGAATAGACAAGTCATTACGCTCGAAAGAGTTCTCGACGATATATCGATCAAGTGCGGACAACGCATACATAACAGGTTTTCAACAACTCGCAGTCGAGCCAGACCATCCTGTGAAAAAAGGAGTTCTTACTATCGGAAACTCAGCTTGGAACATTCTGATTATGAGGATGGGCACCGACCAAGGTTAAGTAGTGCCCATTGCAAGATTAATTGTGAGTCTACGAGGTTGAAGGAACACGTTTCTTACGCGTGATGAAGAGGCGATGCTCGATGGCGAGTATGGAGAAGGGTACGAAATCGCCATGTCCGTTCTGGTCAAACTTGGAGACATCTATGGCGCCGACAGGATGCTGAAAGTTGAAAACGTCCACATTGACGGCGCCGCCTACGGCTGGATCAACGATTCTGGGTTGGAGCTAATTAGGAAATTGGCCAGCTCAGGAGCGCGTTTTCAAGTTCCAGCGACGCTTAACCCATCTTCAATAGACTTTGACATGTGGCAAGAGCTAAAGATACCTCCTCAGGTTGCAAGGAAACAGTTGAGGCTGACCAAGGCCCTGAAGAAAATGGGCGGAACACCAACATGGACTTGTGCTCCGTATCAATACGGCGTGGACCTTAGGTTTGGCCAGAAAGTGGCTTGGGGAGAATCCAACGCTGTCGGTTTTGCAAACACGGTTGTCGGCGCAAGAACTGAGAGACTGGGAGATCTCGCTGACGTCTGTGCTGCGGTTGCGGGAGAGTACCCAAATTTCGGACTGTACCTAGATGAGAACAGGCGAGGACAGGTACTTTTCGAGCCCAACAGGCTTGACTTGGATGCCTTCGATTCTACAGACTATGGCGTCCTGGGTTTCATCGTCGGATCCATCTCTAAAGCAAGGGTTCCGGTGGTTTCAGGAATGCCAGGAAAAGTGACAATTGACCAGTTGAAGTCGTTTTGTGCAGCTACTGCAGTTGGCGGTTCAGTGGCCCTGTGCCACCTTTGCGGGATCACGCCCGAGGCAAAGACAGTGGCAGAGGCGTTTCACGGTTCAAAACCTGAAGAAAAAATAACCTTCGAGGCCGCCGAGCTCGAACAAGCAAGACAGAAGCTAAGCACTGCCAACGACGAGCCGCCTGAAGTTATCTGCATCGGATGTCCGCACTGCTCAGTTCAGGAACTCGTGAAGGTCGCGCGCCTCGTTAAAGGCAGGAGAGTGGAAGATAGCGTGAGGTTTCTGGTTTTCACTAGCAGAGCTGCAAAGACGCTAGCAGAGGAAATGGGGGCAGTTGAGACAATCGAATCGTTTGGTGGCAGAGTGATTGCTGACACGTGCTGGAACTTTGTTCCCTCCAAAGCTAGAACATTATTGACTGACTCTGTGAAAATGGCCTGGACATCTCTGAGCAAATTCGCAAAGGTCGCACTCAGCAACATAGAAACGTGCGTCGACGTTGCGGTGGGAGCAAAGCCCAGGAGATGACCCGCGTGAGAAACATCGTGATCAAATGCGTCCCTGTGTCCAAAGGCGTCTCAGAAGGAGAAGCTCTGGTAACGAACCAGCCCATGTGTTTGTACGACTCGTTGGATCCCAAGTCTGGCCGCATCGTGAACAGAAGACATGAACTGTATGGAGAATGTGTTTCTGGGAAAATTTTCTTCTTTCCTTACGGAATCGGCTCAAGCACGAGCGCCGCCACAATCCTTGAGGCCTCACGATGCAAAAAAGCTCCGAGCGCTATAGTTAACCTAGAAACCGAGCCGATAATAGCTGTTGGTGCATTGTTGGCCGAGAGGCTTTATGGAAAGATAATTCCGATTGTTCACAGGCCAGAAATAAACCCTGCAGAAGTGATTAGGCACCACCGGGTGAGAGTTGACGCCGACATGGGTCTTATTGAAGTGTTAGAACTCGATCGAGATGCAGCGCACGTTAAAGCAAATAACGCATGAAACTGCGAACAAGGCGCACAACGTTTTTAAGAAGTCTCCGGCTAGTCTTAACTAATAAACCGTTCTGGAAAAGGTGGAAAAGACCATCCAAAAAGGCTTTGTTTTCGATGTCAAAAGGTATGCCACGGACGATGGACCAGGGATACGTACAACCATATTCTTCAAAGGGTGCCCTCTGCGCTGCCTGTGGTGCCATAACCCCGAGGGCCAAAATCCAAAACCCGAGTTGATGTACAAACGGACTAGATGCAAAGGCTCCGGCGAATGTGTAAAGAGCTGTCCTAAGAACGCAATTTCGAAGGGCGCTCAGTACGTGTCCATCGACAGAAAACTCTGCAACTCATGTGGAAAGTGCGCCCTTGCCTGTCCAAGTGATGCTCTAGTGCTACTTGGCAGGGCAGCAAGAGCCGATGAGATGCTGAAGGAGATAGAGAAGGACGTGACCTTTTATGATGAGTCCGACGGAGGCGTCACTTTTTCGGGTGGGGAGCCACTGATGCAACCCGATTTCTTGGAAGCTCTGCTTGAAGGTTGCAAGGAGAGAAACATTCGCACAGCCTTGGATACGTGTGGATACGCATCATGCGAAACGGTGGATAGAATAAAGGGCAAGGTTGATCTCTTTCTTTATGACATCAAGAGTATCGACGACCGGACGCATAGAAAGTACACGGGAGTGTCAAACAAACTCATCATTCAGAATTTCAGGAGGTTAGCAGAGAGTGGAAGCAACATTTCTATTCGCTTCCCCGTCATCCCTGGCATCAACGACGGCGCGGAAAACGTCACCAGAACTGGCGAGTTTGCACTCTCACATGGCGTGAAGCAGGTGTGTCTTCTTCCTTACCACAGAGCAGGAATTGAAAAGTACAGAAACCTCGACAAGACCTACAGACTCGATGACCTTCAATCTCCATCAGACGAAAAAATGCAAATGATAAAAGAAAAACTTATCACATTTGGGTTAGACGTGAGAATAGGAGGAGGGTAAAATGAAAGACAGGATTAGAAAGCTGAGAGAACGCAGCGTCAGTACTAAACCGTACATCAGCCCTGAAAGGGCCGTCCTAATAACGGAGTTTTACGCCGGCGAAGGGGCCAGTCAGTCGGCGTCCACTCCTGTGAAAAGGGCCCTTGCCCTTAAGTACTTGCTTGAAAACAAGCAGATATTCATCGATGATGGTGAGCTCATCGTCGGCGAGAGAGGACCTGCTCCGAAGGCTGTTCCCACTTACCCTGAGATATGTTGCCACAGCCTTCAGGACCTTGAAATTCTGAATTCAAGGAAGAAAACACCGTTTGCTGTGGATAAAGAAACGAGGAGACTATACGAAGACAAGATCATACCTTTCTGGAAGGGAAAATCAATAAGGGAAATGATTTTTGGTCAAATGTCCGAAGAGTGGAAGGCCGCCTACGAAGCAGGAGTGTTCACAGAGTTTCTGGAGCAGAGAGCGCCAGGTCACACGGTTCTCGACGACAAAATCTACCGGAGAGGCATGCTTGACTTCAAAAAGGACATCAAAAAGAGCATGCGAATCCTCGATTTTCTGGACGATCCTGAAGCACTCAAGAAAATGGAAGAACTCAAAGCCATGGAAATCGCTGCAGACGCCTTGATGCGCTACGCAGAGCGACACGCCGAGAAGGCCAGAGAGATAGCAAAGAAGGAGAAAGACCCGACGAGAAGAAAAGAGCTTAAGAAGATAGCGGATGTCTGCTCTCACGTTCCAGCTAACGCGCCTCGCGACTTTTGGGAGGCTCTGCAATACTATTGGTTTGTGCATTTAGGAGTCATATCGGAACTCAACCCGTGGGATTCATTCAACCCCGGCAGACTTGACCAGCACTTGTATCCGTTCTACAAACGAGGCTTGGAGCAGGGCACGTTAACGAAAGAAAAAGCCAAAGAACTTCTGGAATTGTTCTGGATAAAATTCAACAATCAACCCGCACCCCCAAAAGTCGGCGTTACAGCAGAGGAGAGCAGCACATACAACGATTTTGCTCTTATAAACACGGGCGGCGTGAAAACCGACGGCTCGGACGGCGTGAACGAACTCTCTTACCTGATACTGGATGTCGTGGACGAAATGAGGCTAATGCAGCCTAGCTCCATGGTTCAGATCAGCAAGAAAACCCCCGACAGTTTTGTGAAGAAGGCCGTGGGGGTCATAAGAGAAGGCTTCGGACAACCCTCAGTCTTCAACACCGACGCAATAATCCAAGAACTCCTGCGGCAGGGAAAATCGATAGAGGACGCGAGAAACGGAGGAGCCAGCGGATGCGTGGAGGCAGGCGCGTTCGGAAAAGAAAGCTACATTCTCACGGGATACTTCAACCTCACCAAAATTCTGGAGATCACCTTGAACAACGGTGTAGACCCAAGGACGAAAAGAAAAATCGGCCTTGAAACAGGAAACCCTTCAGACTTCAGTTCCTTCGATGAACTCATCAACGCGTATGAAAAGCAACTGAACTATTTGATCGACGTGAAAATCAAGGGTAACAACATAATAGAAAGGCTTTACGCCGAGCATCTTCCGACGCCCTTCCTGTCACTCCTGATAAGCGATTGCGTGCAGAAAGGAAAAGACTACAGCGACGGAGGCGCCAGGTACAACACCAACTACATCCAGGGCGTAGGGCTTGGAACGATAACTGATTCTCTGACAGCGATTAAACACCAAGTCTTTGGTGAGAAAAACGTGAAGATGAAGGAACTGCTCAACGCTCTACACGCCAACTTTGAGGGGCACGAAAACCTTCGCCAGGTGCTCCTGAACAAGACGCCTAAGTACGGCAACGATGACGATTACGCGGACGACATCATGAGAACCGTGTTTGAGATTTACTATTGTGCAGTGGACGGAAGACCGAACACCAAGGGAGGCTACCACAGAATAAACCTCCTGCCAACCACAGTTCACGTCTACTTCGGAAAAGTCTTGGGTGCAACACCTGACGGAAGAAAAGCAGGTGAACCCGTCTCAGAGGGCGTCTCACCCGTCCAAGGAGCCGACAGAAAAGGCCCGACAGCAGTGATAAAATCGGTTTCAAAGATAGATCACATCAGAACAGGCGGAACTCTTCTCAATCAAAAATTCGCCCCCGAACTGCTCGAGGACGAGCACGGAATGGACAAGCTGGGCCATCTCATACGCACGTACTTCAAGCTTGACGGCCACCACATCCAGTTTAACGTCATAAACGCGGAGACCCTGCGGGATGCACAGAAACACCCCGAAAAGTACACGGACCTCCTGGTGAGGGTTGCAGGATACAGCGACTACTTCGTCGACCTCTGCACTGAGCTTCAGAATGAAATTATCAAGAGAACAGAACACAAATCGTTCTAGACGCCAAGCCTAAAATGGGCCACGTTAGTTTTGACAAGCGTTTAAATCTCCATTTCTTTTCCGATTCCTTCTTCCTTTGCCTTGTCGTACACCATTTTTGCTACGGCAGCATCTTCGAGGGCCAAGCCCACGCCTTTCCAGCAAGTTGTTTCGGTTTGAGACGTTCTTCCTGGCTTTTCGCCACTGACTATCTCATGAAGTTCAGCGTAGATGTTGTCTTGTGAAATTACTCCGTTCTTTATTGGGATTATCAGGTCTCCAGTTTCAGCTAGAGTACCTTCCATAGTGTCGACGACGATTTTTGCTTTTTTGATTGTTTTGTCGTCCAGCTCTCTTCCATCAGGGCCGACCACGCCGATGGAGTTTATGTGGGCTCCAACCGTTATCCAGTCTCCGTCCAACACTGGAACCCTCGATGTTGTGGCCAGAACTATTACGTCAGAGTTTTCGACGCATCGTCTGCTTGTTCCTACAGCTTCCAC
>Ga0335070_10001226_pt1 | contig 29494 bp, 26 predicted proteins | sample Lox_Sample_13_FD_206722 | JGI IMG/M metagenome (GOLD analysis project Ga0335070, IMG submission 206722) | Soil microbial communities from Loxahatchee National Wildlife Refuge, Florida, United States - Lox_Sample_1.3 | ecosystem: Environmental > Terrestrial > Soil > Wetlands | place: USA...
CGGCAACATCGCGCAGATGGCGGAGTGGACACCGAAATGTCCGACCATCCTCCACTTCGGCAAGCACGATCACGGCATCCCGATGGAGGTCGTGCAGAAGGTCGAAAAGCTGCATCCCGACGTGAAGGTCTATGTCTACGACGCCGGCCACGGCTTCAACTCCGACCGCAGGACCGACTACAACGAAGCCTGCGCCAAGCTCGCGCGCGCGCGGACGCTCGAACTATTCAAGGCGCACGGCGGATAAATCCGTCAAAACCTCCTGCAGGCTTGCGCCAGATCAAAGGCCGAGCGCCGCGTCCGGGCTATCCCTTCGCCTGTCAGTGTGACGAAGGGAGCAAATCATGTTGGGACGGCCTGGACGCACGGCGGCGCTGCTGTTGGTCGGTGCGGCGTTCGCAGCGACCGCATATGCGGCCGATCCGCATGGCAGCAGCGGATTTCACGGCACGGTCGGCGGACACGGCGGCGCGCCTTCCGGCGGCTTCCACGGCAGCGCGGCAGTCCACGGCGGGATGCCGCCGCACGGATTCCACGGCACACCGCCAAGTTTTCACGGCGCCTATCCGCACGGCGGGGCCTCGCCGTCTCTCGGCTTGCATCACGCGGGCCCCGGACATTTCGGCACGTTCCACGGTCACGACTTCGCGCATTTCACGCCGGGCGAGCGCGCGGCCTGGCAAGGCGGCAGCTGGCGCCACGAATGGCACAACGGCCATTACGGCTGGTGGTGGTTCGTCGGCGGATTGTGGTTCTTCTACACAGCGCCGATCTATCCCTACCCGCTCTACGTCGGCCCCGACTACTATTACGACTATTACGGCGAAAACGGCGCGCCGCCTTATTACTGGTACTACTGCGAAGATCCCGCCGGTTATTACCCCTACGTCCAGCAATGCAACGGACCGTGGGAGCCCGTGCCGCCCTCCTCCCCCTAAGGGCGAAGCACCATGGCGGCGCGACTCCCTTACCCCGGGATGTCGCGCCGCAATACTTAGCGCAGACTCGCCTCGATATTCCCGCCGTCGACGGTGAGCGTCGCGGCGGTCGTCTTCTGCGCGGTGGCGAGATAGACGAAGGCGTCGGCGACATCGTCCGCGGTCACTTCGCGGCCGATCAGGTTGTTGCTCATGTAGTCGGTGTGCGACACGCCGCGCGCTTTCGAACGCGATCGGATCATCTCGTCGGTCAGAAGGCCGGAGCGGATGCGGTCGGCGTTGACGGCGTTGGAGCGGATGCCGTCCTTGCCGTGGTCGAGCGCATATTGCTTCATCAGGAACAGCGTCGACGCCTTCGGCAAGCCGTACGGCCCGAAATCCTTGCCCGGATTGACCGCCTGCTTCGACGTATTGAACAGCAGGCAGCCGCCCGTGCCTTGCGCGTCCATGATGCGCACGGCGTTCTGCGCCACCGTCTGATGGGCGAAGAAGTTGAGCTCGAAGGACTGGCGCAGCGTCGCCTCGTCGACGTGGCCGACTTTGCCCTGCCAGGCCGCGCCGGCATTGGAGACGACGATGTCGACGCCGCCGAAATGTTTCGCCGCGGCTTCGAACGCCGTGCGCACGTCGCCCGCCTTGGTGACGTCGCAGGCGAGCGCAAGGCCGTTGATCGACCCGGCGACGGCCCGCGCCGCCGCGAGATCGCGATCCAGCACGGCGACTTCCGCGCCGGCGCGCGCCAGCGCTTTCGCCGTGGCCGCGCCGATGCCCGAGCCGCCGCCGGTGACGATGGCCACCTGGCGCGCCAGCGGCTTCTCCGCAGCCTTGCCGAGCTTCGCCTGCTCCAGCGACCAATATTCCACGTCGAACATGTCGGCTTCCGGAATCGGCTGGTAGGTGCCGATCGCTTCCGCATCGGTGATGACTTCGACCGTGTTCTCGGCGATGTCGGCGGCGATGGCGGCGTCCTTCTTCGAGGCGCCGAGACCGAACAGCCCCACTCCGGGAACGAGGATCACGCGCGGCAGGGGATCGAGCTCGGTCTTCGGGGGAACGGCCCGGACATTGTTGCGCGCAAAATAGGCGTGATAGTGCGCGACGAACGCATCCACCGCCTGCGCGACGGACGTCTTCCACGCGTCGAGCTTTCCCGCCTCCGGCGCCGGTACCAGCAGCGGCCAGTTCTTGGTGCGGATCGTGTGATCGGGCGTGACCACGCCCTGTTGCGAATAGCGCTTCACGCTCTCGCCGTTCACGTAAGACAAGATCGCGGGCGAGGTGCGGAAATCCAGCACCTGGCGCTTCACCGTGCCGGCCAGTTGATCGCGCGAAATGGCGCAGGCGCCGCGCAGAATGGGCGCAATCTCGGCAACGCTTGCCAGGGCCTGCGGCAGTCGCGCGGCGACGAATGTCCTGCGCCCCCTGGCGAGGCGCTCTTCGGCCAGCGTCACCATCTCGATCATGCGCTCGTAGGACTGCTTCGCGCTGTCGCCGAAGGTGAAGATGCCGTGCTGGAGAAGGATCATGCCCTCGACGTCGCGGTTCTTGTCGAACACGTCGGCGACGCTCTTGGCGAGCGCGAAACCGGGAATTGTGTACGGCACATAGGCTACGCGCTTGCCGAACACGTCTCGGCAGATGGCTTCGCCGTCCGGCTGATCGGTGAGCGCGAGCACGGCGGTAGAATGCGTATGGTCGATCACTTTGTGCGGCAGGAAGGCGTGCAGCAGCGTTTCGACCGACGGATTGGGCGCGGTGGAATCGAGAAGATTGACGCGCTGGTAGTTGACCATGTCCTCGTCGGACAGCGTGTCGAGCGCGCGCAGGCGGCGCAGCGGCGCCAGCCGCACGGCCGGAAGTCCCGCAGGCTCGATGTTGCCCATGTCCCAGCCCGAACCCTTGATGCAGATCACGTCGACGGAATCGCCGAGCAGATCCTTCATCTGCGTCTTGACCGACGTGTTGCCGCCGCCATGCAGCACGAGCTTCGGATCCTGGCCCAGAAGCCGCGTGGTGTAGACGCGCTCCGCCAGATCGGCGCTGACGCCTTTGGCAGCGTAGGATTTGACGAAGTTCGCGGCGTCGGTGTCGGACCAGCGGGATTTCATGGCAGCGATTCCAGTTCGTTTGTTGTTCAAATACAAATGTCATGGCCCGCAAATGCGGGCCACCCAGTTGGGGCAAACATTATCCCAGACGATAAGACCGCAAGCTAAGCGAAATCTGCTCCGCTTGAGATCATATCGCCTGGGTGGCCCGCATTTGCGGGCCATGACAGACTGTTATGGAAACAGGCCCGTCACGCTTTCCCTTTCTTTTCGGGGAAGAGGGACAGCAGGCCCTCGGCGTTGGCGGCACAGGTGCCGCGCTCGGTGATGAAACCCGTGACGAGGCGCGCCGGCGTCACGTCGAAGGCCGGATTGGCGCCGGGACTTCCCGGCGCGGCGATCTCGACGGTTGCGAGCCCGCCGTCGGGCAACCGGCCGGTCATCTTCAGAAGCTCGTCGGCAGAGCGCTCTTCGATCGGAATATCGCGGCCGTTCTTGAGCGTCCAATCGATGGTCGACGACGGCAGCGCCACATAGAACGGCACGGCGTTGTCGTGCGCGGCGAGCGCCTTGAGATATGTGCCGATCTTGTTGGCGACATCGCCTTTGGCGGTGACGCGATCGGTGCCGACGATGCAGAGATCGACCTCGCCCGCCTGCATGTAATGCCCGCCGGCATTGTCGGCGATGACGGTGTGCGGAACGCCATGGCCGCCGAGCTCGAAAGCCGTGAGCGAGGCGCCCTGATTGCGCGGCCGCGTTTCGTCGACCCACACATGCAGCGGAACGCCCGCATCATGTGCCATGTAGAGCGGCGCCAGCGCCGTGCCCCAGTCGACACAGGCGAGCCAGCCCGCGTTGCAATGGGTGAGCACGTTGAGCGTCCTGCCGTTCTTTTTCGCCGCGGCCTCACGCAGGATCTTGAGGCCATGCTCGCCGATGGCGCGGCAGGTCTCGACGTCTTCGTCGGCGATGCGGGCGGCTTCTTCCCAGGCGAGCGATGCGCGCTCGGCGCGCGGACGGTTGCGCAACAGATCGCGCATGCGCGCGAGCGCCCAATGAAGATTGACGGCTGTCGGGCGCGTGGCAAGCAGCAGATCATGCGCGCGGTCGAGCGCCTCGTCGGAGGCATCTTCGCGCATGGCGAGCGCCATGCCGTAAGCCGCCGTGGCGCCGATCAGCGGCGCGCCGCGCACGATCATGGCCTTGATAGCGTGGGCCGCGTCCTGGACATTGCGCAGCGTGACGGTTTCGAAGCGGTGCGGCAGCTTCGTCTGATCGATGATCTCGACCGTGCCGCCTTCGCGCGGCCAGATGGTGCGGTAGTGCCTGCCGGAGATTTTCATAACCGCCTCGTCGAAAAAGGCGCGCCTATTAGCGCCTCACTCAAGCGGGCGCAAGAGAATTTCACGCCCTGTTTCCGCCCCAATCGTGTCATGGCCCGCAAATGCGGGCCACCCAGGTGACGAAGTCCTGCTATTACAGACTTATCGCAGCCAAAGTTCACTTCGTTGCCAATGAGAATGCATCAGCTGGGTGGCCCGCATTTGTGGGCCATGACAATTGATGTTGGCCGCTACCGCCGCCGGCTCCCGAAGGTCTTCGGCGCGCCGGGGCGCTTTCCGGTGCGGCGCTTGACGTAACCTTGCGGGCTGGCGCGGCGCTTTTCGACCGCGCCCGTCCTGGACGGATCGGTCTCGTCGGAGATGCTGCGGAACGCATCTTCGACCGCCGCTTCCACAGTCGACTGCCGTGCGAAAGGATCATCCGCGATGGCGAGCTCCGTCGCCTGCAGGCGCTTCAGCTCGTCGCGCAGCCGTGCGGCCTCCTCGAATTCGAGATCGGCGGCGGCTTCGCGCATGCGCTTCTCGAGATCGGCGATATGCGCCCTGATGTTGTGGCCGATGAATTCCTTGCCGTCTTCGGACATGCCGGTATCGACGATCACGTGATCGCGCTCGTAGATCGAGCCCATGATGTCGGCAATCTGCTTCTTGATGCTGGCCGGCGTGATGCCGTGCGCCTTGTTGTATTCCATCTGCTTCTCGCGGCGGCGGTTGGTTTCCGCCATCGCGCGTTCCATCGAGCCGGTGATGCGGTCGGCATAGAGGATCACGCGGCCGTCGACATTGCGGGCGGCGCGGCCGATGGTCTGGATGAGTGAGGTCTCGCTCCTGAGGAACCCTTCCTTGTCGGCGTCGAGAATGGCGACCAGCGCGCATTCGGGAATGTCGAGACCTTCGCGCAGGAGGTTGATGCCGACGAGCACGTCGAAGGCGCCGAGACGCAGATCGCGGATGATCTCGATGCGTTCCAGCGTCTCCACGTCCGAATGCATGTAGCGCACGCGGATGCCCTGCTCGTGCATGTACTCGGTCAGGTCCTCGGCCATCTTCTTCGTCAGCGTAGTGACGAGCGTGCGATAGCCCTTCTTCGCCACTTCGCGGCATTCGGCAAGAAGATCGTCGACCTGATGCTCGACCGGGCGGATCTCGACCGGCGGATCGATGAGGCCGGTGGGGCGGATCACCTGTTCGGCGAACACGCCGCCCGTGCGCTCCATCTCCCACGGCCCCGGCGTCGCCGAGACATAGACAGTCTGCGGCCGCATCGCGTCCCATTCTTCGAATTTGAGCGGACGGTTGTCGACGCAGGAAGGAAGACGGAAGCCGTATTCGGCGAGCGTCGCCTTGCGGCGATAGTCGCCCCTATACATTGCGCCGATCTGCGGCACGGTCACATGGCTTTCATCGACAAAGACGAGCGCTTCGTCGGGAAGATATTCGAACAGGGTCGGCGGCGGCTCGCCGGGTTTGCGCCCCGTCAGCCAGCGCGAATAGTTCTCGATGCCGGCGCAGGAACCCGTCGCCTCGATCATCTCGAGGTCGAATTGCGTCCGCTGCTCGAGACGCTGCGCTTCCAGAAGCTTGCCCTCCTGGCGGAACTGTTCGAGCCGCTGGCGCAATTCTTCGCGGATGCCTTTGGCGGCCTGCGCCAGCGTCGGACGCGGCGTCACGTAGTGCGAATTCGCATAGACCTTGATCTGCTCGAGAACCGCCGCCTTCTTGCCGGTCAAGGGATCGAACTCGACGATGGTGTCGACTTCGTCGCCGAACAGCTCGATGCGCCAGGCGCGGTCTTCGTAATGCGCCGGGAAAATATCGATCGTGTCGCCGCGTACGCGGAACGACCCGCGCACAAAATTGTCGTCGTTGCGCTTGTACTGCAGCGCCACGAGATTCTTGATGAGATCGCCACGATCGATGCGCGCCTTCTCCTTCACGGTCACCGCGGTGCCGGAATAGGTTTCGACGGCGCCGATGCCGTAGATGCACGAAACGGAGGCCACGATCACGACGTCGTCGCGTTCGAGGATCGCGCGCGTCGCCGAATGGCGCATGCGGTCGATCTCTTCGTTGATCGAGGAATCCTTCTCGATATAGGTGTCTGTGCGCGGGATATAGGCTTCCGGCTGATAGTAGTCGTAGTAGGAGACGAAATACTCGACCGCATTCTCCGGGAAGAAGCTCTTCATCTCGCTATAGAGCTGGGCGGCGAGCGTCTTGTTCGGCGCGAGGATCAGCGCAGGGCGCTGCAGCTTCTCGATCACCTGCGCCATGGTAAACGTCTTGCCGGATCCGGTGACGCCCAGAAGCACGAGATCGCGCTCGCCTGTGTTCGGCGCAGATCCGATGCCGCTCGTGAGCTCGCGGATGGCCGTCGGCTGGTCGCCGGCCGGCTGATAGTCCGAGACCAGCTTGAACTTTCGTCCGCCTTCGGATTTTTCCGGCCGCGCCGGGCGATGGGGCACAAAAGCCGCGAGTTCCGCGCCTGTCATCGTCGCCGGCCCGACAAACCGCGCCGACGCCTCCGACACGCCCGACCCAAGTGGCCGGAACCCCGATCCATTGTTGTGTGCCATGCGTCTCAATATAGGGCACGCCGATCATTTGTGCAGCCCGGGTTACCCCCCGAATTGCACGTTTTCCGCAAGCATTCGTTTGCCTTGCGCGCAGAAGTTCGATTGACAGTTCTTTACCGCCACGCTCTGAATCGGCTCGTATCCGGGGAGTGCGAGTGATGGCCGACACCCATATGGGGTACGGTCCGGGCGCCGCGCCGGCAGGAAGTGCTGCTGAGCGTCTCCGCACGTTTGCGATCGTCGTCTACGTTTTTTACCTGATTTCGCCGCTCTGCATCTTTTCGACGATGCTGCTCGGCGTGATCCTTGCCTATTTGAAAAGAGGCGAAGCGCGCGGAACGGCTTTCGAAGGCCATTTCGCCAACGCCATAGAAATGTTCTGGGTAAGCGTCGTCGTCGGTATAGTGGCGATGCCGCTGTGGTGGCTGTTCTTCCTGGGCTTCTTCATCCACGCGGCGCTGTTCGTGTGGGTCGTCTATCGCACCGTCAAAGGTCTGATGCGCGCGATCGACTGGCAGCCTTACGACCAGCCGACGACGGTCAACGCCTAGCGCGCGTCTTTAGGACGGAAGAATACGAAGCCAACCGCGCCGACCATCAGCGCGAGCGCGAAGCTGTACGGCACCATGTCGTAGAGCGCCGATGACGCGATCGCTGCGTCATGGAAGCTCATACCCATCTTTGCGCCCCAGAGGACGCAGTCGCCGATGCCGTCCTCGTTCACCTGGCATCCGGCATAGCTGGAGAAGGCGACCGCAAGGCTCGGCAGCACGACGGCCGCGATGGGCAGCAGCAAAAGGCCCATGGCCGCCATCAGCGGCCGCCTGAGCGACAGGGCCAGCGCTGCAGAGACGAGCGCGATCACCAGCGCCAAGAACGTGTTGGCGCCGATGAACCAGGCCAGCGCCAGCGTGTCGCGCAGCCCCCCACCCAGCGCCACCCCCCGGCAGAGGCCGGGACCGGGATCGCAATGCGCGAACAGGGCTGCACCCCGCACGACCCAAACGAGCAGGGAGGGGCCGAGCAGCAGCGCGGCGCATAGCCCCCAAAAGCAGAGCGCGGCCGATACGCTCCGCGGATTTCCGACGGATTCTTCGTAATTGAAACGATGCATGTAGACGATGTTAAGCGGATCGCGCGCGGTTTGCTTAAGAAAGTGTTGCGATGCTTAATTCGGTTAATCAATGGGGGTGCGCGCGCGGCCCCAGCCCTCGCGTTAAGGTTGTCCAGCGACCATTCCGCACCTGCGCAAGGAAGCCTGTCCGGAAGCCGATATGGTCGCGCGGGGAGAACACCACCGGCACCCCGCCGTAGTCGGGATCGACCCAGGGCGAGATCAGCTCGAGCGCGCGCGCCACACGGCGGGGCGTCGGATTGCTTCCCGCACGGCGTAAAGCTTCCGCGAAGACACGGGCATCCAGATAAGCGCGAAAGGCCTGCTGGGACGCGACCGTGCCGAAGCGGCGTTCGTAACGGCGCACCCAATCCCGGATCACACGATCCCTGTCGTCCGGATAGGGAATGCGCGTGGTCGCGACCGCATAGAGTCCCGACACCGGACGCTCTCCCAGCGTCGGCAGCTCAGGAACATAACACGCCGACCCGCACAGGAAGACCGGCAGCCAGGACTGCGCGGCTGCCTGCTGCATCGCGACGATCGCGTCCTGCGCCACGGCGCCGAGGACGACGAGCTCGGCACCCGCATCGTGCAGGTTCTGAAGTGCCGCCGTGAAATTGAGATTGCCGGGCTGATAGCTGACCGCCGCGACGGGTCGCGAGCGGTGCCTTGCCAGTTCCTGGATGGCGCCCTTCAGCGCAGCTTTCCCGAGCGTGTCGGCCCGGTAAAGCACGCCGACTTTCAGTGCCCCGCGCTGCGCCAGGATCGCGCGCAACCCAATCGCGATCTGTTCCGCCGCCGGCAGATCGATCACGAATTCCAACGGCTGCATCGGTACGTAGACCTCGTCGACCGACGCGAACGGAAACAGATGCAGCGTACCGCTGTTGAGCACGAACGGCATCGACTTCGCCACGGGCGGCGTTCCGACTGGACACAGTACGGCGAGCACATGGTCGCGCGTGACGAACGTCTTGACGATGGCGGCGCCCTTGCGCGCGTTGTAGCCGTTGTCGGCGACGATAAGGCGAAGCTTACGGCCGCTGATGCCGCCCTCGGCGTTGATCTCGTCGAAGGCGGTTAGAAGTCCGTTTCGGACGGCGACGCCTTCCTGCGCAAGTGGTCCCGACAGATCGACATGCGTGCCGACGATAATCTCATTTGGGGCAGCAGCACCGAGACCAACGGCAAACACAAGCGCCGCCACAGCGCGCGCAACCGGCATTGCGATGAGTTTCAAGCGGCGGTCGACGGCCGGGCCTTCACGCGCGCGAACCAGGCGGTGAGATTCTTATTTTCCGGCGCCAGCGGCTGCCCCACCTGGCCGCCGAAATCGATGAAGCCGTAAAGCAGGATATCGGCGAGCGTGAAGCGGCTGCCGCAGAGATATTCGCGCCCTGCCATCTGTTTTTCGAGCCATTCGAGGCGATCGCGCGCAATCTTCTTCAGGCCCTCGGCCGCTTCGGGAACCGTGACGATGCGATCTTTGAACAGAGGCAGGCCCTGGCTGAAGCGAAAGCCGTTTGCCATCGGCTCGCAGATATTGAGATCCACACGGCGGGTCCACATGCGCGTCTGCGCCTTTTCTTCGGGCGTCTTGCCGATGAGCGGCGGATTGGGATGCTTGTCCTCGAGATATTCGCAGATGGCGGTGATCTCGCATACCGTCGTGCCGTCGTCGAGTTCCAGCGCCGGCATCTGGCCGTGCACGTTCTTCTGGAGATAGGGCTCTTTGCGATTGTCGCCCTTCACCAGGTCGATTTCGACCATGGGGACAGTGATGCCCTTCTCCGCCATGAACATGCGCACGACGCGCGGATTGGGTCCGATCGAGTTGTAGAATTTCATGGCGTCGCGCCCTCCCGCGGAATGTGGTCGCGGACGTTAGGCAAGCCGGCGCGGTTGGTCAATTCGCGCGACGTTAAGGTGGGAGTGGGAACGGCTGAGGTTTAGGAGCGCCAGAACCGGCTTTTTTCCTGCGCCGCGGAGCTCGGGCTGTTCGCGTCGACATCGACTTTGCCGCGCAGCTCGCCGCCCGGCTCGATCTCGAGCTGGCCGTAAGTGACCTGCCCGCTGAAAATACCGGTGCGACGGATGGTGAGCTTGCCGGTGACATTCAGCACGCCTTCGAAGCGGCCGGCGATCTCCGCCTGGACGACATCGGCCTTGCCGACGACGATACCGCCTTCGGCCACGATGATCTGGCGCGCACGCACCTTCGCGTCGATTTCGCCTTCGACGGTGAGCGTGCCGCAGGACATGATCTCGCCCTTCAGCTTTACGCCGGCACAGGCGAGGAGCGCACCGTCAGTCGCCTTAGCCGACGACTGCGGTTTGCGCTGAGGCATGTCACCCGCAGGAGCGGACTCGTTCAGCGCGTCAGAGGAATCTGAATAGATCGACTGCAGACGCTCCATGGCGTCGCCGATCGAATGCTCGGACTTCGAACCACTCGTGGACTTCATCATCGAACCGCCCGAGAAATCCGGGCTTCCGGTCTGTTTCATCGACATCTAGGTCCCCTTTCAGACCTTCGCGTAACCCTTCCGTTCGAACGCTGGCTTCTGATCGCCGGCTTACTCGAGCGGGGCAGGCAACGCGACGCTTCGCGCGTCCGAGAAAAACCATTCCGCGCTAATCGACATTCCTACTTAACATCGGTCACCTTAACGCAAGGATAATTTGAGACATCGGCCGCCCCACGCCGGGCGCGCCCCGTCGCCGAACGACTCGCAAAGGCACGCAAAAGCCGCCCAATCCCTGCCTTTTCGGTGCGCGATGGTTTGTTGCATTCGCGCCCGGCGCGCCGCTACTCTGACGGCGGAGCGCAGGCCTCTGATGAAGAAGATATTAATTCTCGCTGGCGGTTGGTTCTTGACGGTGATCGGCGCCGTCCTGACGCCCATCCCGATGCCTTTGCCGTTCCCTTTCCCGATCGGCATCACGATGCTGCTGGTCGGTTGCGCCATCCTGACGACGCATTCCAAATCCTTCCGGCGCGGAATTCAGTATATCCGCCACCACAACGGCTGGCTGTCACGCGGCCTTGAGTTCGTGGCCCGTCACGTGCCTCAGATGGTCGACAAGACCGTGCACCGCTTCTTCCATCATCGCGACGGCCGTTTCTCGCGCAGTCTCAAGCGGATCGCGCGGCGCCTGCCGCTGATCCTCGCCAACATGGTGCACCGGACGCGACCGCATGCGCATGGCCGCCGCGCCCGGATGCGGTCCCGTCCCCGCGACGTCGCCTGACCGCGATATGGCGATCCCCTTCGTCCGCGACTTCGACGTGCCCTTCGAAACCGAGATGCGGCTCACTCCGCTGATCGGCCGCGTCCTCGCACGGAATCCGGGACCTTTCACCTTCAAGGGCACGGGAGTCTATGTCGTGGGCGGCAAGGAAGTCGCGGTCATCGATCCGGGCCCGGACATTCCGGAGCATGTCGACGCCCTGAAGCGCGCGCTCGAAGGAAAAGCGGTGCGCCACATCCTGGTCACGCATACCCATGCGGATCATTCGCCGGCGGCGAAGCACGTGAAGGAATGGTCCGGCGCCAAGACCTATGCGTTCGGACCGCATGGCGCCGGCAAAGCTGAAGAAGGTGTAAAGATCGAAGAAGGCGGCGACATGGAGTTCGTGCCCGACGTTTTCGTGCGCGACGGCGAAACGATCGAAGGCCCCGACTACACCTTTGAATGCGTCTTCACGCCAGGCCACACGTCGAACCACATGTGTTTTGCGCTGAAAGAGGAGAAGGCGCTTTTCACCGGCGACCATGTGATGGGCTGGTCGACCACGGTCGTGGCGCCGCCCGACGGCGATATGGCGGCCTATATGGCGAGCCTCAGGAAGCTGCTCGCCCGCGACGATGCCATCCTGTGGCCCACCCATGGCGGACCGGTGCGCGACCCGAAGCCGTTTCTCGAGGCCTATATCGCCCATCGCATGGCGCGCGAAGCCCAGATCATGGCCAGCCTCAAGAACGGGATAAGGACGATTCCGGATATCGTCCGGCAGCTCTACGCCGATGTCGATCCGCGACTTCACCCGGCGGCGGCGCGGTCGGTGCTCGCGCATCTGATCCAGATGGCAGCGGAAGGGCGCGTGGTCGAAGAACGGCGTGAGGGCGCCACAACGCACTACCGCCTTATCGCCTGAATCAATCGAACGATATTTTACGATCGCGGGTTTTGTCCGCGGCCAAACCATCCGTGTACGCACGGACACCCGAGACATGGGCGCCCTCCGCACGTTCCGCACAACTAGTTCGGCCGATCTGTCCACTATTAGACCGACTGCCTGATACGGCAAGTGCTATCGCCTTCCGCCTCAGGGAGGGGAATCAGCCGGTGGTAAATTCGCATATGCGTGGAGGCGAAGAGAGCCTCGCGCTCCGGCTGCCCGGCGTCTCGGGCAATCAAATACTCAATCTCATGCCGCGCGCGGCGTTCGATATCCTCGGCACCCCATTCGATATCGTCGAATTGCGCCGGGGCCAGTGCGTGTTCGAGCAAGGCGACGAGATTTCGCACGCAATTCTGCCGCTCGACTCCACCGTCGTGGCGATGGTCGTGCCGATGCGCGACGGCCGCACGGTCGAAGCGACCACGATCGGCCGCGAAGGTGCGGTCGGCGGCATCATAAGCCAGGGATTCCAGCCCGCTTTCACGCGCGCCGTCGTCCATATCCCCGGACAGGCGGTGCGCATCCCGTTGAGACAGCTCGAAACCGCCAAGCGGGCAATGCCGGGCGTGCATGATCTTCTGGCCCGTTATGCCGACTGCTTCATCGCGCAGGTCCTTCAATCGGTCGGCTGCGCCGCCGTTCATCCGCTGGAAGAACGTTGCGCGCGCTGGCTTCTGCTGATGCACGATCGCCTGCAACATCCGGATCTGCCTCTGACACAGGAAAAGCTGGCGGACATGTTCGGCGCGACGCGAACCTACATGACGCGCATCGCAAGCAGTTTGCAGCGGCGCGGCGCAATAGTGTCGCGGCGCGGCATAATCCATATCGCGTCGCGCGCGCAGCTCGAGGAAGCGACTTGCGAATGTTATGGGCTGGTGCGCCAGCATTTCGAGCGCGTGCAGCCGGGGCTCTATCCGCTGTGATCGGATAGGGGAACCTTAGGTCACGGTCGGCTTTTCGTAAGCGCAGATTGTTTGAAGGTTTATTTGCGCTTTGATCTCAAAAGAACGTGATACCGGCAACCGCTTGCTCGACAGTCTTTCACCGCGGGATCGGCGCATGTTGACGCCGAATCTTCGGCCGATGACTCTCGATCGCGGTGAAGTTCTTCTCGAACCTGGCGAAGATGTGATGCAGGTTTATTTCCCCGGCCCCGGCACGATCGCGGCACTGGTGCTGCATCTGCGCGACGGAAAAAGTGCAGAAGCAGCCATGATCGGCGCGGAAGGCGCGCTCGGCGGCATCATCAGCAACGGCGAAAAACCGGCCTACGCGCATGGCGTGGCCGAAGTCGCAGGTCCCGCCTTTCGCCTGTCGACGGAAGCTCTGGAAAGCGCCAAGGAGCGCTCACCGAGTTTGCGCGATCATTTCGCGCGCTATGCCGACTGCCTGTTGGCGCAGGTGCTGCAATCCGTCGCCTGCAATGCGGTCCACGACTTTGACGCGCGCCTGGCGCGCTGGCTGCTCGCCACGCAGGACCGCTGCGGTCAAAACGAGTTGAGAGTGACCCAGGATTTCATCGCCGAGATGCTCGGCGTGCGCCGGCCCTACGCCACACGCATCGCCGGTCAGCTGGAAGAGCGCGGCGCCATCCGGCGCGGCCGCGGTACCATCACAGTCGTCGATCGGGCCAAGCTCGAGCGGCAGGCCTGCGAGTGCTACGGCTATCTGCGCCGCCATTTCGAGCGGCTTCTGCCCGGCGTCTACCCGGCCATGGCGGCCTAGGATTGCGGCGGCGGCTGCGAGGTGGATTTGATGACGAAGCCGGCCTGCTCGAGGCGATCGCAAATCTCTGTCGCATGACCTGAATCGCGAGCCTCGATGACGAGGCCGAGATCGGCCGACTTCGCGGTGATGTCGCTCATCATGCGGTTGTGCGAAACCTTGAGGATATTGCCGCCGGCATCGCCGACGAGCGTCGCGATCTTCGCGAGAAGGCCTGGCCGGTCCTCGATCTCCACCGTCAGCGACAGGATGCGTCCCTCGCGCGACATCTCGCGCAGGATCACATTCGACAAGAGGCGCATGTCGATATTGCCGCCGGAGAGCACGATGCCGACTTTGCGTCCGCGAAACAGATCGGGATTTCCGGCGACGGCCGCATAGGCCGCCGCGCCCGCGCCTTCGACGACCGTCTTTTCGATTTCGAGCAGCGTGGCGACAGCGCGCTCGATCTCGTCTTCGCGCACCAAAAGCACGTCTTTGACATAGGCAGACACGAAGCGGCGCGTCAGCGCACCCGGCTCCTTTACGGCGATGCCTTCTGCGATCGTTTGTCCGGCGCAAGGCAGATCGGCGCCTTTCATCGTGTCGTACATCGACGGATAAAGCCGCGCCTCGACGCCGTAGATCTCGATCGACGGCTTCAGGGCCTTCGCGGCGACCGAAATGCCCGAGATCAGTCCGCCGCCGCCGATCGGCACGACCAGGACGTCGACATCCGGCGCGTCGTCCAAAAGCTCGAGGGCGACCGTGCCCTGCCCCGCGATGACTGTCGGATCGTCGTAGGGATGGATGAAGGTCAAATCCCTTTCGGCCGCGATCTCTCTGGCACGCGCGAAGGACTCGCTAAGCGTCGCACCGTCGATGACGACATGGGCGCCGAAGTCCTTCGTGTGCTTCACCTTATTGAAGGGCGTGCCTTCGGGCATCACGATGGTCGCGGGAATGCCGAGCCGTCCGGCGTGATAGGCGACACCTTGCGCATGATTGCCAGCGGACATGGCGGCAACACCGCGCGCGCGTTCCTGGGGCGACAGCGACATCAGCTTGTTGAGCGCGCCGCGTTCCTTGAAGGATGCCGTGAACTGCAGGTTCTCGAACTTCAGATAGATCTGGCAGTGCGCGATCTTGGAGAGTGTCAGCGAACGATGGGTGGGCGTGCGTTCGACGGCATCGCGGATCGTCTTGGCGGCCGCGCGGATGTCCTCCAGCGTAACCTCGCTCGGGACTGCCTCTTTATCGGTGATCGCCGCCTGGCTCATCGCTGTCGCCCTCTCGTTCGATCGCCAGCACGATCGGCTGGCTTGCCGAGCCGAAGCTCGCGGAAGCCGGCCCGCCTTCGCCCTGCGGGCTCCGGCGCGGCAGCCCCCTCTCGCTTCGCGAGCGAAGGCTGGTAGCAGCGGAGGGATTTGAACCCCCGACCAAGGGATTATGATTCCCCTGCTCTACCACTGAGCTACGCTGCCCGAGCCAAGGCGGGCGGTTTAAGGGCGGGGTCCGGGCGTGTCAAGCTGACGGTCCGGCCATGCAAAGCCCCACGGATTCCGACATAGTGAGCCCGCCTTTGGAAGGGGAGCTTACATGATCATCGGTGCCCACATCATGGTGCAGAGCCGCGACGAAAGTGCGGACAAGGCGTTCCTCACGAACATCCTCAAGCTGTCCTCGGTAGACGCGGGCGACGGCTTTCTCATCTTCGGTCTGCCGCCTGCGGAAGTTGCCGTCCACGCCGACGAGAGGAATGACGTTCACCAGCTGTTTCTGATGTGCGACGACATCAAGGCATTCGTGACGGACATGCTGCGGCGGGGCGTTTCCGCATCCGAGCCCATGAACCGGGGCTGGGGGACGATCACTCAGATCGTGCTGCCCGGTGGCGGGACGCTTGGCGTATACGAACCGCATCACAAACGGCCGGCTGCGAAACCCGTCGCGGCAAAAAAGAAAGCGCCCGGGCGAAACGCTGCAAAGAAGGTTGCAAAAAAGCCTGCGAAGAAAATCGCCAAGACGCCGGCGAAAAAGAAGAAGGCGAAGCGGCGGTAGAACTACGCCGCGGAGCGCACGGGCTCGGCGCGCGCGATCCAGCCGCCGCCCAGCACGCGCGTGCCGTCGTTCGCGTAAAATACACAGGCCTGACCGGGCGCCACGCCTTCCTCGCCGCCGAAGACTTCGACCATGGCGCGGCCATCATCATGCGGCGTGACGCGCGCGGGAACGGGAGATCTGGTTGAACGCACCTTGACGAGGCAATCGCGCGGCACGGCATCCGAAAGCCAGTTTGTCTCCTTGATCTCGATCATACGTGTACGGAGGAACTCGCGCGGACCCACCACGACGCGCGCCTCGCGCGGCTCTAGCCTCACGACGAACAACGGTTCTTCGTTCCCCGAGAGGCCCAAACCCTTGCGCTGCCCGACGGTGAACCGCACGACCCCGTCATGGCGACCGATCACGCGGCCGTTCACATCGACGATGTCACCGGGCTTCACCGCATCGGGCCGCAGCTGCGCCACGATCTTCGCATAATCACCGTCTGGCACGAAACAGATGTCCTGGCTGTCGGGCTTGTCGGCAACACCGAGGCCAAACTCCGCCGCCAGCGCGCGGACTTCCCGCTTCATCATGCCGCCGAGTGGGAAGCGCAGGAACGAAAGCTGCTCGCGCGTCGTCGCAAACAGGAAGTAGCTCTGGTCGCGGCCGGGATCCGCCGCAACATGCATTTCGGGACCCTCGGGCCCCGGGACGCGGCGCACATAGTGACCGGTCGCGAGCGCATCCGCGCCCAACTCTTTGGCCGACAGCAGAAGATCAGCGAACTTCACGCGCTCATTGCAGCGAATGCAGGGAATGGGCGTCTCGCCCCGCGCATAGGAGTCGGCAAACTCGGCGACAACGCGATCGTGAAACCGGTTCTCGTAGTCGAGCACGTAATGCGGGAAGCCGAAGGCCTCCGCGACGCGGCGCGCATCGTAAATGTCCTGGCCGGCGCAGCAGGCGCCCTTCTTCTTTGCGAGCGCGCCCTGATCGTAAAGCTGCAGCGTAATGCCGACGACGTCGTAGCCTTCGCGCTTCAGGAGCGCGGCCGTCACCGATGAATCGACGCCGCCCGACATCGCCACCACGACGCGCGTGGCGGAGACGGGCTTCTCGATTCCGAGGCTGTTGGGCGCGCTCATGGCGCCCCGCGTATAGGCCCCGCGCCCGGCGGTGGCAAGCTTCAGCCGACGGTGGTCGGATTGATATAGTTGAGAAGCGAAAGCTGGCCCATCTGCGCCGTCACCTCGAGGGCCGCCTGCAGCGCCGACTGGCTTTCGGTCAGGTTGGTCGAGGCGGTGGCCATGTCGACATCCTGAATATCGGACGCGAAGCCCTGATAGAGGTTCGACATGGTCTGCTGCTGCGTCACGGCCGACTGGAGCTCCTGATACACCTCGCCATTCGAACCGGAGGCATCGTTAATCGTCTGGGCCGAAGACTGCGCATTCGGGATTTCGCTCGAGAGGAACGCGGACTGCGCCGCGGTCAGCTGCGTGCCGAAATTGCCGCTGCCGCCGGCGTTGAAATTCGCGATATCCTGCAGCGTCTGCATCAGCTGCGTGCCGACGTCGGAGGCGAGCACACCGATCTGGACGCTCTGATTTTCCCCGACCTTCACCGTGGTTTTCTCGGTTCCGTTGGCGAACGCCTGCGCCGCGGAGGGGAGCGCGATTAGCTGCGCGAGCGACGTGGGGGTGACGGGCGGCGTATTGCTCTTGCCGCCGGCATAAATGTAGTTGCCGTTCGCGTCCTGCGAATTGAGAATCTGCACCGCCTGCTCGAAGATGTTCTGTGCCTGCGCCATCAGCGTGCCGCCATTGCCGTTGGCGACGGCCGTCATGAGGTCCTGCTGCAGCTGGGAGGCGAGCGAGGAGAGCTGGCTCAGCTGCGTATCCTGAAGGTTCACCTGATTGGACGCGAGCTGGGCCGCCGAGGAATAGGCGGTCGCCAGCTGGCCTTGCGACTGCGCGGATTCGAGCGCTGCGGTGCGATCGCCGATGCCGCCATAGGTGGTCGACACATAGCCGGTGGCGACCTGAGATTGCGTGTTCTCGAGCGCTGCCTCGTCCTGCTGGATGCGGGACAGCATGTACTGGCTTTGCGCGAGCGTCGAAACATTTCCGATGGTCACGTCTTACCTCTTCTAGCTTGGCTGGATTTGCAGGAGCGTGCTGAAGAGCTGATTGGCGGTCTGCAACACGCGCGCGCCGGCGCTGTAGGCCTGCTGGTAAAGCACCATGTTTGACAATTCCGTGTCGAGACTGACGCCGGAGACCTGGGACTGGCGCGTCTGCGCTTCCGTCAGCTGATCGCCCGACGCCGTCGTGTTCTGCTGCACGGACTGCGTCAACGATGCGATGCTCTGGTAGAAGCTGTCCGCGTAGTTTCCGAGCGAAGCCGTCTCGGCATTGAGGCCGCCGGCAGCGGGAAAGGTGAGCTGCGTGCTGCTGAGATTCTGGAGCGCCAGAAGGCCACTCGAGTCGCCGGACGCGATGACCATGCCGCCCGCCGTGGTCGAGGCGGTCATCTGCGGCTCGCCGAACGCCAGCGGCTGCTGCCCGTCGGCGATGATCGGGTTGACGGAAAAGTTGACCGCCTGGTTGATGATCTGTTGTTTGCCGAGGCCGAACAGCTCGCTGAGGCTCATGCCCGTCGTGCCGCGCTGCGTCGTGTCGCTCAGGACGCCGAGCGTGTAGCCCGAATAGCCGGCGCCGGGAGTCATCACAAGGGAGCCGTTCGAGGTCAGCGAAAAACTCGCCGCGCTGCCGAAACCTGCATTCAGGGCGTTGACGATGTCGCTGATCGTCATGCCCGAATTGAGCGTGATGCTCGCCGTGGGTCCGGGCTGGCCGACCGGACCATTGATCTGCAGATTGATGGTGCCGTTGTTGAAGCCGCCGACATCCGCCGCTGAAAGTCCGGTGGCGGAGATGGACGGCGCGGCGGCTTGAAAGAGGTCGTTCATGCCGAAATATTGCGAGAACGAGACGCCGCCGCGGTTCGACGGATCAGATGAATCGTCCTGGATGACGACGCCGTTGGTGCCCGTCGCAGCGATCGAAAGCTGACCGTTGTTGAAGCTGGCCGTTCCGTTGGCGCCGAGCGCGCCGTTGAGCGCCGTGACGAAATCGCTGACGCTGGTGCCGATGCTTGCCGGTGCGCCGCCGTCCACCGAAAGCGTGCCCGTGTCGAAATCCACGTCGATGCGGGAGACGAGATTGCCGCTCGCATCGGTAACGGCGATGGTCGTCTGTCCCGTGAAGTTCATGCCATCCGTGCCAAGCAGGCCCGTGTCGCGCCCGCTGAGCGAAGTGGGCGCCGGAAAGGCGACGTTGGCGTTGTATTGCGCGTTGAAGCCGAGCGCGACGTTTTGTGCGAAATTTCCCAGATCCTCCTGCAGGTCGCCCAGCGTGCCGTCGCGCATCTGGATGAGGCCGGCGATCTCGCCCGATCCCAGATCGGCATTGAGCGACTGCGACGAGCCGGTAGGCAGGCCGGTAAGCGCGTTGAGGTTCTGCAGCATCACCGGCGCATAGTTGCCGTTCGTCGCTCCGCCGGCGCAGCTGAGCTGCGCGTAAGTGCTGTTGCCGACGAGATTGACGCCGTCCGTCGTCGACACGAGCATGGCGCCGTTCGATGTGGTCGTAGTCGAAACACCGATCAGCTTGGAGAGGGACTGCATGACCTGATCACGCTGGTCGAGCAGGGATGAAGATGTATCGCCCGTCGCTTGCGCCGCTTCGATCTGCTGGTTGAGCTGATAAATCTGCTGCAGATAGCCGTTCACCGACCCGACATCGGTCATGACCTGCTGGTCGGCCTGGTTCCGCACTCCGCTGATAGACGACGACAGCGCCGAAACAGAGGCCGCGAACTTGTTGAGCGCCGTCAGGACCGCCTGCTGGTTGGTGTTGGTGGTCGGCGAAAGCGCGGCCGTCCCGAGCGAGGCAAACACGTCGTTCAACTGCGACGGCAGGTCGGTGCCGCTCCCGACTTGGCCGAGGAGTGCGTTGATCTGGTTGAGAATCGTGTTCTGGGCGGAATAAAGCGAGGATGAGGATTGGGCGGCAAGCGTCTGCTGGGTAAGAAACTGGTTGGTGACGCGCTGGATGTCGGCAATGTCTACGCCTGCAAGTTGCCCGCCGACGACCTGCGCCTCTTCGTTGACGACGCGCTGGGCATAGTTCGGCGTGTTGACGTTCGAGATGTTGCTCGAAACGACGTCGAGCGCCGAGGTGTTCGTGTGCAGCGCCGACAGCGCGTTCGACATGATTCCGTTCAGCGACACAGGCGAAAGCTCCGCGGCCACTATTGATCCGCACAAGCGTTCGCAAGCCTCGTGCCACGGAAACGCCGCAACTTGCGCCGAATTCCGCCTTTTCGAGGGACAAAGCTCCCGTTTGGAGGCGGCACTGTTTGCCTGGGCGGCAGAAGGTGCCTTGTGATGGCGCAGCCTAGCGTTCGCGCGCTTGCGCATATAAAGCGCAAAACGCGCAGTTCTGCGACTGGTCCGGGCTTTGCTACCGCGTGGAGCGGACAAAGAACGGTGCATTTCGTGGCGTCAGCTGCAGCAAGCGTAATTGTGGCCGGAACGGCGGCAACGCAGACCCAGGACAGTGGTCGTGCGAAGCAGACCGGTGCCGACCCGTCCGGCGGTGGCGGCCTGTTCTCGGACCTCCTGGCCGAGCTGCTGCAGGACGTACAGGCTTCAGGATCGTCGCAGGATGCGGCGGCCCAGCTGTCTGCCGATCTGGCGCAGCAGGGCGTCCAGGTCCCGTCCGGCCCCGCCAATCAGACGCCTGGCGCGAACGCTGACGCGCAGCAACCTCCCGACGGACAAACAGACACAACCCAGTCTGGCTGGCTCGCCGCCTGGACCGCAGCGCTCGCCCAGCAGATGCAGCAGACGCAACAGTCCCAGCCGCCGGGGCAATCGACGGGAACTTCGCCCCTCGATGCGCTGGTCCAGCTTCTCGAGCAGCAGAGCGGCGGGCAGGCGCCCACGGATTCGCAGCCGAGCGGCAGCACTCAGGATTCGCAGACACCGACGCAGGACGCGAGCCTGTTGGCGGCGCTCCAGAGCCTGGCCGCACAGTTCGGGCCGTCACAAACGAGCCAGCAGCCGCAACTTGCGTCGAAATCGTCGTCGCAAGGTACAGACCCATTGTCGGCGACCACGCCGTCGGCGCCGTCGAACGCTGAGCTCATTGCGCTGTTGCAGACACTGAAAGCCGATATCGATGCGATGACCGGCGCACAGTCGGACACGCCGTCGGCGGATACGCAGACAACTGCGCACACCCAACAGGCAAGCCAGATGGCCCAGCCCGTCGATGCGACGGTCACGTCTTCGCAGTCGAACACCGCTCCGAAATCGCCCGCCTCTTTCACGCAAACCGCGCAGCAGGCATTGCGCCAGGGTCCGACCGCGCCGGCAACGCAGGCGCAGTCGCTGCCCGTGCATTTCAACTCCGACGCCGGCAGCTCGGACAGTGCGCCCCAGAATCAGACGGGTCAGCACGGTTCGAATGCAAACGCCAATGCGGACGCGTCCGCCAATGCGCAGACACAAGATCCGTCGAAGCCGGCCGATGCCGCGTCCGGCTCGACGAACCTGCCGACATTCCTGCAGGTGGCGCATGATCAGGCGCTCTCGCAGCAGAATGTCGCCGCGTCTAACGCGGCGCAGAACAACGCGGTCAACGCCATCGGTGGCGTGACGGCGCAACAGGCGCCGGCGCAGACGACCGGCGCAACCTTGCAGGTCGTACCGGCGGCCTCGCCCTCGAATTCCACGCCGGACGTACACGCGCTCGCCGTGAACATCGCCGCGCAATCCCAGGCCGGCGCCAAGCAGTTCGACATCCGCCTCGATCCGCCCGAACTCGGCCGCGTCGATGTGCGCCTGACTGTCGACGCGAGCGGCAAGGCGCAGGCGCATCTGGCGGTCGACAAACCGCAGACGCTGGAGCTTCTGCAAAAGGACTCCGGGAGCTTGGCTCGGGCACTCAGGGACTCCGGCGTTCAGCTCAGCAACAACGGGCTGCAATTCTCTCTCAAGGGGCAGGGTCGCAACGGCGACGGCTCGCGCGGTTCGACGCCGCGCGGCCGTTCGCTGTCTGTGACTGCAATCGCTTCGACGGCCCCGCCACCCGCCGCATCCTCTTCGGCTTATTCCGTGTCCGCGTCCGGCGTCGATATCCGAGTCTGAAAGGAACAGTCATGACCACTGCCGTCAATCAGAACCCGACGAACACCGGCACCGCGGCCACGAATTCGTCGTCGAACAACACGGCGATGCAGCAGCTGTCGGGGAACCTCAACACCTTCCTCACGCTGCTCACGACCCAGCTGCAGAATCAGGATCCGCTTTCGCCCATGGACTCGACTCAGTTCACGCAACAGCTCGTCGAGTACTCCCAGGTCGAACAGCAGATCAACACCAACACCAATCTGCAGAACCTGATCTCGCTGCAGCAGGCCGGCGCCGGTGCCGCTTCTGTGGGCTATCTCGGCAAGAACGTCACTGTCACCAATGGCACGGCCGCGCTGACCGGCGGCTCCGCCACATGGAACTATACGCTCGCCGCGAACGCTTCCACTACGACATTAACCGTGACGAATGCGAGCGGCCAGACGGTCTACAGCACCAGCGGTTCGACCTCGTCCGGTTCCAACAAATTTGCGTGGAATGGAGAAGACAACAACGGCAACCAGCTCCCTGACGGGTACGGTCAGTGAAATCAATCTTTCGGGCACCGCGCCGCAGCTGATGATCGGCTCCATGGCCGTTCCACTTTCGGCCGTGTCGCTCATCCAGAATCAGGGTTCTTGACGTCTTAACGCGGGACCAGAAGCGGTCCCGGAAAATCGAATGCGTGAGGATCGCGCGAAGTCCGGTCCGACGCCGAAGGAGAAAACAAATGAGTCTCTATGGTGCATTGCTCACGGGAGTCGCGGGACTCTCGGCACAGAGCGAAGCGCTGAGCGTGTCGTCCGCGAACATCGCCAACGTCGACACCGTCGGCTACAAGTCCTCCCAGACCCGGTTCGCAACCGTTCTCGCTTCGACGGTGTCGGGCGGCGCGAGCGAAGCCAGCGTTTCCGCGACGCCGGTCCAGAACGTGGCGCAGGCAGGTCTCCTGCAAGCGGCATCGTCTCCGACGGATCTCGCGATCTCCGGCAACGGCTTCTTCGTTACGACCCAGTCGGCGACCAATACGGCGAACCTGTTCTACACCCAAGCAGGCGACTTCGCGCCGGACGGCAACGGCAACCTCGTCAACAGCTCGGGCTATTACCTGCTTGGCTACCCGGTCACGACCGCAGCCGGCGTTACGACCGTCTCGAGCACGCTGGCGCCGGTGAATGTCGCCGCACTGTCGGGGACAGCGCAGGCCACCACGTCGATCACGCTGCAGGCGAACCTGCAGTCGACGTCGGCGGTCGACGCAGCCTATGCCGCCGGCGATATGACCGCGGGCAATGTCCAGCCGGACTTCACGCGCACTATCAACGTTTACGACAGCCAGGGCGGCTCGCAGCCCCTCAGCTTCAATTTCGTCGAGACCGGCGCGAACACCTGGGCCTATGAAGTCGACTATACGGGCAATGCGAACAATCTGACCAGCGGCGCGGCTTCAAATCCCGTCGCCCAGGGCACTTTGACGTTCAATTCCGACGGCACGCTCGCCAATGTCAACGGTGCGTCGCCGGCTACGGGAAATCTGACCTTCAGCATTCCCTGGTCGGCGAGTTCGGGCCTCTCGGCGCAGTCGGTCACGGTCAATATGGGCACGGTCGGTTCGTCGAACGGCATGACGCAGTTCGACAGCCCCTCGACGCTTACCAACGCGACGCCGAACGGCGCATCGGTCGGCAATCTGACGGGCGTTTCCGTGACTTCAGACGGAAGCGTCACGGCGCAGTACTCGAATGGCCTCAACACGGTGATCTACCAGATCCCGATTGCGACCTTTGCCAATCCTGACGGCCTGACGCCGATCTCGGGAACCGCGTATCAGAAGACCCTCAACTCGGGCACCGCAATCCTGAACACGGCGGGTGCGGGCGGCGCAGGCACAATCAAATCCTCGGAACTCGAGCAATCGACTGTCGATATCAATACGGAGTTTACGAATCTGATCACTTCGCAAAACGCCTATTCGGCGGCCGCGCGCATTCTGACAACCGTAAACCAAATGCTGCAAACGCTCGATCAAATACCGGCGTAATGTCGTGACGCTCTCGGAGAAGAGCGTCTCGGCGCCGTCAAAACGTTAGAGGTCAACGCACGGATTTATGATTTCTTTTACCTTGCCGCTTGGGCCTTTGTTAAAGGCGCGACGCCTATCCTGCGCCAAGGTAATGGAGTCTGGAGTACAACAGACATGGGTGAAGATCGCAGGGGGCGTGTAAGCTACGTTATCGGGCCTGACGGCAGCCCGTTGACGCTGGCTGACCTCCCGCCGCCGAATACCAAGCGTTGGGTGATCCGACGCAAGGCGGAAGTCGTCGCGGCAGTACGCGGCGGCTTGCTGAGCCTTGACGAGGCGTGCAGGCGATACACGCTCACCGTGGAAGAGTTTCTGGCTTGGCAGCGTGCCATTGATCGCTTCGGCATGCCCGGGCTGCGCGCGACGCGCGTACAGCAATATCGTCACTGATTGCCGCGCGAACGTGGTAAGACTTGCGTAACCTTTAGGTTCGCGATCGCGATTTTAGCTGTCGTTAAGCCGACCTTTACCGAACCCCCGGCAATGATTGCCTAGCGGACGGGCGGGGCACGCGTGGGCGATCCATGCAAGGCCTCTCTTCGCTCCGAAGGAGGCAAGCGTTGCTGGAAGTCATCAGAAATATCGGCGCCGCGCGTTTCGGCGTCATGGCCGGCGTGGCCGCAGCGCTCACCGCTTTCTTTCTTTACGTGGCGGGCGTCGTGTCCGAACCGCCGATGACGATCCTTTACGCAGGTCTCGAGCCCCGCGATGCCGCGGCCGTGACCGCGAAGCTCGACGCCATGACCGTCAAATACGAAGCCAAAGGAGACGGCGGCACGATCCTCGTTCCCGCCGACCAGGTCACGAAGCTTCGGATGGAACTCGCCTCCGAGCACCTGCCCTCCGCAGGCGTCGGCTACGAGATCTTCGACAAATCCGATTCCTTCGGCACCACGGCCTTTGTGCAGAACATCAACCAGCTGCGCGCGCTCGAGGGTGAGCTCGCCCGCTCGATCCAGACCATTGACGGCATAGACGAAGCGCGCGTGCATCTCGTCATTCCTGAGCGCCAGATCTTTTCTCGCGAAGCGCAGACCCCGAGCGCTTCGGTGATCCTAAGGACGCGCCTGTCGATGGGCCGCGGCCAGATCGCCGCCGTCCAGCATCTCGTCGCGGCCGCCGTCGCCGGACTTGATCCCTCCCGCGTCGCCATCGTGGATGATCGCGGCGACCTCCTCGCCGGCGGCGAAGACAAATCCGGCGCCGATGCTGTCCTCAGCAACCAGGAAAGCCAGACGACCGAATTCGAGGAACGGCTGCGCCAGCGCGTGGAGAACATCGTTTCGAGCGTCGTGGGGCCCGGCCATGTCCGCGTACAGGTCGCCGCCGACATCAAATACGATCATGTGAACGAGACCCAGGAATCCTTCGATCCCGACAGCAAGGTCATCCGATCGACGCAGACGGTGGAGCAGAACGCGAGCGACTCCAACGGCACCAGCAACAATGCCGTCTCGGTGCAGAACGCGTTGCCGGGCCAGCAGCAGCAGAGCCAGAACAACCCCAACCAGACCAAGTCGAACAGCGATCGCACCGAAGAGACGACCAATTACGAGATCTCCAAGACAGTGCGCACCAGCCAGCTCGAAGGCGGCGACATCAGGCGGCTGTCGGTCGCGGTGGTGGTCGACGGCGAGACCAGCGATGTGGCGGGCAAGGAGTCCTATCGCCCGCGCACGCAGAAAGAGATGCAGCAGATCGAGGCCCTGGTGAAATCCGCGATCGGCTTCAGCCAGAGCCGCGGCGACCAGGTGCAGGTCACGAACATGGAATTCGCCCGCATCGACGGGGGCCAGGCGACCCCTGCGCCGGCGCCGCTGCTCGGGCTCGACCCGCAGGACTGGTTCAAGATCATCGAGGCGGGCATTCTTTCGCTGACGGCGCTTCTCATCGCCCTTCTCGTCGTCCGTCCGCTGATCAACCGCATGTTCGCGCCGCTCGCCGGCGCCATCGCGGCGGCAACCGCACCGGCACAGATCACCAACCAGTCCGGCGAACCCACCGCCGCCCCTGCCAAACCCGGCGAAGCGCCGCCCGCGCTCGCGCCACCGAAGGAGTCCATGATCGACATCTCGCGCATCGAAGGACAGGTGCGCGAATCCTCCATCCGCAAGGTCGGCGAAGTCGTCGAAGCGCATCCCGAGGAAGCGCTCGCGATCCTGCGGACCTGGATGCACCAGCCGGCCTAAACCATGTCGCGCAACGCCAAACACCCTGTCAAAGAGGACATCCGGCAGCTCACCGGCGTCGAGCGCGCGGCCGTTCTGATGCTCTCGCTCGGCGAAGAGCACGGCTCGCGCGTCTGGCGGATGATGGACGAAGAGGAGATCAAGGAGATCTCCCAGTGCATGTCGACGCTGGGTACGATCAGCGCCAGTCTCGTCGAAAAGCTTCTCGTCGAATTCGTCTCCCAGATGTCGGCCACGGGCTCGCTGATGGGCTCCTATGAGTCGACGGAGCGCCTGCTCGGCCGCTTTATGCAGCCCGACAAGGTCACGCAGATCATGGAAGAAATCCGTGGTCCGGCCGGTCGCACCATGTGGGACAAGCTCGGCAACGTGAACGAGACGGTGCTCGCGAACTATCTCAAGAACGAATATCCGCAGACCGTCGCGGTCGTTCTCTCCAAGATCAAGCCCGAGCATTCAGCGCGCGTCCTTGCCGCGCTGCCCGAAGAGTTCGCGCTCGAAGTCATCCAGCGCATGCTGCGCATGGAATCGGTCCAGAAGGACATCCTCGACAAGGTCGAGCGCACGCTGCGCGTCGAGTTCATGTCGAATCTCGCTCGCACGGCAAAACGCGACGCCCACGAATACATGGCGGAAATCTTCAACAATTTCGATCGTCAGACGGAGAGCCGCTTCATGGCGGCGCTGGACGAGAGGAGCCGCGAATCTGCCGAACGCATCAAAGCCCTGATGTTCACCTTCGAGGATCTGGGCAAGCTCGATCCGGGCTCGATCCAGACCCTGCTGCGCAACGTCGAGAAGGACAAGCTTGCGCTGGCGCTCAAGGGTGCGACCGACACGCTGCGCGATGTCTTCTTCTCCAACATGTCCGAACGCGCCGGCAAGATCCTGCGCGAAGACATGGAATCCATGGGTCCCGTGCGGCTCAAGGAAGTCGACGATGCCCAGATGCGGATGGTCAACGTGGCCAAGGACCTCGCGAACAAGGGCGAAATCATGATCGCCAGCAAACAAGGCGAAGACGAGCTGATCTACTGACATGAGCGCGACCAAATACACCTTCGACACGGTTTTCGCGGATCCTTCCGATCCCACGGGCGAAGGCGCGCGCGCGCGCCGCCGTCGTACGTTCAGCGAAGCCGAAGTCCAGCAACTCTGCGCCCAGGCGCGCGCCGAAGGCGTTTCGTCGGGCGAAGTGCGTGCGCAGGAAGCCATTGCGCTCGCGACACGGGAAGCGAGCCAGGCGATCAAGGCGGCCCTTGCCCTCATCGAACGCGAGCGCCGCAGGCTGATGGAAGAGAATGCGCAGATCGCGCTGGCCGTCGGGACAAAGCTTGCCCACGCGGCATTGACGGAATTCCCGCAGGCCGAGGTCGAGACGGCGTTGCGCGCCGCTCTGCATCAGGCGATCGACGAACCGCGCGTCGTGCTCAGGGCGTCGCCCGAAGTGGCCGAAAAGATCGCCCCGCGCGCAAGCGAGATCGCGCATGAAGAAGGTTTTGAAGGCCGCGTGCAGATTGCCGCCGACGCGGCACTGACCCGTGCCGATTGCCGCATCGAATGGCGCGGCGGCGGCGCCGAGCGCGCCTCGGCCGCCATCGAAACCGCATTGCAGGAATTGATCGCCCGCAATTTCCGGGACGGTGAGGACAGAGGAGCCGGACATGGCGAATAACGACGAAGTCGATCTGCCCGATCTTGCGGGCGGCAGCGGCGAGAGCGCGGGCGACAAGGCAGCACTCCTGAAGACCGAAGGCACCCAGGACGCCGAAATCAAGCACAGTTCCGGCGATCTCGAAGCCGTGTTCGACGTGCCGGTCACGGTATCGGCCGTGCTTGGCAAATCAGGAATGGAAGTCAGCCAGCTCTTGAAGCTCAGCAAGGGCACGATCGTCGAGCTCGACCGCAAGGTCGGCGAAGCGATCGACATCTATGTCAACGACCGCCTCGTCGCGCGCGGCGAGGTCGTGCTGGTCGAAGACCGACTGGGTGTGACGATGACGGAAATCATTAAGGCCGGTCAGGCGTAACGGACCGGCAGAGGAAAGGATCGTATCATGCGGCTACTCATCGTCGGCGGGCTCCAGGGCCAGATTGGAGCGGCGACAAAGATCGCGATGGACCGCGGGGCGAAAGTCACGCACGCGGCCGACATCGATCAGGCCATGGCGGAGCTGCGCAACGGGCGCGGCGCCGATCTCGTGATGGCGGATGTCACGCTCGACATCGGGCGCCTCGTGCGCGCGCTGGCGGCGGAACGCATCTGCACGCCTGTCGTCGCCTGCGGCGTCGGCACGGACACGCGGCGCGCTGTCGATGCGATCAGGGCGGGGGCCAAGGAATATGTGCCGCTGCCGCCCGATCCCGAGCTGATTGCAGCCGTCCTCGAAGCGGTGGCCGACGAAAGCCATCAGCTTGTCCACGAGGACGAGGCGATGACCGCAGTCCTGAAGCTGGCCGACCAGGTCGCGGGCAGCGAAGCCTCGATTCTCATCACCGGCGAATCCGGTACCGGTAAGGAAGTGCTGGCGCGCTACGTCCACCGCAAATCGAACCGCTCGGAAAGGCCGTTCATCTCGGTCAACTGCGCGGCCATCCCCGACAACCTTCTCGAATCCGAACTGTTCGGTCACGAGAAGGGCGCGTTCACCGGCGCGGTCGCCCGGCGCATCGGTAAGTTCGAAGAAGCCAATGGCGGCACGCTCCTGCTCGACGAAATCAGCGAAATGGACGCGCGCCTGCAGGCCAAGCTCCTGCGCGCCATCCAGGAACGCGAGATCGATCGCGTCGGCGGCGGCAAACCGGTCAAGGTCGACATCCGCATCATCGCGACGTCGAATCGCGATCTCGCGGATGCCGTCAAGCGCGGCACCTTCCGCGAAGACCTTCTCTATCGCCTGAACGTCGTCAATCTGCGCCTTCCGGCACTGCGCGAGCGCCAGAAGGACATCCTGGCGCTGGCCCGCCACTTCGCGCAGAAATATGCGCAAGCCAATGGCGCGCCGTTCCGTCCCATCGCACCGACGACCGAGCGGCTTCTTCTCTCCCATGGCTGG
>Ga0335070_10001227_pt1 | contig 29483 bp, 26 predicted proteins | sample Lox_Sample_13_FD_206722 | JGI IMG/M metagenome (GOLD analysis project Ga0335070, IMG submission 206722) | Soil microbial communities from Loxahatchee National Wildlife Refuge, Florida, United States - Lox_Sample_1.3 | ecosystem: Environmental > Terrestrial > Soil > Wetlands | place: USA...
TCCCCGGGAAGGGGCGACGTCCAGCTGCGGATCAGCCCGCCGGCGTGGGGCTGCAGCGCCTGATTCGTCGCGTTGATGCGCACCTCGACCGCGGACAGGGCGCGCGGAACCCGGGTGGGCCGGGGCACGCGCTTGCCGTGCACGCTGAGCAGCAGCATGACCTCGATCAACCGCTCGACGTAGAAGCACTCGCCGGGCCGGGCGGGGTTCTCGAAGCGCAGCGCGTAGACGAGCTCGGTCACGCCGTGCTCGACCTGGATGCGCGTGTTCATCTCCATGAAGAAGTGCTCAAAGCCCTCGACGATGCACTCGAAGGTCGACACCGAGTCGAGGCCGGTCGCGGCGCCGAAGCGCTTGCCCTCGGCCTCCATGCGCTCCAGGGTTCCGCGATCGCCCTCCAGGATCTCGCGCGTGCGTCCCGACGCGCGCGCGATCTCGGCGTCGAGCAGCTCCCTCGTCAGCGAGACCTCGAAGAGCTTCTGCTCGTGCATCTGCACCGAGCAGTCGCGGCCTCCCATCGAGAGGCACCACTCGCCGTTGCCCACCAGCTGGATCTCGTTGTGGCGCGTGGTCTCGATGTTGAGCTCGACCAGGAAATTCCGGTTGGAGCCAGGGGGCAGCACCTTCGACTCGGCCAGCACGTCCATCACGGCGGCCGCGACCTCCCTGGGCTTCGCGACCACGCGCTGACCCTTGCCGCCGCCGCCGCCGATGTGCTTGAAGCGGATGCGGTGCTTCGGATGGCGCGCCCACATCTCGGCGCAGACCGCCTCCGCTTCCGCCTGCAGCTCCGCGATCGTCACCAGCTCCCGGGTGCGCGCATAGCCGGCCTGGAGCAGCGCCTCGGCGTTCTCCTCGAGGCTCCGCTCGGCGTCCCACGCGAAGGCCAGGTCGTGCCGGGCCGCCTCGGCCTCGAGACCCTTGCGGTCCTTGGCGCGCCGCAAAAGCGCGCGGGCGGAGATGTCGTCGACGCCGGGGATCACCGCGTTGCCGAGGCTGCGCGCGAGCTTCTTCGCCTCGTCCTTCGCGCCTGCGCGCCGCACCACGCGCGACGACGGTCCGACGAAGCCGAGGCCCGCGCGCTCGATCGCTTCGATGAACTCGGCGTCCTCGGCCATGAAGCCGTAGCCGGCGAAGACGTGCGTGTAGCCGTGGCTGCGCGCGATCTCGACGATCTCGCGGATGCGCTGCTGCTTCTCCTCCTGGCCCGCGCCCATGTAGTCGGGGACGCGGTGCACGTTGTGCGGGAAGCGCAGGCCGCGCAGCTCGGGCGCCAGGCAGCGCGGATACACCACGGAGTCCTTCTCCGAGAGCAACATGCCGTACTCGCGGATGCCGACCTCGTCGAAGACGTCGAAGGCCTCCTTGCGCACCGGGCCGCGGCACACGACGAGGCACTTCACGTCCGCCAGCGAGAATGAACGCTGCCACGGAGACTCGCATTCGTGGAAACGGCGCTGAACCAGGTCGGCGTCGAGCACGCGCGCTCCTACTCGAATTCGCGCTGCGGGCCGCCCATCGCGGACGGCGTGTAGGTGCGCATCAGGAAGGCGAGGTTCTCCGCGAGCACGCGGCGGCTCGTGCCCGGCATGACGATGCGCGAGACGGAGCCCAGCGACAGCGCCTCCTTCGGATTCATCAGCTCGCGCTCGTAGAGCTCCCGGAGCTGCGCGAGGCGCTCGTCCCTGCGCGCGGCCGCGGCGGACTCCGACTCGCCGGCCGCGAGCGCACGCTGGTACTCCGTCTGCAGCTCGCGCATCTCGCTCTTGTACACGAACTCGGTCCCGCCGCCCGGGCCCATCACGGCGATCCGCGAGTGCGGCATCGCGAAGACCATGTCCGCGCCCACGTAGTGGGAGTTGTAGGCCGCGTACGCGCCGCCGAAGGCGTTGCGGATGATCAGCGTGATGCGCGGCACGCGCAGGTCGATGATCGAATCGAGCAGCCGGCGGCCCTCGAGGATGATGCCGCGCGATTCCTGATCGGTGCCCGGCAGGAAGCCGGTGACGTCCTCGAGGAAGATCATCGGGATGTTGTAGAGGTTGCAGAAGCGGATGAAGCGCGTGGCCTTGCGCGCCGCGTCGACGTCGATCTGCCCCGAAGCCACGGCCGAGTTGTTGGCGACGAAGCCGACCACCCAGCCCCCGATCCGGCCGAACGCGGTCACCATGTTGCGCGCCCGCGCGGGCTGGAGCTCGAAGAGCTCGCCGTGGTCGCAGATCTGCTGGATGAAGAGCGTGATGTCGAGCGGCGTGTTCATGCCCGCCGCCTGCGAGAACGTGCGCCGGAACAGGATGTCTTCCTCGACCGTGAAGCGGTCGATCGGATCGGAGGTGCGCACGAACGGCGCGAGGCTGCGGTTGTTGTCGGGCAGGTAGCCGAGCAGCCGGATCGCCATGCGCAGCGAGGCGAGCTCGTCCGCCGTGGTGAGGTCGCAGACGCCGTTGCTGCCGTGCACGCCGGGTCCGCCGAGCTCGTCGGCGCTGACGTCCTCGCCGAGCGCGCTCTTGACCACGCCGGGCCCGGTCAGCCCGATGAAGGTGTCGGCGCACTGGATCATGAAGGAGCCCTGGCGAGGCAGGTAGGCGCCGCCGCCCGCGTTGTAGCCGAACATCAGGCTGATGCTCGGCACGACGCCGCTGATCTTGCGCAGGGCGCAGAAGGCCTCGCTGTAGCCGTCGAGGCCGCCGACGCCGGCCGGCACGAAGGCGCCGGCCGAGTCGTTCATCCCGATCAGCGGGATGCCGCGCTCCGCGGCCATGTAGATCAGGCGCGCCAGCTTGTCGCCGTTGGTGGCGTCCATCGAGCCGGCGCGCAGCGTGAAGTCGTGACCGTAGACCGCGACGTCCCGCCCGTTGATGGACAGGATGCCCGTGACGATCGACGCGCCGTCCAGCGCCTTGCCCCAGTTCTGCCAGAGCAGGTTCGGCTCGCGGTCGGTCAGCACCTTGATGCGCTCGAAGACCGTCATGCGGCCCTTGGCATGCTGGACGCGCACGCGCTCGGGGCCGCCGCCCTGCTTCGGTCGCTCGAGCAGCTCCCGTCCAAGGGCCAGCGCCTGCTCGTACACGGCGCTCCCGCCGCTGGCGGTCGACGCGGGCGCCACCTCGCGCGCGAAGGCATTCACGAGCGAGTACTTGGGGATGGCGGCGTCCATGGGTCTCCCGAGCCCGAGCCGTAGGTGGGTAGCATAGAACCCCCGCGCTACGCGCCGGACCCTCCGAGGAGGTACTCCACGAAGCCCGTGTCGTAGCGGCCCTCCCGGAAGACGGGGTCGCGCACGACCCGGCGATGGAACGGCAGCGTGCTCTTCACGCCCTCCAGCGCGAACTCGTCGAGCGCTCCGCGCAGCCGCGCAATCGCCTCGGGGCGATCCCGCCCCCAGGCCACGAGCTTCGCGAGCAGGGGGTCGTAGTGGACCGTCACCGCGTCGCCCGCCTCGACGCCCGCGTCGAGGCGCACGCCGATGCCGCCGGGAGGTCGCCAGCGGGTGATGCGCCCGGGGGACGGCAGGAACTTGCGGTCCGGGTCCTCCGCGTAGATGCGCACCTCGATGGCATGTCCGTGCAGCGAGACCTCCCGCTGGCCGACCTCGAGCGGCTCGCCCGCCGCGATGCGAAGCTGCGCCTTCACGAGGTCGATCCCCGTGATGGCTTCCGTCACGGGATGCTCGACCTGGATGCGGGTGTTCATCTCGAGGAAGTAGAAGCGGCCGTGCGCGTCGAGCAGGAACTCCACGGTGCCGGCGCCCTCGTATCCGACCGCGCGCGCCGCCGCGAGCGCCGCCTCCCCGAGCCGGCTGCGCATCGCGTCGTCGATCCGCGCAGGCGCCTCCTCGAGGAGCTTCTGATGCCGGCGCTGGATCGAGCACTCGCGCTCGAAGCAGTGGATCACGCTTCCGCGCCCGTCGCCGAGAACCTGCACCTCCACGTGGCGCGGCCCGTCGAGCAGCTTCTCGAGATACAGCGTGTCGTCGCCGAAGGCGCGCAGCGCCTCGCCCCGGCCGCGCGCGAGGGCGTCCGCGAGCTTCGACTCGTCGCGTACGATGCGCATGCCGCGACCGCCACCCCCGGCGCTCGCCTTCACCAGCACGGGGAAGCCGAGGGCCCGCGCCGCGCCGGGCGCGTCCGCGTCCGACACCGGTCCGTCGCTGCCGGGCACCACCGGCACGCCCGCGGCGGCCATGACGCGCCGCGACTCGAGCTTCGAGCCCATCGCCCGGATCACGTCGCCGGCGGGCCCGACGAAGCGGATCCCGCGCTTCGCGCACAGGTCGGCGAAGGCCGCGTTCTCCGCCAGGAAGCCGTAGCCCGGGTGGATCGCGTCGGCTCCGATCCGCTCCGCGATCTCGACGATGCGCTCGAGAGCCAGATAGGACTGGAGCGCGGGCGCGGGCCCGCAGACGTGCACCTCGTCGGCGAGCCGCGCGTGCAGCGCCTCGCGATCCGCTTCGGACACGATCGCGGCGCCGGTGATCTCGAGCTCGCGACAGGCGCGCAGCACGCGCACCGCGATCTCGCCCCGGTTCGCCACGAGGACCTTGCGGAACATGAATCTCTGGCCGATCTCCGCTCGGCTCCGCCTCGCTGCGCGCCGCGCTCCGCGCGGACTCGCGTCAGAGATTCGCGAGGTGCCCGACCGTCTCCTCGAGGCGCTGGCGATACGCGACGAGGTCGACCTTGCGCCGCGCCACACCGCTCTCCATCGCGGCCTGCGCGACCGCGATCGGCACGTAGACCAGCATGCGCGGGTCGAAGGGCTTGGGGATGATGTAGCTGGGTCCGAAGTCGAAGACGTCGTTCGGATAGGCGTCGCGGACCACCTTCGGGACCGCCTCGCCGCGCAGGGCGAGCTCGGCAAGCGCCATCACCGCGGCGCGCTTCATCGGCTCGTTGATCTGGGAAGCGCGCACGTCGAGCGCGCCGCGGAAGATGAACGGGAACCCGAGCACGTTGTTGACCTGGTTCGGGTAGTCCGAGCGGCCCGTCGCCATGATGGCGTCGGGGCGCACGCGGCGCACCGCGTCGGGAGAGATCTCCGGATCCGGATTCGCCATCGCGAAGATGATCGGCTGCTCGGCCATCGTCTGGACCATCTCCGGAGTGACGGCCCCCGCCTGCGAGAGGCCGACGAAGACGTCCGCCCCCTGGAGTGCATCGGCGAGCGTGCGCGCGTCGGTCTCCCGCGCGAACTCCTGCTTGTAGCGGTTCATGCCGGTGGTGCGACCGTCGTAGATCACGCCGCGGCTGTCGCACAAGAGGATGTTGTCCGGATCGACCCCGAGGTCGCGATACAGCTTCGCGCACGCGATGCCGGCCGCGCCCGCGCCGTTGAACACGACCTTGATCTCGCCGAGGGAGCGGCCCGTGAGCTGGACCGCATTGAGCAGGGCGGCGCCGGAGATGATCGCCGTGCCGTGCTGGTCGTCGTGGAAGACCGGGATGTCGAGGCTCTGGATCAGCCGGGACTCGATCTCGAAGCACTCGGGCGCCCGGATGTCCTCGAGGTTGATCCCGCCGAAGGTGGGAGCGATCAGCTCGACCGCGCGCACCACGTCTTCCACGTCCTCGCTGGCGATCTCGATGTCGAAGACGTCGATGTCCGCGAAGCGCTTGAACAGGACCGCCTTGCCCTCCATCACGGGCTTGGCAGCGACGGGACCGAGGTTGCCCAGCCCGAGCACCGCGGTGCCGTTCGTCACGACGGCGACGAGGTTGCCGCGCGCCGTGTACTTGAAGGAGTCGTCGGGATTCCTTGCGATCTCGCGACAGGGCTCGGCGACCCCAGGGGTGTAGGCGAGCGAGAGGTCTTCCTGAGTCCGGGTGGGCTTGGTCGGAGTGATCTTGAGCTTTCCGGGCCGGCCCACCGAGTGGTAGGCCAGCGCCTGCTCTCTGGTGATCAAGGTGCTCTCCCGAAGGGGGACGCTCCGTGACGGGGTTCCGAGGGGATGGCCGCTGCTGCACCTGGCCACAGGTGAGCCGGGCCTGAGAGGGCGCTCAGCATACCAGATTCAACCGTCGTTCGAGTGATGCCGGGAAGTCCGCCCTACCCCTTCAGCAGCTCCCGCGCGATCACCACTCGCTGGATCTGGTTCGTGCCCTCGTAGATCTGCATCAGCTTGGCGTCCCGCATCAGCTTCTCGACCGGATACTCCCGGGTGTAGCCGTTCCCCCCGAAGATCTGGACGGCGTCCGTGCTGACCCGCATGGCGGCGTCGGTCGCGAAGCACTTGGCGATGGCCGAGTGCCGGGCGGCGTGGCGACCCTCGTCGATCAGCCAGGCGCTCTGCAGCGTCAGCAGGCGAGCGGCCTCGATCTCCTTCGCCATGTCGGCGAGCAGGAACTGGACCGCCTGGAATTCCCCGATGGCCGAGCCGAACGCCTTGCGCTGGCGGGCGTAGGCGACCGACTCGTCGAGGGCCCGCTGCGCGATGCCGGTGCCGATCGCGGCGATCTCCGGGCGGGAGTGGTCGAGGGTCCGCATCGCGATCTTGAAGCCCTCGCCCTCCTCGCCGAGGCGCTGCGCCGCCGGCACGCGCGCTCCGTCGAAGTGGATCACGCGGGTGTCGCTGGCCCGCTGACCCATCTTGTCTTCCTTCTTCCCCTTGATCACGCCGGGAGTGTCGGCCGGTACGACGAACGCGCAGATGCCCCGGTGCCGCGCGCGCCGGTCCAGCGTCGCGAAGACCGTGTACAGGTCGGCCTCGCCGCCGTTGGTGATCCAGCACTTGGTGCCGCGCAGGCGGTAGTCGCTCCCGTCCTTCTCGGCGAGGAGCTGGAGACCCGCGACGTCGGAGCCCGCCTCGGGCTCCGAAAGGCAGAAGGAGACGAGCTGGAAGCGCTGCGTGCAAGGCACGAGCCATTCGCGCTTCTGCGCGTCGGTGCCCGCGAGGACGATCGGCGTCAGCCCGAGGTCGTTGCACATCACCGACGTCGCCACGCCCGCGCAGCCCCAGGCGATCTCCTCGGTGATCAGGCACGTGCTGACCTTCGAGAGCCCGAGCCCGCCGTAGGCTTCCGGCACGACGCAGTTGGAGAGGCCCAGCTCCCACGCCTTGCGGATCAGCGCACGAGGGAACTCCCCGGTGCGGTCGTGCTCGCCTGCGACGGGCGCCACCTCGTCGCGCGCGAAGCGACGCGCCGTGTCCTGGAGTGCCTGCTGCTCCTCGCTGAGCGCGAAGTGCACGCCTGCTCCGATCTGCCCGCCCGTCGATCCCGTTCGATCTTCGCCGGGCCGCTCGCTTCGCCGCCGCTCAGGCGTGGTGGCCGAGCTCGCGAGACAGCCTCTCCGCGGCCGAGACCACCTGGGGAAGGAACTGCTCGATCAGCGACTGCTCGTCCGCCCGCGAGGCGGGGACCGAGACCGAGATCGCGGCCACCACGCGCCCGGTCACGTCGTGGACCGGCGCCGCAGCGCAGGTGAGCCCTTCCTCGCACTCCTCGAGATCGAGTGCGAAGCCCTGGCCCGCGACCGTGCGCACGTGCTCGAAGAACTTGTCGGGATCCCGGATGGTGTGGCGCGTGCGCGGCTCGAGGCCGCGCTCTGCGACGACCTTCTTGTCGAAGGCCTCGCGCTCGCCCTCCGGCGCGCACCCGAGCAGCACCTTCCCGAGGGCGGTGCAATGGACCGGCAGCCGCCGCCCGACCCGCAAGGCCCCGCCGATCAGCCGGCTCGGCGCGCTGCCCGCCACGTGCACCACCTCGAAGCGGTCGAGCATGGCGAGGTGCGCCGACTCCGTCGTGCGGGCGGAGAGGTCGTCGACGTAGGCGGGACCGCGCACCAGCAGCGGACGGCTGCGCGCGAACGCCTGCCCGAGCTGGAGCGCGGCGATTCCCAACCGATAGCGACCCGTCGCCGGGTTCTGCTCGATGTACCCGATCTCCTCGTGGGTCGCGAGCAGCCGGAACACGTTGTTCTTGTGGAGTCCGAGCCTCCGCGCGAGCTCCGCGACGCCGATCTCCGGCTCGCCGCGGAACTCCTCGAGCACCCGCAGCGCGTTGGTGACCGTCTGGATCGCGTAGTCGCCCTTCGCCTTTCTCATCGGCCTGAGTCCCCATCCCCTCAGCCCGTCGACCTTCGGCGTCGAGCGTGCACCCGCGGGCCGGGGGGAAGCCCACGGTTCAGAGCTCGACGGTGATCTGCCGTCACGCTGCTCTCGATCCACGCGCGGTTCGCTTCTGCAAGCGAAGTGCCGGCGCACTCTCCTCGGCAACCCATGCGTCTCGACCTGCGACCTGCTGCGACGTACTCGACTCGAGCTTCGAAGTGCTCGGCGCGCCCTCGGACCACGCGCTTCGATCTTCGAACCTCGTTGGATCGGAGCGGCGACCAGACGGCGCTCTCTTATCCCCTTGCCATGGGAGTGTCAAGGATTCTTCCGTCGGAGCGGCGGCCAGACACCGTCGAGTGTAGACGCGGGGCTCGCCACGGCATCGACGATCATCGGAAATCCGGCGATGCCTCGTCGGAGAAAAAAATCAGGGCGCAGGCTCGCCGGGCTCGGCACTCGCGCGGTTCTCGCCTTCTGCAGCGAGCAGCTCGAGGATCAGCGCGGCCACTCCGATCACGATGAAGCTGTCCGCGAAGTTGAAGTCGGGCCAGGAGTAGCCGCCCCAGAGCTTCACATGCAGGAAGTCGACCACCTCGCGGAGCCAGAGGCGGTCGATCAGATTGCCGACCGCGCCCCCGAGGATGAGTCCGAGCGCGCACGCATGCAGTCGGTCCCCGGGGGCCAGCTGACGGAAGAACGAGATGATGATCCCCATCGCCACCAACGAGACACCGACGAAGAACCAGAGTCGCATCGTCGCATCTCCGTCGGAGAACAGGCCGAAGGCGGCACCCGGATTGCGGACGTGGGTGAGGTAAAAGAAACCCGGGATGATCTCGTAGCGATCGGTGTAGCTCAGGTAGTGCGACACGAGTCGCTTGCTGACGAAGTCCGCGACGAGACTCGCGACGAATGCGAGCGACGCGATGCGCAACTTCGGCGTCATGGCGGCGCGCAAACTATCACACGCACCCTCCGGGGGCTAACGAAGCTCGTCCGCATCGAGACGTCGGTCGCTCCAGACCTCGGGCGCGTGCAGTGCTGCGAGATCGAGCAGTGCTGCGCCTCGGTCGGCATCTCCCGTGAGCACGAGCGCGGCACCGCGCAGTCCGTCGAGGTCCGCGTCCACCCCTGGGGTGCGCGCACCTTCTGCATCGAAGAGATCCTCCGCGCGATCGACGTACTCGAGCGCGAGATCGGGCTCTTCGCTCTCGACGCTCTGCCGCGCCAGCGCGAGATACGCGTACGGATTTCCCGAGTCGACCTGAAGTGCGCGCTGGTACAGACCGCGCGCTCGCTCCGTGTCGTGCGCGGAGTCCGCGCGCAGTCCATCGAGGACCAGCCGCAGCGAGGCGCGGCGCGCTTCGTCCCCCTGGCCCGCGACATCGCGGATCCGCAGCGCGGGCGCGGGGCTCACCGCGGGCGTGACCGCGCAGCCTGCGGCGAGCAGCGCGGCGAGCAGCGCGGCGAGCAGCGCGATCGCAGCGTGCGCGCGCGCGCCTCTCAGAGCCGTTGCCTCAGCCAGTCGAGCAGCCCTTCGCGCGTCGCGTCCGACGGACACACCTGCCTGGGCAGCGTGCCCGCGAGGAAGAACTCCTGGCGGCGTTCGGGACAACCGCTCATGGCGAGTGCGCCCGTCATGGGGTCGATGGCGGCTTCCTCGACGTCCGGCGGGCGCGGGAAGCTGCCGCGCACGACGCCGCCGGTCGCTCCTTCGATGAAGCTGCGCCAGATCGGCAGCGCTCCGACGGCAGCAGGGATGCCCAGACCCCGCGGTGTGTCGAAGCCAACCCACACCACCGCGACGAGGTCCGGAGTGAAGCCGGCGAACCAGAGATCGCGCTCCTCGTCGGTCGTTCCGGTCTTCGCGGCGATCGGACCTCGGATTCCCCCCGCGCGCAGCCCGCGCGCGGTGCCGCGCTCGGCCACACCCTCCAGCAGACTCGTCGCGAGGAAGGCGGTGCCTGCGTCCAGGACCCGCTCGAAGCGCAGCCGCCGCTTTTCGACCACGTGCCCCGCGTCGTCCACCACGTCCTCGACCGTCTGCGTGGCCGGACGCACCCCGCCGCTGGCCAGAGTCGCGTACGCGCGCGCCAGCTCGAGCGGTGCGATCTCCGCTGACCCGAGGGCCAGGCTCGGCACGGGCGGCAGCGGACTCTCGATGCCGAGCCGGCGCGCGACGTCGATCACGCGCGGGATGCCGACGCGCTGCGCGAGCCGCGCCGTCGCGACGTTGAGCGACTGCTCGATCGCGTCGCGCACTCCGACGTCTCCGTGGAAGGCGTCGTCGAAGTTCGCGGGACGCCACGGTCCCGACGGAGTCGCGACCTCGAGAGGTGTGTCGTCGAGCCGACTGGCCAGAGTGATCGTCGGCGGGCCCTGGCGCGGCTCGAGCGCCGCCACGTACACGAAGGGCTTGAACACGCTCCCCACCTGACGGCGCGCTTGGGTGCAGCGATCGAACTGCGAGAGCCGGTAGTCGCGCCCGCCGACCAGGGCGAGCAGCTCGCCGGTCTGCGGGCGGATCGCCACGAGGCAGCCTTGCAGCGTGTCGGGCGACTTCGCTCGAGCGAGCGCGGGCACGCGCTTCTCGATGGCCTCGAGCCCGTTCCGCAGTGCTTCGGCTGCGATCCTCTGCAGCCGCGGATCGAGGGTCGAGTAGATGCGCAGGCCCTCTTGAGTCAGCACCTCGGCGGGGTATACGAGCGAGAGCTGTCTGCGCAGCAGGTCGAGGAAGTAGCGCGCGTCGCTCGGATCCGGCGTCACCGCGGCCAGGCGCAGCGGCTCGTCGCGCGCAGCGTCGTGCGTCTTCGCGTCGATGCGACCCTGCTCGAGCATCAGGTCGAGGACGAGATTGCGGCGCTGGGTGGCCCGCTGCGGATCGCGGTAGGGCGAGATTCCGTTCGGACTCTGGATGATCGCGGCGAGCAGCGCCGACTCCGCCACTCCGAGCTCGCGGGCCGGCTTGCCGAAGTAGAGATGCGCGCCCTCGCCGACGCCGTGCACGGCCGTCGCGCCGCGCTGTCCGAGGTAGATCTCGTTGAGATACGACTCGAGGATCTCGTCCTTGTCGTAACGCGCCTCGACGATCAGGGCCATCATGGCTTCCTGGATCTTGCGCTGCAGGGTGCGCTCGGGCGTCAGGAAGAAGTTCTTGACGAGCTGCTGCGTGAGGGTGCTTCCCCCCTGGCGGATCGCGCCGGCGCGCAGGTTCGCGAGCAGCGCACCCGCGATCCGGCGCAAATCGATTCCGCGATGTGTCTCGAAGCGCTGGTCCTCGACTGCGAGGACCGCGTCGACCAGGTGTGGCGGAACCTCGGAGAGCGGGACCAGCTCGCGCTGCTCGCGCGACGGTCCGTAGTAGGCGCCGAGCGGCTCCGGTTCGAGCATCACGGCGCCGACCTCGTCACCGCTGCCCACCGCGCGGATCTCGGAGATCGTGCTGCCGGAGAGTCGCAGCACGACGTCGCGATCGGGCTCGGGTCGGCTCGGATGGTTGAACGCGCGCAGGTGCAGGCGCACGCGCTGCGCCCCCCACAGGTACTGCCCCGGAGGAAGCGCCTCGGAGCTCGTGGCCTCGCGGTACCCGAGGCGGGCGAGCGCGCCCCGCAGGTCGATGCGACGCCAGTCCAGTCCCGGATAGAGGATGGTCGGTGCGCCGTAGACGCGAGAGGGCACGCGGAAGCGCACGCCCTCGAACCGCGCGCGCACCGTGCGGTCGAGATCGACGACCAGTCCCGCCGCCGCAAATCCGCATGCGAACGCGGCGACGGCCACCACCCCGGCCAGGGTGCGCACCCATCGCGGCATGCTGCGGCGACGGCGCGCACCCCCTTCGTCGGAGCTACGCGCACCCGCCCCTTCTCGGCGTCGCGCCAAGCCAATCCCCCCGCAGCGAGACCTGACCTTAGGAAACGCGCGTCGGGGCGGCGAGGCAGAGCGGCGATCCCGCCGCGCAATTGCCAAACCGCCGCCGCTCTTCCAGATTCCTGCGATGCGCAAGCGACCGGGACAGCCCGGATCGCCGGCCCGGCTCTGGGGCGGCCGATTCCGGGGGGACACGGACCCCGCGGTCGTGCGCTTCACCGCGTCGCTGCACTTCGATCGCGCGCTCGCTCGCTACGACCTGCGGCTCTCCACCGCCCACGTGAAGATGCTGCGCGCCCAGAAGCTGATCAGCGCGGCCGACGAGGAGGCGCTGCTCTCGGGCCTGCGCACCATCGAGGCGGAGATCGCCTCGGGCGCATTCCCCTTCGATCCCGCGCTCGAAGACATCCACATGAACGTGGAGTCGCGCCTGCGCGCCCTGATCGGACCGGCCGGGGGGAAGGTGCACACGGGTCGCAGCCGCAACGACCAGGTCGCTACCGACCTGATGCTCTACCTGCGCGACGCCGCGCGTGCGGCCGAGCGCGGGCTCCACGAGCTGCGCGCCGTGCTCGTGGCGCGAGGGCGCGAGCACCTCGACACCCTGCTGCCCGGCTACACCCACCTGCAGCGGGCGCAGCCGGTCCGGCTCGCACATCACTGGCTCGCCTTCGTCGCCATGCTCGGGCGTGACGCGAGCCGCTTCCGCGACCTGGGCGGGCGCCTCACCGGCTCGCCGCTCGGCGCGGGGGCGCTCGCCGGCACGACCCTGCCGCTCGATCGCGAGGCCACCGCGCGCGCCCTCGGCTTCGAGGCGCCCGCGGCCAACAGCATGGACGCCGTCGCGTCGCGCGATGCCGCGCTCGAGTTCCTCGCGGCTTGCGCGATCGCCCAGGTCCACCTCTCGAGACTGGCCGAGGAGCTCGTGCTCTGGTCCAGCGCCGAGTTCGGCTTCGTCGAGCTGGCCGACGCCTACTCCACCGGCTCGAGCCTGATGCCCCAGAAGAAGAACCCGGACGTGCCCGAGCTGGTGCGCGGCAAGGCGGGCCGCGTCATCGGCAACCTCGTCGCGCTGCTGACCGTCGTGAAGGGGCTGCCGCTGACCTACAACCGCGACCTGCAGGAAGACAAGGAGCCGATCTTCGATTCGGCCGCGACGCTGCGCGATTCGCTCGAGGTGATGGCCGGAGCGCTGGCCACGCTGCGCGTCGACGTGGCGCGCATGCGCGAGGCGGCCTCCGACCCGATGCTGCTCGCGACCGATCTCGCCGAGGCGTTGGTCCGCGAGGGCGTCCCGTTCCGCGAAGCCCACGAAGCGGTCGGGCGCGCGGTCGCGCACTGCGTGGAGAAGGATCTCGATCTGCGCGCGCTGTCCCGCGAGGACCTCCGCGCATTCCATGCGGCCTTCCCGGCCGGAGCCTCGGAGCTGCTGGATCTCGAGCGCGCGGTCGAGGCGCGGGATCTGCCCGGAGGCACCGCCCGGGTGCGCGTCGAGGAGGCGCTCGCGGAGGCGGAGGCCGAGGTGGCAAGCTCCCTGGCGCGGCTGGCTCCGCAGGCTGAGGAGGTTCCGACGTGATGAGCCCGGCGCTGCGCGCCTTCGCGCTGCTGCTGCTCGCGAGCGGAGGCCTCGCGTGCGGCAAGTACGGACCTCCGGTGCGCGAGCCGTCCGTCCCGCCCGGCAGCGCGGCGCCCTCCGCTTCGCCGAGCGCGGCGGCGCCCGCGGGCGAGGAGTGCAAGCCGGAGCCGGAACAGCAGCCCGATCCGGAGAAGGCGCCGTGAGCCCGGACCTCCGCTTTGCGAAGATGCACGGCGCGGGCAACGACTTCGTGGTGCTCGACGGCATCCGCGACGCGCTGCCCCCGATCGGTCCGATCGCGGCGCGGCTGTGCGATCGTCACTTCGGTATCGGCGCCGACCAGCTCCTCGTGGTGCGTCGTTCCCAGGCCGCCGACTTCCGCATGGAGATCTGGAACGCCGATGGCTCCCAGGTGGAGATGTGCGCCAACGGCATCCGCTGCTTCTTCAAGTACCTGCGGGACGCCGGGCACACGCAGGCCGCCGCGATCTCCGTCGAGACGCTCTCCGGCGTGGTGCGACCGCGCTGGGCCGGACCGGACCTCGTCGCGGTGGACATGGGCCGCCCGATCCTGGCGCCCGCCAAGATCCCGACCCGGCTCGGCGAGGGCGAGGGTCCCGTACTCGACGTGCCCCTCGAGGTCGCGGGCCGCGCGCTTCGCATCTCTTCGGTGTCGATGGGCAACCCTCATGCGGTCGTGTTCGTGGACGACCCGGAGGCGACGCCCGTCGAGCGGCTCGGACCCGCGATCGAGCGGCACGCGGCATTTCCGAATCGCGTCAACGTCGAGTTCGTCGCGCCGATCGGCCGCGGCCGTCTGCGCCAGCGGACCTGGGAGCGCGGCGCCGGCGAGACCCTCGCCTGCGGCAGCGGTGCCTGCGCCGCCGTCGTGGTATCCATCCTGCGCGGCGTGACGGACCGTCGCGTGCAGGTCGAGCTGCGAGGCGGAAGCCTCGAGATCGCCTGGCCCGCCGACGACGCGCACGTCGAGATGACCGGTCCGGCGGCCCACGTCTTCGAGGGTCGCATCGCGGTCGAAGGGGAGTAGGGTGTTCGAGGGTGTTCTCACCGCGCTGGTGACTCCCTTCCGCGACGGGAGCATCGACGAGCCCGCGCTGCGCGATCTCGTCGACCGGCAGATCGAGGCCGGGGTGGACGGCCTCGTGCCGTGCGGCTCGACGGGCGAGTCCGCCACGCTCTCTCACGCCGAGCACCGGCGCGTCGTGGAGATCGTCGTGCAGGCCACGCGCGGCCGCGTGCCGGTCGTGGCGGGCACCGGCTCGAACAGCACGCGCGAGGCGATCGAGCTGACACATCACGCGAAGCAGGCCGGAGCCGACGGCGCGCTGCTGATCTCGCCCTACTACAACAAGCCGACGCAGGAGGGAATCGTCCTCCACTACGCGGAGATCGCGCGGGCCACGAGCTTCCCGCTGCTCGTCTACAACATCCCCGGTCGGACCGCGTCGAACATCCTGCCGGCGACGCTGGCACGCATCGCGGACGTTCCGCAGGTGGTCGGCGTGAAGGAGGCGAGCGGCGACCTCGCCCAGATGGCCGAGGTGATCGCCCGCTGCCCGGACGACTTCACGGTGCTGTCCGGCGACGATGCTCTGACGCTGCCCCTGCTCGCGATCGGCGGTCGCGGCGTGATCGCGACGTCTTCGAACGTGGCTCCCTCCGCCATGGTCGGGATGGTGCGAGCCTGGCGCAGCGGAGACCTCGAGGAGGCGCGCCGCGCTCATTACCGCCTGTTGCCGCTCTTCCGGGTGCTGTTCTGCGAGATCAATCCGATTCCCGTGAAGGCCGCACTGGCCATGATGGGCATGATCGGTCCGGAGATCCGGCTCCCGCTCACCCCGCTCTCCGAGGCGAATCGCGAGCAGCTGCAAGTCGTCCTGAAGGAGATGGGCCTGCTCGGATGAGCCAGCCTCGTCGCGTTGCAATCGCCGGCGCGCTCGGACGCATGGGCCAGCACGTGCGGGCCGCCCTGGCGGACGAGCCGTCGCTGCGCCTCGCCGCGGCGCTCGAGGCGCCGGGCCATCCGGGCGTGGGGACGGACCTCGGGGCCGGCGTCGTCGTCCTCGACGATGCGAAGCGCGCGCTCGAGGGCTGTGACGTCGCGATCGATTTCAGCGTTCCGCTGGCGACGCTGGCGCTCGCGCGCGTCGCCGCCGACGCGGGCGTGGCGCTCGTCACGGGCACGACGGGCTTCTCGGAGTCGCAGCGAGCGGAGCTCGCTGCCCTCGCCCGCCGCATCCCCGTGATCTCGGCGCCGAACTTCTCCATCGCGGTGAACGTGCTCTTCTGGCTGGCACGCGAGGCGGCGCGGCGCCTGGGTCCGGGTTACGACGCCGAGATCCTCGAGCTGCACCACGCCACGAAGCGCGACGCGCCGAGCGGCACCGCACTGCGCCTCGCGGAAGCGGTGGCCGAAGGTCGCGGCGTCGCGCTCGGACCGCACCTCGTCCTGACGAGGGAGGGCGATACCGGCGCGCGTCCGGGTGGCGCCATCGCGGTGCAGACGCTCCGCGGCGGCGACAACCCGGGCGAGCACGTGCTCATGCTGATCGGCCGAGGCGAGCGCCTCGAGCTCGCGCACCGCGCCTTCACCCGCGAGCACTTCGCGCGCGGTGCCGTGCGCGCGGCTGCCTGGCTGATCGGCCGCTCACCCGGCCTCCATCGCTTCGAGGACGTGCTCGGCATCTCGTAGCCTCGCTTCGAGGCACCGGCTGCCCAGGAGGGTGGCAGCGGTGCTGGCCCGCGCCCACGGCGGGGCGTGCAGACCGCGAAGCGGCGTCGGCACGCTCGATGCACGCTCCAGCGGACATGGCGAGTGAGCTTTCCCGCGGTCCCGTCCTCCGGACACCGGAAACCCGAGAGCTGCGCCTCGAGGATCTCGAGCGTTTCGCGCGAACCGGACGCAAGCTCCCGCTGCGCGAGTGGCTCGCGCTCGCCGAGGCATGGCGCATCGCCGAGGCCCTGCGCGAACACCGCGGCAATCGCGCCGCAACGGCGCGCGCTCTCGGAATCGGCCGACGGACGCTCTACACCAAGATGGAAAAGCTCGGCCTCGTCCCGTCCTGGGGCGTCGCTGCGCCCGGCCTCGCGCGAGAGCTCTGAGCGGAGCTCGTCCCGCCTTCTTCCATCCGAGCGGGGCAGGTCCAGGCAGGCTACGCGACTTCACAAACGTGAAGGGCGCGGCGCCTTACGGCACCGCGCCCTTCGTCTTTGCGGTGTGTCTGGCCGGATCCTAGAACACGTACTGCGCTGCGAGCAGCCAGACGAGCTGGTCCTTGCTCGAGAAGGTGACGTCGCCGCCGTCCTTCTCCGCGAACTCGTCGCTGCCGCCGCCGTTCTTCAGGAAGTCCCAGCGGAGCTCGCTCTTCACCGTCAGATGGTCGGTGAGGGCGTAGTCCACGGTGCCCGTGACGGACCAGATGTCCGAGACCCGGGCCTCGCCGGTGGTCTGCCCGATCAGCAGCGTGCCATGTCCGGGCGACGGCTTCTCCTGCACGTACTCGCCGCGCACCGAGACGCCGGCCTTGTCGAGCCCGAGCATGCCGAGCGCGACGCGCCCGGCGACCGCCGCGCCCTGCGCGACATAGCCGGTGTGCTCGACGAACAGGTAGTCGTAGTTCGCCCAGAGCGAAATGCTGTCGCTCGGGTTGAACCACGCCGTCACGTCCGCGAGTCCGACCTGGTCGCCGTTCGCATGGCCGGGGTTCTGGTTGAAGTTCGTGGCGATCGTAGGCTCGGAGCCGTAGAGGAAGCTCGCGCGGACGTTCGCGCGCTGGTCGCCGACCTTCGCCGTGGCGAGGTACGACTTCTCGTTCGAGTCGTCCGGCGCCGAGATGATCGATCCGGCCGAGTTCACGAGGCCAGCGCCGATCTCCGCCATGTCGCCGACCGGAACGGTGCCGATGATGCCGACGTGGTTCACGGGCTGCAGCAGCGTGTAGAGGATGCCGCGCGTGATGTTGAAGTTCTGCCACTGGCGGATGTTCTCGGCACCGACGGGCGTGTCGAACTTGCCCATCTTCAGGTCGATCTTCGCAACCGGCGCCAGATACTCGACGTACGCCTGGTCGACGACGTAGTCGCTCGTCGAATCCGAGCTGTTGGAGGCTCGGTTGAACACGTTGCCCGTCCCGAAGACGGAGGCGAACGCGCCGAAGCCGATGTCGAAGCGGAAGCCGCCGCGGCTCTCCTCGGTCGCGGGCTTGCCGAGGCCGAACCACGCCTGGTCCACCTGGAAGCTGTTGGCGTCCCGATGGAACGGCATGAACAGGCCGCTCGCGCCGGCGTTGCCGCCGTCGCCGAAGCTCCCGTTCTGGAACGTGTCGGCCGCGGTGTTGAAGTTGTAGTTGTAACTGGCGATCACGGCGCCATCGACGTCGATCGAATCGAGGAACGCCGCGAGGCCGGAGACGGAGCCCTGCTCGTCTGCGCGCACGACGCGCTGAGCATCCTGGAGCAGCTGGTTCTGGTGCTGGAGCTGCTCTTCCTGTGCATCGACCTTCTGCTGGAGCCCCTTCACGAGCTCTTGCATCTGGGTGAGCTGTGCCTGCACGTCGTTCGACTGTGCAGACTGCGCCTCCTCGCCCGCGACGGCCGGAACGGCGAGCAATCCCGCTGCCGCGCTGGCCATCCATACCGAGACCCTCTTCATAACTCCTCCGTTCTGGATGTCGGCCCCGCACAGAAACACGCCGAGTCAGCCGCCCGATGAGAACGTTCCCGGCGCTGCGCGCACGACCTTTGCCTGCGGGGGGACGCGCGGAAGTAAAGCAACTCCGGACCCCTCCGCCATGTGTTGAGATCAACACAGAAACGGCTGCTTCGGCCCTTTCGCGGCCGAACTCGAGCCCATTTCGAAACCGGCACAAGACTCGATTCCAGGTGTAGAGATCGGTGCCTCGGGAACGCGGAGCAAGCCCGCGGCCCCCTCCCTCCCGATCGGATCCGATGCTCTCCGTGCCCCCGCCGTCTCCGTGACGCAGCGCCCTGCGCGCAGCGCGAGCACTCCGACAGCAACGGGCGTGCCCGTACACGGCTGCGTGTTCGATCCCGCACGGAAGCGCGGCTTCGCACCCGGATACGCCGCCGCCGGCTCGGGGCATCCGCCGCGTTCCGCGGCAGACGCTGCCCGCTTCCCGGGCGGTGCGAACCGGCGAGGGCTTCCGGAAGCGCCGTGCGTCTGCCTCCACCGCTCTCTTCGCTGGCATGCCAGTTGCGTAGGCGCGAAGCCCTGATGCGGGTCTACATCCTCCGGTTCCGCAGCGAATCGCGCCTGCACGCCGCCTTCGATCTCGTGCTCGAATCGCCGCACGTCGCGAGCTGCATGATCGAAGCGACCGAGGCCCGAATCCGCTTCCTCGCGCCGACGCACGCCGCCGACGCGCTGGTCGAGCAGATCTATCTCGCCGGGGGGCTCGTCTGCTGCAGTCGGCACGACATCGACCCCACGCCCGAGCGCGCGCTCGGCGCAGCCGAAGATCCGGCGACCCTCGCCTCGGCTCGCCGCTGATCCGCTGGGGGCAGGCGCTGCGGCGATCCGGAGGCTAGGTCCGACCCGTCGCCTTCACGGTCAGCACCGGGCACGGCGCCTTCTGCACGACGCGCTCTGCGATGCTGCCGAGCAGCAGATGCTTCAGGCCCGAGCGCCCGTGCGTACCGATCACGATGAGGTCCGCGCTCCGCTGCGCCGCCTCTTCGACGATCACCGTGGCGGCGTAGCCCTCGCAGACCGCCGTCTCCACGCGCACGCCCTTGCGCTTGAGCTCCTCGGCGTACCCCCGCAGCGTCGTCTCGGCCTCGGAGCGGACGCCCTGCCAGAAATCCGGGGGCAGGTAGGCGCCCTCCATCTGCTGGAACTCGACCGGCAGGTGGTAGGCATGCAGCAGGGTGACCGTGCTCCCGTGCTCCTCGGCGAGATGGGCCGCCCAGTCGAGAATGGCGGGCGTGTTCTCGGAGAAGTCGACGGGAACCAGGATGTGTCGGATGTCGATGGTCACCGGCCCAAGCCTGCCTCGCCGGCGCGGCCCGGTAAAGCGGAATCTCCGCGCGGATCCGCTGGAGGGGCGCCCGCTTGCAGCCGGAGGAGCCACGCTTTAACGTCCCCGATCTCTCCGATCGGGGCCGTAGCTCAACTGGGAGAGCGCTGCGTTCGCAACGCAGAGGTTGGCGGTTCGATCCCGCTCGGCTCCACCATCGCGCTCGCGGCCATGGATCGGGTCGCGCGCCACTTGGGGCTCCCCCCGGGCTCGTGACGCGGTGCGTTTCATCGGGACTTTGGAAGACCGACGAACACCCGCGATGAGCGTTCCCGCGATCGTCGTTGCTGGCGACCTGCGCGCCGCCCGGGCGATCCGCGGCGAGAGCAAGGCCTACCTCGAGCTCGAGGGTCGATCGCTCGTCGCCCATGCCGTGGCCGCCCTGCAGGCCGTCCCGGAGGTCTCGGAGGTCTGGGTCGTCGGCAACGCCGAGCGATTGCAGGCCGTGCTCGGCCGCGAGGACCTGCGCGCCGCGTTGCGCAAGCCGCTGCACCTCGTCCCGCAGTTCCGGAACCTCTACGAGAACGGCTGGGAGACGTATCGGCGCCTGCTCCCGGGCGCGGGTCCCGCCGGCCGCGATCCCGAGCCCGCCGACGCCGACCAGCCCGTGCTGTACCTCTCGGCGGACATGCCCTTCGCCACTCCCCTCGAGCTCTCCGCTTTCGTGCGGCAGGCGCTCGACGCGCGCTGCGACTACGCACTCGGCCTCGTGACCGAGGAATCGATGCGCGGCTTCTACCCCACGGCGGCGGGAGAGCCGGGCATCCGCCTGGCCTGCTTCAACCTTCGCGAGGGCCGTTTCCGGCAGAGCAATCTGCACCTGCTCCGCCCGGCGCGCATCGTGAACCGGCACTACGTCGAGGAGATGTACGAGCACCGGCATCAGCGCGAGTTCGGACAGATTCTCGCGCTCGCGTGGCGGCTGCTGCGCAGCGAGAGAGGCGGCCTGGTGGTCGTGACGTTCTACGTGCTCATGCACCTCGCGAGCTTCGCGGACCGCTGGGGACTCTCCCGGCTCGCCGACTGGCTGCGCACGTTCATCCGCATGGAGCGCATCGAGCGCGGCGTCAGCTCGCTGCTGCGCGCCTCGTTCCGCCTGATCGTGACGGAGGCAGGGGGCTCCGCGCTCGACATCGACAGCGAGGAGGACTTCGCCGTCGCGAAGCTCCGCTACGCCGCCTGGTGGAAGGCTCAGTGCGAGCGCGCCGAGCGCATCTACGGGGCGGCGGCGCTGCCCGGACGAAGCCAGGCGGAGCCGCACCGGTGAATGCGGATCCTGCGGAGCGGGCCGTCGCCGTCCGCCGGGGCGTCGGCCTGTTCCGACTGGACGATCGCGCCCTGCTGGCGGTCCGCGGCGCGGACCGGGTCCGCTGGCTCGACGGCATGCTGACGCAGGACATCGCGCATCTGGCGGCCGGTGCCGACCGCTCGGGATGCTATGCGCTGCTGCTCACGCCGCAGGGCGGCATCCTCGCGGACTTCCACGTCCTGCACCGGGGGGAGGAGCTCTGGCTCGAGACGGCCGCGGCGCACGCGAGCGAGATCCGCGCGCGGCTGCTGCGCTACGTCGTTGCCGACGACGTGACGCTCGCCGATCGCAGCGTTGACTTCGCGCGCCTCGGTCTGGAGGGCGCCCGGGCGGAGGCGCTGCTCGCGCGCGTTCTGGGACGCGCCCCGGGCCTCGCGCCCGACTGCGGCAACGAGTTCGAGTGCGAGGGGCGGCGCCTCTTCGCCGCGGCGTTCGGCTGGAGCGGCACCCGGGGCTACCAGCTCTTCGCGCCCGCGGACGGCGTGGAGAGGCTGGTCGCGGCGCTGCACCGCCATGCGCTGCCCGGAGAGCTCGTCCTCGGCGACGCGGGCGTGCTCGAGATCCTGCGCATCGAGGCGTGCATCCCACGCCTGCACCGCGAGCTCCACGAACGCGTGCTCCCGCCCGAGACGGGTCTGATGGCGCGAGCCGTCTCCCTCTCGAAGGGCTGCTACACCGGTCAGGAGATCGTGGCGCGCCTCGTGTCGCGCGGCGCCGAGCGCCATCGGCTCGTGGCGCTTCGCTTCGCGAGCGGACCGCCCGGAGCGGGCTCCGAGATCTGCACCGAGGGCAGGCGCATCGGCGAGGTCACCAGCAGCTGCCGCTCGGCGCTCGCCGGCCCGATCGGACTCGGCTTCGTGCGGAAGCCATGGGATGCAGTGGGCAGCGCGCTCGATGTCGGCGGAGTCGCGGCGCAGGTGGTTGCTGCGCCGTTCGTCGGTACCCACGAGGCCGCGTGAGGCGCGGGGTCCTGATCGTCTTCGCGAAGCGCCCCGAGCCCGGCCGCGTCAAGACGCGGCTCTCGCCTCCGCTCACCCCCGTCCAGGCGGCGGAGCTCTACCGCGCCATGCTCGGCGACGTGCTCGAGGCCAGCGCGGCGATGGCCGCGCGCGGCGGGCTCGACCCGGTCCTGGCCGTCGCGCCCGCCGAGGCAGGCGCCGAGCTCGCGCAGAGCGCTCCCCCGTCGTTCCGGGTCGTCGCGCAGCGCGGTGCGGACCTCTCGGAGCGCATGGAATGGGCGGTCGCCGAGGCCGCGGCCTCGGGCGGTGCGCCCATCCTGCTGCGCGGAAGCGACAGCCCGGCCCTCGACCCGGGGGCCGCGCTCGAGGCTCTGGACGCCCTGATCGACCACGACCTCGTGCTGTGCCCCGATCTCGATGGCGGCTACGGACTCGTCGGTCTCGCCCGAACCGCTCCGGCGCTCTTCTCCCACCCGATGAGTACGCGGAGGGTGCTGGAGGACACTCACTCCCGCGCGCTCCACCAGGGATTGCGGGTGAAGTTGCTGACTCCGCGCTTCGACATCGACGGCGTCGACGATCTCCAGCGTCTCGCTGCGCTGCGCGAAACGCCCGTCGGGGCGCTCTGCGCGCAGACGCTCACCTACCTCGACGTTCACGCGCTCTGGCCGAAGCGCCGCTGAGGCCTCTGCCTCGGAGTTGGGCAGCCGACTGCCGCACTCCTGTGCAGGGTGCGTTTGCGGCGCGCCCGTGCTGCGCCGCGGTCGGCACGTCGTTTGCTAATCGACGTCCCAGCACTCGCTTCCCGAGACGAGGAAAGTTCACTCGCGGGCCGGGCCCATGGGTTAAGGTACGGCGCCGCGGACCCGCCGAGGATCGATGCCCCCTGGAGGCAGGCGCCGTCGTCATCCCGGCAGCGAGTGTCGAGAGGTTCGCCATGAAGAAGATCGAAGCCATCGTCAAGCCGTTCAAGCTCGACGAGGTGAAGGAAGCGCTGCAGGGAATCGGCATCCAGGGAATGACCGTGACGGAGGTCAAGGGCTTCGGACGCCAGAAGGGTCACACCGAGCTGTACCGGGGCGCCGAGTACGTCGTGGATTTCCTGCCGAAGATCAAGATCGAGGTCGTCGTCAGCGACCAGCTCGCGGACAAGGCGGTGCAGGCGATCGTCGAGGCCGCGAACACGGGGCGCATCGGCGACGGCAAGATCTTCGTCTACGAGATTCAGGAGGCGATTCGCATCCGGACCGGCGAGCGCGGTTCGGACGCGGTCTGAACGCCCGAGCTCGCAACACCGCTCCGACCGATCCCCAGCCCGCGGCGCAGCCGCGCGCGGCCGTCGGTCGCGCGGGCGTGATCTACAACCCCTAACAAGGATCCCCACGAGGAGTCGAGGACAACGCGCATGAAGGAGCCGAAGGAAGTCCTGGAGTTCGCCAAGGCAAACAAGGCCAGCATCGTCGATCTGCGCTTCACCGACTGGCCGGGTCAGTGGCAGCACTGCTCGTACCCGATCAGCGAGGTCGACGAGGGGGTCTTCGAGAACGGTCTGGGCTTCGACGGCTCGTCGATCCGCGGATGGCAGGCCATCAACGAGAGCGACATGCTGATGATCCCGGATCCGACGACGGCGTTCATCGATCCGTTCTTCTCCGAGCCGACGCTCGTGATGATCTGCGACATCCAGGATCCGATCACGCGCCAGCCGTACTCGCGCGACCCGCGCTTCATCGCCAGGAAGGCGACGAAGTACCTGAAGCAGACGGGCATCGCCGACACCGTGTACTTCGGTCCCGAGGCCGAGTTCTTCGTGTTCTCCGATGCGCGCTTCAGCACCGGACCGGAGCACGGCTTCTACAGCCTCGACTCGGGCGAGGCCGCCTGGAACACGGGCCGCGAAGAGGTCGGCGGCAACCTCGCCTACAAGACGCGTCACAAGCAGGGCTACTTCCCGGTGCCTCCGACCGACACCCTGCAGGACCTGCGCACCGAGATGGTGCTCACGATGGAGCGCCTCGGCATCCCGATCGAGGCGCACCACCACGAGGTCGCGACCGCCGGTCAGTGCGAGATCGACATGCGCTTCCAGGAGCTGGTGCGCATGGCCGACCAGCTGCTGATGTACAAGTACGTGACCAAGAACGTCGCCCGCAGGGCCGGCATGACGGTGACCTTCATGCCGAAGCCGCTCTTCGCGGACAACGGCTCCGGCATGCACTGCCATCAGTCGCTGTGGAAGGGCGGCAAGCCGCTCTTCGCCGGCGATCGCTATGCCGGGCTGTCGCAGCTCGCGCTGCACTACATCGGCGGCGTGCTGAAGCACTCGCGCGCCATCGCGGCCCTGACCAACCCGACGACGAACTCGTACCGGCGGCTGGTCCCCGGCTTCGAGGCGCCCGTGAACCTGGCCCTGTCGTCGCGCAACCGCTCGGCGTCGTGCCGCATCCCGATGTACTCGGCGAATCCGAAGGCCAAGCGCGTCGAGGTCCGCTACCCGGATCCCACCTGCAATCCGTATCTCGCCTTCACGGCGATGCTGATGGCGGGGATCGACGGGATCGAGAACAAGATCGATCCGGGAGATCCGCTGGACAAGGACATCTACGCGCTCTCGCCCGAGGAGCTGAAGGACGTGCCGACGATGCCCGGCAGCCTCGAGGAGGCCCTGCAGGAGCTCGAGGACGACCACGACTTCCTGCTCAAGGGCGACGTCTTCACCGACGACGCGCTGCGCACCTGGATCCACTACAAGATGGAGAACGAAGTGGATCCGATGCGGAAGCGGCCGCATCCGCACGAGTTCGAGCTCTACTTCGACATGTGAGCGCTGCGGAGCAGCGCGCACGGCGAGGCGACGCCGAGCGACGTTCGGAGAAGCGACCCGGCATCGCCAGAGGAGCTACGGCCCCGTCGGCTCGCCGACGGGGCCGCCTGTTTCTAGCCCTCACGCGCTCGTTTCCCGAGCGCACCCGCAGGATGCCGGCGGTGGTACTCGACCCGCGAGAAGCCACAAGCTCGCTCGAGACCGGCAGCGAGCGCGGCGAGCACGAGCACCTCGGCGGCCACGCTGGCGCGCGGCGCCAGTCCGAGCGGGCCTCCCTCGCGCGCGACGCCGGCGTCGAGCCAGACGTCGCACTTCGCGGCCAGCCACGAGTGCGGCGCGCCGGTGACGCCCACGACGCTCGCTCCCATGGCGCGCACCGCCTCCACGGTGTGGCGCAGCTCCTGCGTCTCCCCGCTGTTGCTGATGGCGATCACGACGTCGCCGGACACGACCTGCCCCGCGCTGCCGTGGATCGCCTCGGTCGCGTGCAGGAAGGTGGCGGGCGTTCCCGTGGAGGCCAGCAGCGAAGCCGCGTAGTGCGCCACGTGCTCGGGCTTGCCGACGCCCGTCACGTGCACGCGGCCCCCGCGCGTCTGCGCGTCGCGGACCAGCGCGAGCGCGCGCTCGAAGCTGCGGGGATCGATGCGCTCGCGGAGCCGCGCCAGCTCCTCGACCGCCACCTCGAGGACGCCGAGCGCCTCGGCCGCGTCCGCCGACACCAGCGGCTGTCCGGCGCGCGGAGGCAGTGACGGCAGCACCAGCGGCGGGCCTTCGTACAGCTCGAGTACGCGCAGCCGAGCGGCAGCCGGATCTTCGGGAAAGGCGCCGAGCCGCTCGACGCAGGTCGCACCGCAGGCGTTCCCGAGGCGACCCGCCGCCTCCCAGTCGAGCCCGTGGTGACGCGCGACCAGCAGCCCTCCGAGGAACGCGTCCCCGGCGCCGGTCGTATCCACGGCCTTCACCGGGTGCGCGGGGACGAAGCCGGTGAAATCCTGCGCCGCGATCGCGCAGCCCGCCTCGCCGTCGGTGACGACCACCGCGGGGCAGCCGAAGCGGTCGCGCAGCGCGCGCGCCATCTCGACGGGGTCCCCCACCGCGCGGGGCACGAGCTCCTGCGCGGCGCCCTGCGACGGCTTCAGCAGATCTGCCCCTTCGAGCACGCGCCGGAGCGTGGCCTCGTCGCCGAGTCCCGACGCGAGGGCGTCCGACGGCGGAACGTCCAGATCCACCACCGTCGACACCCCGGCCTCGCGCGCGATGCGCAGCGCCTCGAGCACGGCCGGGAGAGGCAGCTGCGAGACCTCGGTGGAGAAACGCGCGGCGCGCTGGATGAAGCGCGCGTGATCGCGGCGCACGTCCGCCGCCGTGGTCGTGCTCGTGGCGCCGGGCGCCATGTAGATGGCGCGGCCGCCCGCGTCGTCCACGAAGATCTCCGCGAACGAGCTCGGGTCGCCGCAGAGCGCGATGTCGCGCTCGATCCCGGCGCGATCCATCGCGGCGCGCAGGAAGCGGCCGTTCTCGTCGTCTGCCTGGCGTCCGCAGATGCCCGTGCGCAGGCCGAGCGCGGCGGCCCAGCCGAGATGGTTCAGCACGACGCCGCCCGTGAAGCAGCGCACGGGCCCCGCACCCCCGAGATCGCGCAAAATCGTCTTCTCGTCGCTGCGCAGCACGCGCGGCGTGCGATGCAGGCGATCGACGACCATGCTGCCGATCCCGACGAGATCGAGACGGTCGCCTTCGCTCACGGGCGATCCCCGGGCAACCGGGAGACCCACGGCTCCCCGATCCGCTCGCGCGAGAGCTGCAGCACGCGCGCGAAGGCCGCGTCGAAGCGCTCCGTCTCGGCGGCGCCGAGCGGAGGCGTACCGGGCGCCACGGCGTCGCTCTTGAGTACGCCGAGCACGCGCAGCGCGCGCTTGAGACACGCGACGGTGCTCTTCGCGCCGGCCGCGCGCGTCGCCTCGCGGAAGGCTTCCAGCACCGAGCGCACCTCGTCCATGCGATCCGCATCGCCCGCGCGACTGACCTGCCAGGCGCGCGCCCACTCCCGGGGCAGCGCGTTCGCGGGTCCCGCTACCACGCCGATCGGGATGCCCCCGCGCAGCCGGTAGCGCTGCCAGTGCTCCGCGATCGAGCCGAGCCAGCCGCTGTAGGGACGGAACAGGTCGAAGATCAGCAGCGCGTTGCCGACGTAGATTCCGAACTCCCCGCGCTCGCGGAAGCCGGCCGCCGCCTTGGTGTAGTTGCCGAGCACACGGCGCGACGCCGACACCTTGATGCCGCGCACGAAGTCGAGGCGCGACATCGCCTTGACCTGGCGCGTGCGGATGTGAGGTGCCTTCTTCGGATCGATCGCGATGTCGGCGTTGTCGTAGAGATACACCGGGATGCGACGGGTGCGCGCGTCGAGCAGGTCGGAGACGTCGCGAGCCAGGAAGCGCACCGGGTCGTCCAGGCTCTCGATCGAGAGCGGGGCGATGACCGCGGCGTCGGCGCCGCAGGAGATCGCGAAGTCGAGGTTCTCGAGCGTCTCGCGCCGGGTCGGCGCGGTGACGCCGGCCCAGGCCTCCACAGGCCGGCCGGAGGCGCCGGGTCCGCGCGCCGCGTTGGCCTTGCCGACCTCCTCGACGGAGACCTGAACCACGTGCTGACGCACGTCGTTGTCGACCCGGTCCCATTCGCCCGTCGTGCCCGCCGCGAACACCACGTCCGCGCCGTAGCCGTCCTGCAGGACGTACCGGACGACGGCTCGCTGATCGGCCTCGACGAGCTCGCCCTCCGCGTCGAGCGCGGTGATGACCGGCACGGACAGACCGGGGCAGGGCCGGGCTTCCTCGACCGAGCGCACGACACACCTCCCTCGGGCGAGGCGCCAGCATACCGAACGCGTCCAGCCGGGCGGGCCCTCCCGGTGTAAGCCCGGCGCACAGCGAGCCGGAGGCGAGCGACGATCGGAGCAGGCCCGGCGGAGCCCGGCTCACACCGTCTCGAAGAAGTAGGTCATCTTGATCTGGAGCGCGGTGGCCAGCTTGTAGAGGGTGGACATCGACGCGGCGCTCTTGCCGAGCTCGATCTGCGAGATCAGGCTGACCGAGAGACCGGTCCGGTTGGCGAGCTGCTTGAGCGTGAGCGATTCGGCCTGGCGGCGCTCCCGCAGGCGGGCGCCGACGATCTGGTTGAGACGCGTCTCGACGTCGATCAGCAGGCCCTTCTCGCGGATCGCCGCCTCGATCACCGCGCGCAGCTCCTCGGGCGCGAGCGGCTTCTCGAGGTAGTCGAATGCGTGACGCTTCAGCGCACGCACGGCGACGTCGACCGTCGGCATGGCGGTCATCGCGACCACGCAGAGGTCCGAGTCGGCGTCGCGGATCTTCTGGAGCAGCTCGATCGCGGGATCCGCGGGCGGTGACACATCGAGCAGCACCAGCTGGTACTTGCCCTGCTTCACCTCCTCGACGATTCCCGCCGGGTCGGTCGCGACCTGGACGCGAAAGCCCTCCTGGGCGAGGAGGTCTTTGACCTCGACCACGGTGGCCTCGTCCTTGTCGACCACCAGGACGTTCAGACGCTGCTTCTCCGCCATGCTCCCTCCGAGTCGGATCGTCGGCGAGCAGGAGGTCCGCCAGACGCGAGTCCCTGCCATCCCGACGCACGGCTCTTCGGTATGGCTGGCGCGTTCCTGTAGGCCTGGATTGCGGGGAGGCAGGAAAAATCGCGCCAGAGGCTTACCGGGTGACGCCCTCGTTCGCGGGAGCGGAGCCGCCCGCGGGGCCGTCGAGCCAGTCCGGCTGGAAGGCCGCGGCGGGTGCGTCGGCCTGAGTGGCACCGACCACCTCGAGCCGAGCGCGCAGCGGGCCCGGCGGATCGATTTCGATCACGCGCGGAAGCCGGATCCCCTTGTAGAGCTGGATCTCGCCCAGCCGGTACTCCGTGCCGTCGGCCCCCACCATGCGGACCGGGTCGTAGCTCTGGACGTCGATCCAGAGGGACGGGAGGAGCTTCTCCTGCCCCTGCCCATCGGGGTAGCGCCGGCCGCCGAGCACGTAGCAGTCGTGGTCACCGACCCGGCCGAGGACGATCTCGTGCGGGGCCATGCCGAGGCTCGAGAGCGCCGCGGCCAGCGCCTCGCCGGACCCGGCCTGCAGCAGGAAGAGCGGCGGCAGGAAGGGATGGGGATCCTCGATGCGCTGGCCGTCCCGGCTAGCCTGGTACTCGGTGCCGCGCAGCAGGTGGCGCTCGACGAAGCCCGTCGGGGTCTCGAGCTCGAGGCGAGCGAGACCCGTCGGATGCGTGGCGAGCACGCCCTTGGCCGATACCCCTCCCCCGGCGATCTGGAGCCGCACGTCGAGGAGCAGCGGTCCGCTCCGACCGGACGTGCGATTCGCCTCGGCCACGGCCTTCTCGACCTTCTCCGCCGACGGGAACGCCGCGCGCGCGGCGCTGCCGCCGAGGAGCAGTCCCGCGAGCACGAGCAGGGCGAAGCGCCGCGCGGACGTCAACGCGCCCCCGCGAGCTTCGAGCGGCCGGCATACACCGCGCGGGAGCCGAGCTCCGACTCGATGCGCAGCAGGCGGTTGTACTTGGCGACGCGGTCCGAGCGCGAGAGCGAGCCCGTCTTGATCTGGCCGCAGCCGCAGCCGACGGCGAGGTCGGCGATCGTCGTGTCCTCGGTCTCCCCGGAGCGGTGCGACACGATCGCCGCATAGCCGGCTTCGCGCGCGATGCGGATCGCCTCGAGGGTTTCGGACAGCGTCCCGATCTGGTTCACCTTGATCAGGATCGCGTTCGCGACACCCTGCGCGATGCCCTGCGACAGGATCTTCGGGTTCGTGACGAACAGGT